>Ga0163151_10008640_pt1 | contig 11397 bp, 10 predicted proteins | sample OliLakLV19MP5IB2_FD_145596 | JGI IMG/M metagenome (GOLD analysis project Ga0163151, IMG submission 145596) | Freshwater microbial mat bacterial communities from Lake Vanda, McMurdo Dry Valleys, Antarctica - Oligotrophic Lake LV.19.MP5.IB-2 | ecosystem: Environmental > Aquatic > Freshwater >...
GAATTGCTGGAAACACAAGACCCTGAAAAGAAGAAACTGATTGCCTCTTCTGAACGCCACAGGCACGCGCTGCAGAAAGAACTTTCCGAATTATCCAAAAAGAGAGATCGCATCCTGATCAACACGCTGGTCATCGGCGGCACCCTTGCTGTGACCTACCTCGTGGTAAGTTCTGTTTTCAAGAAAAATAAGAAAAACAGGGAGAAGGAATCGGGGGTCACCGATGACGGCTCTCAAGAAATAGAGGAACAGGAAGAGGAGGCCCCGTCGGCGTTTAGCCAACTGGGTTTACGCGTCCTTAACAAGGCTTCGGAGATGCTGCTGGGTCTTGCCCGAGAAAAACTTTCCGAGTACCTGGAATCCCGCAAGAAAAAGGATGAAGATTCTTGAATCGTTCCAGCAACGACACCGCCTTGGTAAAAAGTCGGTCGCTGTGTTGGTTGATCCCGACAAGGTAGATGATCTTTCACGCTTACGGCACCTTGTACACCTTGCCAGCGAAAACTGCATCGACTTCTTTTTTGTCGGCGGAAGCCTGATTACCACGCCCAACCTTGGGGAAGTAATTCAGACCATCAAGGAGGACGTTCACATTCCGGTTATTCTCTTTCCGGGTAACGCGCTGCAAATCGATCCGCTTGCCGACGGGATCCTGTTTCTGTCATTGATCTCGGGGCGCAACCCCGACCTTCTCATCGGCCAGCATGTGCAGGCGGCCCCCATTCTCAAAAACTTAAACCTGGAAGTCCTTCCTACCGGATACATTCTTATTAATTCCAGCAAGACTTCCTCGGTTGCCTACATCAGCAACACGACGCCCATCCCGGAGGACAAAGATTCGCTGGCGGCCTGTACTGCGCTTGCCGGCGAGATGCTGGGCCTGCGTCTCATGTACCTGGATGCAGGAAGCGGAGCCGAGCGGGAAGTAAGTCCACGCATGATTTCCGCGGTACGTAAAACGATCTCAGTTCCGTTGATCGTAGGCGGGGGCATCAACACGCCGGAGAAGGCACTGCGCGCCCTGGAGGCAGGGGCCGACATGATTGTAATCGGCAATGCGTTGGAGAAAGATCCGGATTTGCTGACTGAGATCAGCGATAAGGTTTACGACTGGAATCAGCGCGTAGAGTCAGGGGGACCCTAGTTAAAATTTCAAGGTCGGCTCAACGTGAAGTTTGCATTGAGTTTATGACAAATTCAAAAAAAGCGCGTCACTTGCTTATCCTGGTGACAATTTGCCTCGTGCTTAATCCGGCTTCTGGACACTGCCAGATAATTGATTACAATACCCTCATTACAGCAGAACCGGGCAAGTTGATTACCGAAAAAAGCTTTCTGATTCAAGTGAATAACCGACAATCAGACTGGCTATCCGATATTTCCATCTCCTATAATCAGGGAGATAAGTTGGAAATACTGGAAGCATCCGTCTTAAATGCACACAGTGTGCCTGTCCGAACCCTTAGTAAAAAGGAGATTACCACCAGACATGACATTTCGGGCGGGTCCTTTTTCGAAGATGATTGGGTGAAAGAGTTTAAGCTCAGATGGAACACATATCCCTATCAGGTTAAATACCGGTACAAGATCACAACACGACGGTTTATTCAGATTTGCACGTGGTCACCTCTCGCGTATTTTAACGTTCCTACCGTGAATGCCAGACTAAAGGTCGTTTATCCAATCGACTATCCGGTAGTAATCGATTCCCCGAATTTACCCCATGACTCGGTGCTTGTGGGGGGCAAGAAGATTCTTGAATGGAACCAGACCAGCACGCCTTCTGTCTCATCAGAACCCTTCTCGCCTCACCTCTGGGAAGCTGCGCCACACGTTACCATCGTACCGAGGCAATTCACATACGAAATACCCGGCAGCCTTCATTCATGGTCGGCTTTTGGGCAATGGCAGGCTCAGCTAATTGCCGGCACGGATGTTCTCCCCAACGATGAAATGATTACTGTTGGCAAACTAGTTGAAGGAATTCACAGCAAGCATGAAATCATAAGACGCCTCTATCACTACCTTCAGGATAATACACGTTATGTTTCGGTGGCGATTGATGCGGGTGGATTAAAACCCTACCCAGCTTCCTATGTGAGCTCCAAGAAATACGGCGATTGTAAAGGATTGACGATATACATGAAGGCACTGCTAGCCACATTTGGTATTTCATCCTACTACACACTCGTGTACGGAGATGAAAATCCCAAAGAGATCCGGACCAACTTTCCAAGCCAGCAATTCAATCATGTAATCTTGTGTGTCCCAGTTGACCGTGACACAGTTTGGTTGGAAAATACAGCAGGACATCTCCCGTATAACTATTTGGGGACATTCACCCAGAACAGAAAGGCGCTCCTCGTCAATGGCACCAAAAGTCAGCTCGTTACCACCCCTAAGCTGGAACCCCATGATGTATTGGTCCGCGATGACTTTGAATTCACCCTAAATATCGATGGAGATGGAACAGGAACCGCAACGAAAGAATTGAGAGGTCCCATGTTTGAGCAATACCGCTATCTAGTCCACAGCAACAGGAAGGACGATATTAAAACATTGTTAGAGAAAAGCCTTTCGCAAACCGGCTTTCAGCTTTCTGATTTTAATCTTACTCAAATGGACAGGGACTCTCTATTCTTGAGTATCCATCTTGCGCTGCATGTTCAGGGCCAGCTGCGCAGGCTAGGCAATACATTTGCATTGAAACCTCGCTTGTCTACTATTCCAGACTTGGATTTACCGAAATCGCGAAAGACCCCTGTCCGAATTAATTACCCCATGAATTGGGAGCACACCAACGTGTACAACCTGCCTTTTCTAAACGCCTATGATGTGACCTTACCAGCGAACGTGCAGTTGTCCTCACGGTATGGCAGCTACTCCACGACCTACCAAAGAAATGGCTTAGCCATCATTGTAACGAATGGATTCCTTCTCAAGGCAGGAGAATACCCACCGGAATCGTACGCCGATTTCCAGTCCTTTTTTCATTCTATCAAAAAATCTACACAGGAATCAAGCATTTTGTTAAATCCAAAATAATGAAAATGCGCCTCATACTTTCCGGTTTGCTGCTCATCAGTTTCCAGGCGATTTCTCAAAGGTATACACCAACCTTTGGAACCATAACGGAATCGGAATTGGCTTTAACGGCTTATCCCGCGGAGCCGGACGCGGAAGCCGTTGTTCTCTTTGATATTGGTGAGTCAACCTTTATTGATACTCAGGAAGGGTACGATATTCGGTTTGTCCACACGAAGCGGATGAAGGTACTAACCCGCGGCGGCATTAAATTCGCCACCCTGAACATCAATTACTATCATGAGGAGCCTAAAGGCACCGAAAAAGTAACCTCCATTGAGGCTTTCACATACAATCTCGAAAATGGAAGAACGGTCCGTAAGGCATTGGATCCCACCACTGTTTTCGACGAACGTCTAAGCAATCGTTGGAGTACGAAGAAATTTGTTTTCCCGGATGTCAAAGAAGGTTCCGTTATTGAATACCGGTACACACTTGAAACCCCTTTTCACTTCAATTTACCCGACTGGACTTTTCAGGACCAGATTCCCACGGTCTACAGCGAATACACGGTCAAGATGATCCCTTTTTACGAGTATGTCTTCCTCGCACAGGGCATCACGCGGTTTAGCTATCAGCATTCAGAACTGTCAAAAGTGAAAAGAACCTGGGGTACTGTAGCCGAGTCAATGGGTCAACGGGTAGGGAACGGAATCGAGTTCGTTGATTACGAGCATACGTACGCAATGAAAGACGTGCCCTCCTTTCGCGACGAGTCGTTTATTACTTCGCGGGAAGACTACGTGATGAAAATTGATTTTCAACTATCCAAATTTTTCCGACCTACGGGCGGTTCCAGGGAAATCATCACGACCTGGCCGGCGCTCAATGACGCTTTGCTCAAACACGAACATTTCGGCAAGTACTTGGGCTCCAGTATGAAAATAGCCAGAAAAATCCTAGAGACAGATCTCAAGTTGGCGGATGCATCGACGGAGAAAAAAGTTGAACAGATTGTTCAATATGTAAGGTCCAATTTTCGATGGAACAACCAGAATAATTATTATGCTTCAAAGTCAGCTAAAGAATTTTTTGAGCAGAAGTCCGGGAATTCAGCCGACATTAATCTCTTCCTCACTGCCCTTCTCTCTTCAGCAGGTGTTCCGGCGTTACCGGTCATTCTAAGCACCCGTAACCATGGAAAGATCATTGCCGATTACCCATTTGAACATTACTTTAATTATGTAGTGGTTCTGGTAAACGGCCAACGACCGTTTCTCACGGATGGAACAGAACCTGCCCTTGGCTATGATCGAATACCCATTCGGTGCATTAATGAAAAAGGACTTGTCGTTGAGGCAGGTAAGGAACTAAAATGGGTAGGGCTCGACCAGAAGATTCCTTCCATCGATCATAAAATAATCACCTGGACTATTGATCCGCTGAGCGCAACCGCTAGCGCTTCCATTTCCATTCAGGCCACAGAATATGCCGCCCTGCAGTACAAAAGAGATTTTCTTAACGATTCAGTTAGAATCAAGAAAAACATGCAGGAAAAGCATTCTCTAAAAGCTTTCGGAATTAACACCTTTAATTATGATAATGGCAATAAGCCCTATGTGATCACGTTCAAAGGGGTTGTGGAAGTAGAAAAAATAGGCGACAAGATCGTTCTATCGCCCCTGCTGGGTTTCCCGATGAAGAAAAATGAATTGGTTCAGCAGAAACGATCGTACCCCATAGATTTCTCCTATTCATGGGCAGACAAGTACAAGGCAACGGTAACCATCCCCGCTGGCTTTCGAATTACTACCCTGCCAGAAAATGTTACCATGGACAACGACATTGCGCAAATCAAAATTAGTTATACAACAGCTGGGGATCAGCTCGAACTCGAAGCAGAATACGCCATAAAAAAATCAATATATCCTTCCGCTGACTATACCAAGTTGAAGTTCTACCTAGACATGATTGTTAGACATTTTAATGAGTCGATTATCCTGGAGAAAATATGAATCGGCGGCAATGATTTTCCGCTCATCCTGCTGAAATAGGGGCGCAGGCTCCTTTTGTCATGTGTTATTACAACCGAGTTTCATACATTTAGAACCTACGGATTTCTATGGTCTCTGAATTATTCACCAACCTGATTCTTGCCCTCGTTTTCGGCGCCACCATTGGCCTGGAGCGGGAGAGCCACCGGCAGGGCGAAGCGAGTGTGGGAGACGTCGGAGGAATCCGCACGTTTTCGATGATCGCCCTGTTGGGCGCGGTTACGGGCATTTTCTTTCTTCACAGCTACACTGCCCTCGCCCTGATCCTCGTTGCGGGCTTCCTGGTCCTGCTGATATCGAGCTACGTCGTGGAAGGCGCTTTCAACAGGGCCTTCGGCATCACCAGCGAACTGTCTGCCGTAGCTACCTTTTTTCTGGGGGTGCTCGTCGTCATTGATATCATCCCGCTCCAAACCACCGTCGCCATTTTTGTGGCGCTGGTGTTTATCCTGTCCCTGAAATCGCAGACAACGAAACTCGTTGCAGGCATTTCCAAGCATGAAATCCAGTCCTTTATCAGCTACGCCATCATCACACTGGTGGCCTTGCCCGTGTTGCCTGATTATGCGTACAAACTCAAAGACATTCCCCTCCTGCATGAAGTGCTGCAGGGGTTCAACGTCGACCTGGGCGAGTTTGACAACCTGGACCTGATCAATCCACGAAAAATCTGGCTTGTGGTCGTGCTCATCACGGGCATTGATGTCTTCGGTTATGTACTCGGGCGGATCGTCGGTACTAAAAACGGGTTTGCGCTCACCAGCTTCATGGCGGGCTTTGTCTCCTCCACCTCCACGACCCAGTCGCTGGCGCAGCGGAGCAAAAAATCAAAATCAATCAACCACCTCGTGGGCGCCGCGGTGCTAGCCAACCTCGCCAGCTTCCTGCAAATCTTCCTGCTGGTCGGGCCACTGAATCCAGGCTGGCTCATTTATATCGCTCCCAGCGTCCTGATCATGATTCTTGTCTCCGGCCTTGTTTCCATGGCGTTCTTCAGGAAGAAAGAGCCAAAGACAGAGGACGATACGGAGGAAAATAAAGTCACCAATATTTTTTCCCTGATGCCAGCATTAAAGTTTGCGGGCCTGCTCATTGTCATCAAAATCGTTACTAAAATTTGCCTCATTCTTTTCGGACAATCCGGCTTCATCATCAGCTCCGTGATCGCCTCGTTCGCCGGCATCGATGCCATCCTTGTAAACCTGGCCGACATGGCCGGACACACGATTACATTCAAGTTCGCCTTCATCACCTTTCTCGCTATCAACGCCACCAATCTGTTAAGCAAGTCGGTCTATTCTTACCTGCAGGGCGATGCCCGATTCGCCATCCGGTTCCTGGCGTCGGTGTTTGCAATGATTCTTGCCAGCGCGGTGTGGCTCATTTTTGTGTAGCCAATCCCTCAACATTAATATCCTCGGTCAAACGGGGTTCCAAGAAAAGGAAAGTAGCAATCTCTACAAAAAGAGGAAAGAGAAAGGCAATTAGCCCGGCTTGACAACTTCGTACCCCACTCCATCTTCGAATTCGGGTGCGTCCACTTCGGCGTAGTACACACCATCCAGAACGTAGTACTCCACGCCGTCAATAGATTTGACTTCATACCCGTCGGGAAGCGCATCCACAACGGCTCCCAAGGGAGGGTCTACCACCTGGTATTCCCCGCCATCGGCCAGCGCATAATACGTTCCGTAGTAGTAAAAGTAATTCCTCGGACCGATGACTATGGTTCGGTACCCCACCGGCAACACCCTTATCCGGATTCCGCGGACTGGGCGCACGATCATATACCCCGCACCCCCCTGAGCATAATAGACACCGTCAGCAAAGAAGTAGGAATTCCTTCCGGCACGCACCGCCACAGCAGCAGCCGGGCGGACGGTTACCACGGTGCCCCAACGGGGATGGTGGGCGTACCGTACATGCGCCCTGCGCACAACTACCCGGTGGTGCACGCGCACCACTTTTGCGCGCTTAACGCGACGGCGTTGCGCGGCCGCTGGTTCGACCATTCCACCGAGAAACCAAAACGTGAGTATTGCAAATACGATAGTGCTTGTCCTTTTCATGAGAATTCAAAGTTGGTGAAGAAGATTCTGTCCGTTAGACCCCCTTCGCTTCGAAAGGTTTAAAATCATGCGATGACCGGTTCAGCGCCGTCCGTTCAGCTCCAGGAACTTTTGAACCCGCAATGCGACATTTTCGCGGATGTTGTTGTAGTAGAGATTCATGTCGGCCCGGTGCCATACTTTCGTGCGCACAAATCCCCTGCCCTTCACGTAGGGTTTGTTGATCCATAACAGATTCATGTGATTTTGTGCGTCAGCCAATTCCGGCACCATCGTGAACTTCAATCCTACACCGCCTGCGTTCAACTCTTTGGAGGCAAACGTATCGCTGCTGTCCCACAACAACGGGTTGATGGATAGCGCTTCTTTATAGTACCTATCGTAAGAGGTTGGGATGTAGTCTCTCAGAAACGTATTCCACGATGCCCACACGCCCGTCTCCTCCGGACCTGAACAGGGCTTGATGTTTTCAAATGTATCCACTGGGATGGCTCGTCCCACCAAATAGGCCATCACCAACTGCTTCTGCAACTCCTTTCCATCGAAGAAATCCTGAAGGAGGCGCATGGTGTGATAACTTCCCTGGCTGTGCGAGGCGATCACTATCGGGCGTCCTGCATTGTAGTTAACAAGGTAGTATTCGAAGGCGCGCTTCACGTCCTCATAGGCCAGGTTCAGCGCCTGCGAGGCGTCTTCCTTATTCGTCGCATAAAAAGCGTATAGATGGGCCTGCCGGTAATACGGTGCGTACACCCGGCACGACCCGTTGAAGATGCTGGCCTGGTTCAGTATCGTAGACTGTTGAATCTCCCGGTTCAGATTCTCGTTGGCCAGATCGGCGTTCCACGGAAAATTGGATTGTGGTTTTCCGGTGTAGAGGTTGGGTAGACAAAGAACACATCCGCCAAAGCAAACAGTTGTCCGTCATGCAAATTGGAGTTAAGCGGCACGCTGTCGGCTGCATCTCTCTTATCAGGGAGTGCTGCCCAGTGTTCCGGCCGGCTATAGTCAGGGCTTGCAGGCTGTACCCGCGCATTGTATGAAACCTGAACAGTATAGACGTTGGGTGAACACCCAATCAGTGAAAGTGCCAGCCAAAGAAATACCAACTTCCCCATTCTTATCGGAGTAGTTCTCTGGAAATCACCATTTTCTGAATCTCGGTAGTGCCTTCATAAATCTGTGTGATCTTCGCATCCCGCATCAGCCGCTCCACGTGAAATTCCTTCACGTATCCATAGCCGCCATGAATCTGCACAGCCTCCGTCGTGACTTCCTGTGCAATCTGTGAGGCAAACAGTTTGGCCATGGCTGCGGCCTTTACAAAATTCTTCTTTTGGTCTTTCATGGTCGCCGCCTTCCAGATGAGCAGGCGTGCCGCGTCAATCTTGGTTGCCATGTCCGCCAGCTTAAATTGGATGGCCTGGTGATTGCTCAGGTGCTTCCCGAAGGCCTTGCGCTCCTTGGAATACTTTAGCGCCAGTTCGTAAGCACCGGATGCGATTCCCAGCGCCTGAGCTCCGATTCCAATGCGGCCGCCATTGAGCGTAGTCATGGCAAACGTGAACCCGAATCCATCGGCTCCGATCCGGTTGGCTTTCGGAACCTTCACATCCGTGAACATCAGGGAATGCGTATCGCTTCCGCGGATGCCCATTTTGTCTTCCTTGTTTCCCACCACAAATCCCGGCATGCCGCGTTCGACGATCAGGCAATTGATGCCTTTATGCTTTTTAGCCGCGTCCGTCTGGCACATCACCAGGTACACACTGGCGCTGCTACCGTTGGTAATCCAGTTCTTGGTTCCGTTAAGCAAATAGTAGTCACCCTTGTCCTCGGCCGTAGTACGCTGGCTGGTGGCATCTGATCCAGCTTCCGGTTCGGATAAGCAAAATGCGCCGATGATTTCACCGGCGGCAAGACGCTTGAGGTATTTTTCTTTTTGCGGCTCATCCCCGCTGGTTTCCAGGCCCCAGCATACCAACGAATTATTCACCGACATCATCACGGAGGCCGAAGCATCCACTTTGGAAAGCTCTTCGATGGCAAGCACATACGACACCGTGTCCATACCGCCGCCGTTGTATTTCGGGCTCGTCATCATGCCCATAAACCCCAGTTGCCCCATGCGTCGCTGAAGTTCAACGGGAAACTTCTGATCCCTGTCACGCTCGATAACGCCGGGCAGGAGTTCATTCTGTGCAAAATCCCGTGCGGCTTGCTGAACGGCCAATTGCTCTTCCGTAAGCTGAAAATTCATGGTTCCGTATAAAGTGATAAAGGTCTGAAAATAGCAACTATTTGATGGAATGTGAAAAAAAAGACCCCGATCGTTACACCGGGGTCTCCTCATGCATTCAAAAAATTATCTAGTCATCACTACCCATGCCCATGTACATCATGACGTAATAGAGCAGCGTAGTAATAGCGCCGATGGCCACCACCACATATGTCATGGCTGCCCACTTCAGTGCATCCTGCGCCATATCATACTCTTCGGTATTTACAATGTTGCGTGTTTTCACCCAGGCCAGTGCCCTGCGGCTGGCGTCAAATTCAACCGGCAAGGTGACAACGGCGAAGAGTGCAAATACACCGTAGCACACAATCATCACCAGGATGGCTGTATTCCACGGCAGAATGCTTCCTGCGAAAAATCCTCCGAAAATCATGGCCATAAAGATGAAGTTCAGCACCTTGGCGCTGATGTTCTGTACAGGAACCATCGCCGAGCGGAGCTGGAGCATCGTGTAGGCGGTGGCATGCTGTACCGCATGACCGCATTCGTGCGAAGCGACCGCCGTGGCGGCAGCATTCCTGCCATTATAGACGCCCTCACTCAGGTTGACCGTCTTAGATGCCGGGTTATAGTGGTCCGTAAGCTGTCCGGCGACACTGATCACCTGAACATCGTTGATTCCATTGTCAGCAAGCATCAGTCGGGCCACCTCGGCCCCGGTCAGATCCTTCGACAGATGCACCTGCGAATACTTCTTGAACTTGTTCTTCAGCCGGGAGCTTACCATCCAGCCGATCAGCATGAAGAACCCTCCGATAAAAAGTGCGCCCATTCCCATAGTTTATAAAATTAAAGTGTTTTTATTTTTTCAACAATCCGGGTCGTGGAGTAGCCCGGAACAAAGTCAATCGTCTGCACCACACCCCCTGATTTTTTAACAACATCTGCGCCAACAATATTCCCTGCCAAATAGTCACTGCCCTTGACCAGAACATTCGGTTGCAGCTCAGAAATGAGGTTTATCGGCGTATCTTCATCAAAGAAAACAACTAAATCCACACTCTGCAATGAGGCCATGACCCGCGCTCTGGAATCCTGATCCTGAAGCGGTCGATGAGGGCCCTTGAACCGGCTGACGGAAGCATCCGTGTTGAGGCCGATCACCAGGGCGTCACCCAGGGCCCTGGCCTTTTCCAGATAGTCCACGTGACCTAAATGCAGAATGTCGAAACAGCCGTTGGTGAACACCACCTTCTTCCCCTGCTTTTTCCATTCCTGAATGAGGGACAACGCACTTGCCTTGTCTTTTATTTTTCCGGCTGCTTTTTCCATCGGATTATCCAATAACTAATCAGCAAAGATACGACACCCCCGACAATCATCGTCAGCGTTTGCCACGCGTGAAAGATAAACACAAAGGCGATGGCATCCGCCTGTGGTAGGTTGTAAAGCATAACCAGTCCGAGCGGGACAATCGTATGATACGAACCGGCACCACCAGGCAGGGGCGCCGCCATCGCAATTGCGCCCAGCGCAAACAGCGTGAGGACAGCGCTGAACCCAAGATCGCGGGTTGCTTCAAATGCTATGATCACGCAATAGCTCATCAGAAAATACAGAAACCAGATGGCTACCGAGTAGAAGATGAATAACCACTTATTCTCCAGTTCGAAGACAGAGAGCAGCCCTTTCCTGAACCCCTCGATGATTCTCAGTAGACGGGGGTGCTTGCGCAACATGAACAGAAGGACACCTGCTCCCGCCATCATCGCAATACCCGCATATATCCACCAGGGTATTTGAATTGACTTCCCTTCCGAACCGACACCCAGCGATTGTAAAAACGTGATCAGTTTGTCCCATTCCACGACAAAGGCAAGGGCGATAACCAGCACGAGTGTCAGCACGTCAACGATTCGCTCCACCACGACCGTACCGAAAGAAATTTCAACGGGCGTCTTTTCGAGCTTGAGCAGATTATAGCACCGGGATACTTCTCCCCCCCGTGGGA
>Ga0163151_10008641_pt1 | contig 11397 bp, 8 predicted proteins | sample OliLakLV19MP5IB2_FD_145596 | JGI IMG/M metagenome (GOLD analysis project Ga0163151, IMG submission 145596) | Freshwater microbial mat bacterial communities from Lake Vanda, McMurdo Dry Valleys, Antarctica - Oligotrophic Lake LV.19.MP5.IB-2 | ecosystem: Environmental > Aquatic > Freshwater > Lake...
TGAATATCCGCGGTTAAACGGGTATCGCCGGGCCCGCCAAACGAAGCGCTACCCATCGGTCCAAATCTTTCCCGCCAATCACAGCGGCCCTCTCTCGCGCCCGACCAGGACCCGAAACCCTGCGAGCTGCCAAACCATCCTCTTTAATCTCATCTAACGACCACCGGTCCTTCTCATTATGCGAAACCCCCTTCGAGTCATTCTCCCGCTGCTTACCCCTCTCCTATTCGTCGCGCCGCTGATTGCTGCAACGACGAGCCGGCCCAATATCATCCTCGTCATGGCGGATGACATGGGCTGGGGGCAGACCGGCTATAATAATCATCCTATTCTGAAGACACCAAACCTCGACGCCATGGCGGCGAACGGTCTTCGGTTCGACCGCTTCTATGCCGCGGGCCCCGTATGTTCGCCGACCCGCGCGAGTGTTCTCACCGGACGCACGCACGATCGTACCGGTGTTCCCGCTCACGGCTACGCGCTCCGGTTGCAGGAGAAAACGATCGCTCAAGCCCTGCGCTCGACCGGTTACGTCACCGGCCATTTTGGCAAATGGCATCTCAACGGTCTTCGCGGACCCGGCGCGCCGGTTCTCGCCTCCGATGCGCGCCACCCGGGAAAGTTCGGCTTCGATGAATGGCTCTCGACCACCAACTTCTTTGATGTGAACCCGCTCCTCAGTCGCGCCGGTAAGATCGAGGAGTTCAAAGGCGACTCGTCCGACATCGTCGTCGGCGAAGCTTTGAAGTTCGTCGAGCGCCAGAATACGGCGAACAAGCCGTTCTTCGCCGTGATTTGGTACGGCACACCGCACAGCCCGTTTCGCGCGCTGCCGGAAGATAAGGCCGCCTTCAGTTCGCTGCCGCCTGCTTCCGCCGATCAACACGGCGAACTCGTAGCCATGGACCGCAGTATTGGCACGCTCCGCCGGCGGCTGCGTGAACTCGGCGTCGCCGACAACACGCTCGTGGTCTTCTGCAGCGACAACGGCGGTCTGCCCGAAATCGAACCGAATACGGTCGGTGGCCTGCGCGGTTTCAAAGGCTCGGTCTTTGAGGGCGGCGTGCGCGTGCCCGGCATCATCGAGTGGCCGGCCATGATTACGTCGCCCCGCATCACCCAGTATCCGGCGAGCACGATGGATATTTTTCCCACCGTCGCCGATATCGTCGGACTCCCCCGTACGGTCTTGATCGAACCCGTCGACGGCGTAAGTCTGAAGCCGCTGCTCACGCGTGAAATCGGCGCACGCACGAAACCAATACCGTTCCGCTATGAAGGAAAAAGTGCGCTGGTGGACAACCGCTATAAACTCGTGGGCGACTCGCTCGATCTGACAAAATTCGCGATCTACGACTTGGAATCCGACCCCAAGGAATCCCGGGATATTTCGAAGGAGCAACCCGCGATCGCCGAGCGGATGCGACAGCATTATCTCGCTTGGAACGCGACCGTTGAGGCCAGTATTGCAGGCAAGGACTATCCGGAAGGCAAGGTCGTACCCGCCGACCCGGTACCCGCGTTCTGGGCGGCGACTCCGCCGTATCAACGTTACCTTCCAGAGTGGAGCAAACGCTGGGAATATGCGGGGGTGGTGAGTCAGGCGGCAAAAGGCGCGGCGAAAAAGAAGAAATAGGTCGGTCGATCCCACCATCGTATGAAACTCGCCGCCATTATTGCGTTGGTCTCCGTATTGATCGCGCCGCTTCCGGCGGCGGAAAAACTCAATGTCGTTTTCATTCTCGCCGATGATCTCGGCTGGGGCGAGCTCGGCAGCTACGGTCAGAAAAAGATTCCGACGCCGCACCTCGATCGACTCGCCGCGCAGGGCATGCGCTTCACCCAACATTACAGTGGCGCGCCAGTGTGTGCGCCCGCGCGTTGCGTACTGCTGACCGGTAAACACTCCGGCCATGCGGAAATCCGCGGCAATTTCCGCGTCGAACAGGCGTTCCCGCAGTTCACCGAAGGACAGTATCCACTTTCTGAGCACGCGGTGACGATGGCCCAGGTGTTCCAGCAAGCCGGATACGCCACGGGCGCCATGGGCAAGTGGGGCCTCGGTCCCGTCGGCAGCACCGGCGATCCCAACCGCAAGGGTTTCGATCTCTTCTTCGGCTACAATTGCCAGTCCGTGGCCCACAGTTTTTATCCGCCGCATCTCTGGCGGAACGCCGAAAAGATCACGATCAATCGCCAACCGATCCCCGGTCATGCGAAACAAACAGAGGGCACAGTGCGCCTTCAAGACTGGATCGGCGAAACCTATGCGCCGAAGCTGATGATCGCCGAGGCGGAACGCTTCATTGCGGCGAATCGCAGCCGGCCATTTTTTCTTTATCTTCCGTTCGTCGAGCCGCACGTCGCGATGCATCCGCCCAAGGAGTCTGTGGAAAAATTCCCTGCCGAATGGGACGACGTCCCCTATCGCGGCGAGGCCGGTTACCTGCCACACCCGCGCCCTCGCGCCGGTTACGCCGCGATGATTTCGGACCTCGACAGCCACGTCGGACGGGTGATGGCTGCACTGGAGCAAGCCGGCGTCGCCAATCACACGCTCGTGATTTTCACGAGTGACAACGGCACCACGCATCCGCGCCCGCAGAGCGAGCGTTTCCATGTGGGTGGAGTCGATGCCGTCTTCTTCAACAGTACGGCCGGACTGCGCGGCTATAAAGGCAGCGTGTATGAAGGCGGCCTGCGCGTGCCCATGATCGCGCGACTCCCGGGCCGGATTCCGGCCGGAACCGTGAGTGCAATGCCCACGTATTTCCCCGATTGGTTTCCCACGTTGTGCGAGGCCGCCGCGCTGCCCCAACCGGACGGACTCGACGGCGAAAGCCTCTGGCCCGTCCTCCAAGGAAAGCAGACCACGACCACGCGCACCACACCCATGCTGTGGGTCTTTCCTGAATACGGTGGCCAGGTCGCGATCCGCCTCGGTGACTTCAAACTCGTCCGACAGAATCTGAAAACCGCCCGTCCCGGCCCGTGGGAGGTCTATGATCTCTCGAAGGATTACGCCGAGGCGAATGATCTCGCCGCGGCGCGCCCCGATCTAATCGCGGAGGCAGAGAAGATCCTCCGTCGCGAAGTCAGTGAAAATGCCCGCTTTCCGGTGCCGATCCCCGGGGTCAACACCGCGGCGGCGACCACTCGGAAGGGAGCTCGCTAACCGTCACGCACCTCATTTCGGACGAAGAAACGCCGGCTGGCATTGGCGCAAGCTTTCACCATACCGGCCCTTGCCCGCAACCTTGGCGAATGAGAAACTCGGCTGAGTGCCTGTCACAAAGTGGATCCTAAAATCCCAACTCTACAGATTCTAAGTCCGTGCATCCCTCATCCCAATTATGAATCGGTACCTGCTCCTGTTATTTCCCCTCCTCTCATCGGGCGCGGCCACGGCTGAAGCCCGCGAAGCCGCTCAGCGGCCCAACGTCGTTTTTATCGCTATCGACGATCAGAACGACTGGGTCGGCGCCTTCGGTGGCCATCCGCTCGCCAAGACCCCGAACATCGATCGCCTGGCGGCCCGTGGCACTGCCCTCCTCAACGCTCACTGTCAGGCTCCGCTGTGTAATCCTTCACGCACGAGCCTGATGTTGGGGCTGCGACCGACCACCACCGGGATCTACGGCCTCTCACCGTGGTTTCGCACGTTGCCCGAGTGGAAGGATCGCGTCAGCCTCCCCCAGCACTTCGCCGCCAATGGTTATCGTACGCTGGCCGCCGGTAAGATCTATCACGGCGGCACGGGCGGAGGTGGCGGCGCTGGTAAACAAGGCAAAGGCAAGGCGCCCAGCCCGGTTAACGCGGTGAAGGAGTTTGACGTCACCGGTCCTTCACCCGGAGTCGGCGTCCGGCCACCGGCAAAACTCATCGGGCCAACGCCGATGGGCAACAACCCACTCATGGATTGGGGCGTCTTTCCGCATAACGATGAGGATAAGGGCGACTACCAGGTTGCGAGTTGGGCCATCGATCAGATCAAGTCGGCGCCGAAGGATCAACCGTTCTTTCTCGCCGCCGGATTTTTCCTCCCGCACGTGCCGTGCTATATCACCCAGAAGTGGTATGATATGTTTCCCGACGACGACAGCGTCCTGCCGAAGATCAAACGGGATGACCGGGACGACACGCCACGATTCTCGTGGTATCTGCACTGGAGCCTGCCTGAGCCGCGCTTGAAGTGGGTCGAGGAAGCCAATCAATGGCGCAACCTTGCGCGCTCCTACCTCGCAAGTACTACTTTTGTGGATGCACAGGTGGGTCGCGTCATGAACGCCCTGGAGGAAGCCGGCATTGCCGACAACACCGTCATCGTCCTCTGGAGTGATCATGGCTGGCACCTCGGCGAGAAAGGTATCACCGGAAAGAATACGCTCTGGGACGACGGCACCCGCGTCCCGCTCATCTTCGCCGGTCCCGGCGTGAAAGCCGGCGGACGCTCCACGCAACCCGCGGAGCTGCTCGATATCTATCCCACGCTGGCCGAACTCTGCGGCCTGCCTGCCCGCAATGATCTCGAAGGACTCAGCCTGGTCCCTCAACTGAAGAATGCCAACGCCACGCGCGAGCGGCCCGCGATCACAAGTCACAATCGCGGCAATCACGGCATCCGCAGCGAACGCTGGCGCTATATTCGCTACGCCGATGGTAGCGAGGAACTCTACGACTCGCAAAAAGACCCCAACGAGTGGACGAACCTCGCGGGCCGGCCCGAGCACGCCGCCGTCATCGCGCAGCACAAAAAGTGGCTGCCCAAGATCGATCTTCCACCCGCGGCCAACAGCGCCAGTCGCGTGCTGACCTATGATCGCACCACCGACGAGGCCGTCTGGGAAGGTACGGTCGTTCGCCGGGGCGATCCGATTCCGCAATAACATTATAGGGTCATGGCGGATCACTCCGGTCCGCCACTTTCCGCCTGCATCGGCAGCCGCAGGCGTATCCACTTCCTGCATTCAGCTTTCCCCTCCCATCGCGACAAAGCATCCGGCTGAAACCAACGTCCCTTGATCTTTGGACTGTCATTGCGAGAAGCGAAGCGACGAAGCAATCGAGCTGGATCACCACGGCGCGCTTTGCGCATCTCGTTAAGACAATCGTCTAAAGTATACGGTCGATTGGTATGAAAGGTCTCTCCCCTCATGAATCGTTTCTTCGTTCTCCTGGCCGCCTTCCTGATCGACTGCACCATCACGCACGCCGCCTCCGTTCCGCCTTCGCGGCCGAATGTCGTGATCCTCCTCGCCGACGATCTGGGTTTCAAGGATATTGCCAGCTACGGCGGTCCGGCGAAGACGCCCGCACTCGACGGCCTCGCGGCCCGCGGCGTGCAGTTCAGCGACTTCTATTCCGGCTGCGCCGTGTGCTCGCCGTCGCGGGCCACGCTACTCACGGGTCGGCAGCACATCCGCACGGGTGTGTATAGCTGGATCGATGACAAGTCCCAGCGCTCGCACCTCCGGGAAAGCGAGACCACGCTGGCCGAGGTTCTGAAGCAGGCCGGTTACGCAACGGCACACGTCGGCAAATGGCACCTCGGCCTGCCTACCCCCGAGCGCAAAAACCCACCCCGTCCGCTCACGGCTTCGATCATTGGTTTGCCACCTGGAACAACGCCAGCCCCAGCCATCGCAACCCGGATAACTTCATCCGCAACGGCGAGCCGGTCGGAAAAATCGAAGGCTACTCCGCCCAGATCGTCGTCGACGAAGCCATCGCGTGGCTCGATCGCTCCCGCCCGAAGGACCATCCATTTTTTCTCAACGTCTGGTTCCACGAACCGCATGCGCCCATCGCCGCGCCCGATGAGATCGTCTCGGAGTACGGCGCATTGAAGGACGCCGCCGCGATCTACTCCGGCACGATCGACAACACCGATCGCGCGATCGCCCGACTTCTCGCCAAACTCAAAGAGATCGCGCCACCGGAAAACACCCTGATCATCTACGCCTCCGACAACGGCAGCTACCGCAAGGACCGCGTCGGTCATCTTCGCGGCGTCAAAGGCACCAATTGGGAAGGGGGCATCCGCGTGCCCGGAATCATTTCCTGGCCCGGCGTGGTAACGGCCGGACACATAGAGAAAACGCCCGCGGGTCTCGTCGACGTGTTGCCCACCGTCTGCGGTCTTTTACGGATTGCACCGCCCGCCGGTGTTTTTCTCGATGGCTCCGATTTAAGTCCGTTGCTCCGGCCCGAAAACGGCCGCACCTTCACGCGTCACCAGCCACTTTTCTGGCATCTGCAAAAATCCCGTCCCATCGTCGCCCTGCGCGATGGGCGCTGGTCGTTGACCGCGGATCCTGATTACGAACTCTCCACCGAAAACATGTTTCGCGAAGCCTGGATTCCCGCCCTCAAATCCGGCGGCTACCAGAACTGGCAGCTGTTTGATCTCGAAGCCGATCCCAGCCAGCAAACCAATCTCGCCGACACGCAACCCGCCGTCCTTGCTCGCCTCAAAGCCCACCTCCTCCGAATTAACGCCAGCGTCATGGCTGAGGGTGCGAACTGGCACTTGCCTGAATAATTCAAAGATACAGGGGCTTACTAATGAAGAGGCACCTAACCGCGATTCACCCCCAAGATGAAGGGACTGTAATTTTTACAGTCCAAGTAATCTCTCGAGAGTGCCGGATTCTCGGTGATCGGCTGGCATGATTTGGACGGGGCGGAGCGGCACAGTTCGGTCTGGCGGTCGGCGATTTTGATCGAGAGGTCAACGCAGCGTGCTGCCGGCCATCAACTCCCAGGATTTTCAATCCGGCATCATCAATCTCACGACCGACCAGCGCCGACAACTCTCCGGCTCGGACCGGCAGATGGCGGCGGATCTCGACGCGGGCGCCGATTCGGCGACGCCTTCCGAACAGGCCCGAAGTAATTATCGGCCACGGTTGATGGGCGCATCAAGGATCGCCGGACGCACCGTGCACTCGAACGGCCAGGAGGCAGGCACCCTCACCGATGTCATGATCCATCTCGACCGCCGCATGGCGCTGGCGTTGTTGGACGCCACCGCTGACTTCGCCGGGATGAAACGGGAGTTCCTGGTTCCGCTGAACCGGCTGCAAGTCGTGCGCGGACAAAAAGACCCCGTGACCACGGATTTCACGCGCGCCGACTTTCGCCGCGTCGGATCGAACCAGGGCACAGTTGCCACCTCGAAATCACCGACCCAGGAAGACCAGCCGACTCCGACCGGCCGAACCGAATCCACCGCACGCCCGGACCTGCAAACCGAGATTCGCGCGGTACGTGAGGTGTGGGCGGTGCATCCGGAGCTTTCGAAACTCAACCTGAGCGTCACGGGTGAAAACGGGAAGCTGGTCTTGCGCGGGAAGGCACCCAACTCCGAACTCGGAGACCGCGCCCGTGACACCGCGCAGGCGGTAACGCGGGGCGTCGAACTCGACAACCAGATCACCATCGAAAACCGGTGAACGGATCCGCCCCGAAGGGCCGGGGCGTATCCGAAGATTGGAGATACGCATTCGTCGTTCCGTAGCGATCGCGGAACCACGAACCCGCGCGTGCGCCAGGTCGCGCCGGAAAAGGATCGGGTGAAGCTGCGGCCGCGTGCGACAGACATTTCCGTCTGTTTCCGAACCCCGACGCAGAACAGACAGGAATGTCTGTCTCACCTGAAGAACCAGGCCAGGCGCCCCGTCGTCCCTTTGGATCTCGCCACGTTCATTTTAGGGCTGCGGTGGCCGGTATGATCCAGGCGGAGCGTGAAGCCATTGCGAAATTGCGATGAATTCTACACGTACCACCGGATTGCGCGGCGCACGGCGCCAACGGCCATGCAGCGTTTCATTAAAGACAAACCACAGCCTCTCTTACTCCACCTTCTTCTTTACCGCGTTTTTTTCCTGGCCGGCGGTTCTCTCATGGGCCAGTTTGGGTCGTCGACGCGCGCGGATTTCATCAGGCTTTCCGCTTGCGCCATGACCAACGGATTCGTCGCGGCCAAGTCACGTGACTCCGCCGCGTCGCGCCCGAGATCGTAGAGTTCGAGCGGACGATTCGGGCCGTTGCGCACCGCTTTCCAATCACCAAACCGAATTGCCTGGATCGATCCCGTGCCCAACTCGTGCAGTTCCCAATAAAAGTAATCACGCCGCGGTGCCGGACCCCCTTTGAGAAATGAAACCAGCGAATGCCCGTCTGGTTTGAACCGCGCCGGTAGCGGCGCTCCAGTCAGCTCAACCACCGTCGGCAGAAAATCCCAGAACGCCCACGGTTCTTCCGTGACCCGCCCGGCCGGCACCACGCCTGGCCACCACGCGAACGCCGGATTCCGCAGTCCGCCTTCATACATCGTGCGTTTAAACCCGCGCAGCTTTCCGCCCATGGTCTGATCAAATTGCCGGCCGATTTCTGAAGTTTCGGAAAACGACGAGCCGTTATCACCCGAGAACATTACCAGCGTGTTCTGATCGAGCTTCAGCTCGCGCAACAGATCAAGCAGACGACCGACGTCGCGATCCAGCCGCGTCACCTGCGCGGCATACGCCTTTTGCTGCGGCGTCCAAGACTTGTCGGCATACTCACCGAGCTGATCGATCTCGTGCCGGCCATGCGGCAGCGTGATCGCATAAAAGAGGAAAAATGGGCGATCCTTGACGGAGCGAACCCAACGAACCGTTTCATCGGCGATGAGCTCCTGCGCATAGGTTTGCCCCACGGCCTTGCCATCGTTGCCGGGCAGCTCGAAACGCCGGTCATCATCATAGAGGTAGGTCGGAAAATAGCTGTGGGCGTGACGCTGGCAGTTGTAACCGTAGAAATGATCGAACCCCTTTTTCAGCGGGCTTCCGGTGGTATCGAACATTCCCATACCCCATTTTCCCACGCACGCGGTCGCGTAACCCTCCGCTTTGAAAAGCTGAGCCACGGTCAACGTCGCAGCCGGAAGCGGCATCTGCCCCTCCGGCTGAATCTCGCGATTGGCCCGCACCGGCGAGTGGCCCATGTGCAGTCCAGTCATGAGCGAAGTGCGGGCGGGCGCACACACGCTGGTGCCCGTATAAGCCTGCAGATAACGCGTCCCCTCCCGCCCCATGCGGTCGAGATGCGGCGTCTGGATCAATTTTTGCCCATAGGCTCCGACATCCCCCATTGCGAGGTCATCGCTGAGTATAAAGATTACATTCGGTTGAGCAGCGGCGGCCTGCATCTGCGGTAGTCCTAAAACGGATACTGCTGCGAGAACGAGGCTGGCGATCCGCGGGGTTTGGATGAATTCGAGGAACATGAGTTTGAAACGACGTGAATGAGAAAATCACCACGCTGGCGTTCCTGCAGAAACGCCAGCGTCGGCACCCGGGGGCGCCTCCGGCTCAGCCATGGTACAAACGCTGCCGAAACGGCGCCTGAGGGCGACAGGGGCGGCCAGGCGGAGAAGACCATTTCAGAACCACTCTTCGCACGCAACTCTGGAACCACTCCCGCGAAAGGCGCGTGTAATCTCCGACGGGGCCGTACCGCGGAACCCTGATGGCGGCTCCGGGTTGGAATGACTAGGTTTCACACCGGAACCGCCTCCGCTCAACCGTTACTGTCATTAAGCCGAAATTCCCCCGTGTTTCTCTTCGGTTCCATATTTTCCGTAACAGGTCCCGGTAGCGTGAGTGCCGGGGTCGAAACGTCCCACCACCTCCCCGGCCCTTCCGTCATGAAACCGTTCACCTCCGTCATCGAGTTAGCCGGCATCGCCATGGAGGCCGCGGGTGTGGCGGTAATCGTAATCGGCGCCGCCATTTCGAGCATCAAATACTTGGTGCGGCTGCGGAAACTCGGGGCGACGAAAACCTACGCGGCCTATCGCGTTGGCCTCGCCCGCTCCATCCTACTCGGGCTCGAACTGCTGGTGGCCGGAGATATCATTCGCACCGTCGTCGTGGCGCCCACGCTGCAAAACGTCGGTCTACTTGCCGCCATTGTCCTGATCCGAACATTTCTCAGTTTCACGTTGGAGTTGGAGGTCACGGGCAGTCTGCCCTGGCAGCGAGCCAACCGCGATCAGCAGCACGAAGAGCGAAAGGTATAGTTTGTTCATATCTGTAACAGAGGGTTTCGTTCGAATAGTCTCCGCGGCTACTTTCTGGCGCACGCTGCCCCCGGGACTGCGCCGCGCTCGATCCTTCCGGAGCTGCAAACGAAGGGGACTGGGAGAAACGTCGGTCTTGGCGCAACTCCCCTTTGCGGCGTTGCCGATGTTTCAGCGACGCAAGCCGGCAGCGTCGTTCCGCCCGGGATTGGGGTCGCGTCCGGCGTGATACAGGCATTCCTGCCTGTTCCGGGAATCTGAGAGACAGACATGAATGTCTGTTGCACCTCGGGCGGAGGCGAGATCGTTCTGATCGCGGCAAACCGCGATCGTGCGTTTCCAATCTGGCGCGGCGCGGCGCCCAGGGCGGCACGCTGCACAGGAGCGCCGGTCCATGGCGAGATGAACTGGTACGATGCTCTAATTGGAACAGGCTCCGCCCTCTTGCGCACAATTGTAATCGGCTTCGGGGCGTATATCGCACTCGTGACGGTCCTTCGTTTCTCCGGGAAACGAACCCTGTCCAAATGGAGCGCCTTCGATCTGGTGGTGACGGTTGCTCTGGGCTCCGCTTTTGCCAACGCGCTCGTTTCCAAGGACGTCTCCCTGGTGCAGGGAGTCGTCACGTTCGCCGTGTTGGCTTCCCTGCAGTTCATCGTGTCATGGGCGTCCGTGCGATCGTCCTGGCTGCGGCGGTTATCCCGCTCTCAGCCGCAACTGTTGTTGCTGAACGGCAAACTCCTACCCGATGCCATGCGCCAGGAGCGTGTAACCGAAAATGAACTACGCGCCAGCCTGCGAGCCCAGGGCATCGCCGATGTCTTAAGCGTGGGAGCCGTCGTGCTCGAGACGGACGGCAGGATGAGCGTGATCCGCGTCCTCGGCTCGCCGGAAGTATCCACGCTTCAGGACGTCCGCGGCATGGGGGTCGGGGCCGTCGGAGGCGAACAGAAACATGTCACCAGCTAGCCGATAAAACTACCAACCGACGCACGACGCGGGAATGCGGGCGCGATTAACGGGATGCCGCGGTTCGCAGTGTTTGCATCTCTGTCAGTTCGAAGAACACGAGAGCTCGATCGGGCGGATCGGCGGGAATTGTCTCCGATTGATCGGCTTGACTTGGAGCTTCACCAATCTCCGCCCGATGCGGGTCGATACCGGCGGCAATCAGGTACTCGCGCGCGGCGACCGCCCGTGACCGCGCGAGTTCGCGATAATCGCCTGGGCTCACGTTCAAACTTCCCAGGAGCTGTTGTCGCAGGTCGGCAATGTCGCCGCCCTGAGCGGCCGAAGTCTCTGCATCGGATTGTCCAGCCGTGTCCCCGCGC
>Ga0163151_10008644_pt1 | contig 11394 bp, 10 predicted proteins | sample OliLakLV19MP5IB2_FD_145596 | JGI IMG/M metagenome (GOLD analysis project Ga0163151, IMG submission 145596) | Freshwater microbial mat bacterial communities from Lake Vanda, McMurdo Dry Valleys, Antarctica - Oligotrophic Lake LV.19.MP5.IB-2 | ecosystem: Environmental > Aquatic > Freshwater >...
GATCGGAATCGGATTGGGCCGGGTCGCCTGAAGGTCCGGTGAGAGTCGGCCCTGGCAGCGTCTCGCTTTTTTGCAGGAGAAGGGCATTGCATTCCATCGGAAAAGAGATCAGAGTAGACTGTTGTGATGGAAATCCGACATCGCTCGTGGTAGCTTGTCGAGTATTCGGCATCCTTTTCTCTGTTCTCTTCGTCCCTCTCTTGAGCCTTGGAGGTCAACATGAAGCGTCCTGTCCCCCGTCGCCGTCCGGCGTTCACCCTGATCGAGCTGTTGGTGGTGATTGCGATCATCGCCATTCTGATTGCGCTGCTGCTGCCGGCCGTGCAGCAGGCGCGCGAGGCGGCCCGCCGCACGCAGTGCCGGAACAACATGAAGCAGCTCGGCTTGGCGCTGCACAATTACCACGACAACTTCGAGCGGTTTCCGAATGCGGTCATGGCCTACGCAGGGGGCACGTCCCCCTACACGGGCTACGGCTGCGCGGGGTGGTATTGGAGCCGGGGATTCAGTTGGCGCGTGGCCATCCTGCCGTACATCGACCAGGCGGCGATGTACAACGGGATCAACCAGCAGCAACATGGCTTTGGAGGCTGCTTCGGGCCCAACGGCGGAATTCCCATCGGTTCGGGAACCTCAACGGCCTTGTCGTCCGTCATCCCGGCTTATCTCTGCCCAAGTGACTCGACCGAGAAGAGCGTGCTCAACTTCAACGGTGGCCGGCCCCTGCAGGGCACGAACTACGGCGGCGCCGTCCGCGCCCGGGCCGACGCCAATCACGATGGCATGACCAATGCCCAGACTTACGCCGGCGTCACCACCCTGGATCTCGGCGGGATCACCCGGGGCGGAACCCGGTCCGCAGATTTCAAGGATGGCATGTCGAACACCGTGATGGTGGGCGAGGTGTTCCGCGGCAAGAATTTTGGGCGGTCGGACGGAGTGATGCCCACGCCCGCAGGTCCGGCCCCGCAAACGGCGGCCCATAACCGCCAGCGGTGCCATAACTGGATGGAAGAGACCGGGTTTTGCGGGTGCAACGCCGGTGTGGTCTACGATGCGTCCATTCCCGTGAATACGGCGGGCAACCAGCATCGGTACAAGCAGATCTGGCGCATCAACGATCCCAAGCCGGATCAGGTGACCTGGGTCGACACCGTCGATGGCGGCAACGGCAGCGGCCGGCCGATGTCCAGCACCCACGTCGGGGGCGCGCATGCCCTGTTCGGCGACGGCTCCGTCCGGTTCGTGTCGGAGAACGTCGACGGCGTGTCGTGGGCGCACGCGTTCAGCCGCGAGGGTGGTGAAGCCAACGTTCCCGAATTTTAAGGCTGCCTGACCGACGATCATTGTCGCGCCAGCAACGTCAGCGGCCCGGTCAACTGTGACGGTTTTCCGGGCCGCTTTTTCTACGAGTCGAACACCCGAGAGAGGTTGAGGGAACCACGCAATGGGAAAATGGATGGCTGCCGGGCTGTGCCTGCTCCTGGCCTGTATGTCTGGCTGCGAAAACAAGCAGGTGACGAGCATGCAGGGGGCGAAGAATTCCCTCGTCGATCCCGCGCTCGATTCGTTCGAGAACGAGCACATCCTCGGTTTGGGTTACGCGGCCACCGGCGAACGCGCCAATTGGGCCGAGGTCAAGAAGCTCGGATCGGCCGACAGCTTCAAGGCGGGTGTGACCACGTTGGAATCCGCGCCGCTCCCCAGCGGCGGCGATGCGGCCAAGAAGGCGGCCATTGTCGCCGCCGCGAAGAAGTTGTCGGAAGCCGGCACCAACGAAGAGATCGAGGCGGCCTATAAAGAAATGATGGCGGCGAAGACGGCGTACCGGAATTGAGTCCGCTTCGTTAAGTCGACCGCATGATCAGCTCGTCAAAACGATCGGATGTGTCAGTGGCACGTCCGATCGTTTTCTTTTGCGCTGGCGTGCTGACGCTCGCGGGTTCGCGTGTCGCCGCCGATGACGCCGTGGTCTTCCGCGATGTGGCGGCCGAACGCGGACTGAACTTCACGCACGTTTCGCCCTTCACCCCGGAACGCCACCTCCATCTGACGATGGGGTCCGGTCTGGCCTGGCTGGATTACGACGGCGACGGCCAGCAGGATCTCTATCTCGCCCAGGGGTGCGCTTGGAACGGCACGCGGGCGCCGAGGCCCGAGAATCCGAACGACGTGCTGTATCGCAATCGCGAGGGGCAGTTTCAAGCGCTCTCCGCCATCGGGATCGACAACCGCGCCTACGCGATGGGCCTCGCCGTCGGCGATTACGACAACGACGGGTTCGCCGACGTCTTCGTGTCGAACTTCGGCCCCAACGTCCTGTTCCACAACAACGGCGACGGCACGTTTTTGGAAGACCCGGCGTTCGCGCACCTCAAGGGCAACGCCTACGGCGCCTCCTGCACCTGGTTCGATGCGGAACCCGACGGCGATCTCGATTTGTTCGTGACGAACTACGCGGAAATCGACGACTCGAACTATCGCCTGTGCCGCGAAACGGGTCCGCGCGGCCCGGTGGCCTTGGCCTGTCAGCCCTGGAAGTACCCCGGGGCGCAGGACCGGTTTTATGCCAATGACGGCCAGGGGGGCTTCGCGGACCAGACCAACGAGGCCGGTTTTCGATTGGACGAACCGCGCCACGGACTGGGCGTCGTTGCCGGCGACCTCAACGGCGACGGACTGACCGACCTGTTCGTCGCCAACGATTCCGACCAGAACGATCTGTGGCTCAATCGCGGGCAGGGCCGATTCGAAGAAATGGGGTTGATTTCGGGAACGGCCGTCAACCGCGAAGGCAAGCGCGAGGCGGGCATGGGCGTGGCCGGTGCGGACATCGATCAGGATCTGAGGATCGACCTCTTCATCACGCACTACCAGGACGAGACGAACACGGTGTACAGGAACCTCGGACAGGGGTTCTTTCTCGATGTGACCAACGAGATCGGCATGGCGGGGCCCAGCCGGGCGAAGCTGGGCTTCGGAACCGTCATGCGGGATTTCAATGCCGACGGTTTTCCGGACTGCATGGTCGCCAACGGCCACATTCACGATCTGCTGGGTCAGCTCGGCCGGGACGTTCCCTTCGCGCAGGAGTCACAGTTTTTCCTGAATCGGAACGGCCGCCGATTCCAGGACGTGTCCGCAGCGAGCGGGGATTATTTTCAGAAGAAGGTGGTGGGTCGCGGGGCCGCCGCCGCCGATTTCGACGGCGACGGCCGTCTGGACCTTGCGGTTTCGCATTGCAACGGACCGGTGGCCCTGCTGCGGAATGAATCGCGCCCTCGCGACGGCTCCTTCTTTCGTCTGCGGCTGATCGGCAGGACCAGCGCCCGCGATCCCATCGGGGCCTTCGTCACGGTGAAGACGGACAGGCGGCGGATGGGTCTTCCCTACGAGGGGTCGTCCAGCTATCTCTCCGGCAACGAACGCGAGCTCGAAATCGCGATCGACAAAACAGAGCGGATCGACTCGATCTGCGTCGCCTGGGCGGGAACGGACATCGAATGCTGGCCCGCGCCCGAGCCGAGCGGCCACTGGCTGAATCTCGTCGAGGGAACCGGCAATTCGACGCGCGACCGGTAGACCATGAAGCTCCATCGACAACGCATCGTGATCGTCGCCATCGTCCTGGGAGCGTTCGCGGTTTGGGGGATCGTCGCCTTCCGGGGATCCTCGGCCCCGACGCTTGCGCACATTCAGAAGCTGCTGTCCGGACCCGATCGCGCTGCCGGATTCCGGGCGCTTCGTAAGTATCTCGACGATCATCCCGATGACGCTCAGGCCAACTACCTCGCCGGCACCGTGCTGGTCAAAGCCAGCCCGGATTTGGCGCGGACTCATCTGGACAAAGTTCCGCCAGAATCCGAACACCGTGCCGGGGCGGTCCGCTTGCTGGCAGCCATGGCTTTGGAACAACAGGATCATGCCTCGGCGCGTTCACACCTGCACGAGCTGCAGCGGCTCGCGCCCGACGACCCGGCGGTGTCGCTGGCATTGGTCGAATGCCACCTCCTCGCCGGCGAACATGGTCAGGCCCTGGAGCACGCTCAACGGGCTGCCGAACTGAATCCCGCACGGGCCCAAACGTACTTCCTGATCGCCGAGATTCTGGACGAGCTGGGGCGCGTTCCGGAAAGCGTTGCGCCGCTGAAGAAGGCGGTCGAGCTCGATCCAGAGTCGTTTCCCGCACGCGCGAACCTGGCCTACGCGCTGCATTTCGCGGGCGATCACGAAGCGGCGCTCGGCGGGTTGGAGTGGTGTCTCCAACGGCAACCGAATAACGCCGACCTGCTCCTGATTCAGGCGAAAATCGTTCGGGACGCGGGCGACATCCCCCGGGCCAAGCGAATCGTGCAGACGGCGCTGCGCTCGCGCCCGCAGGATGTCGGTTGCACGCTCCTGCTGGCCGAAATCCTGCTGTTCGAAGACAACCCGCGCGAAGCGCTCGCGCTGCTCGAACCCGTCTTTCGCCGCCAGAGCGACAACCATCATCTCACAACGCTGCTCTCCCGCGCGGCGTGGCTGGCCGGTGATGCGGAGAAAGCCCGGCACTATCAGGGATTGCTCGTCGACCAGTTGCCGAGAAGAAACGAATAGGCGTCGTCCACGTCGGATTGCGGATTGGCGAGAGGCAGCAGACGAGAAGTAGATTTCGAATCTATATGAGTCTTTACGCCGAAGGCGTAAGATCGCAAAGCCCAGGGTCGCGAGTCTGCGAGCGCACCCTGGGTGGCGATCCACGATTGAACCATACCCTGAAAGGGTTTCATCAAGGGATGGACTCCGACGGTGATGCGACCCTTTCAGGGTCGATGCAGTCCGGACGCCAACTCCCCAGGGTGCGCTCGCAGACTCGCGACCCTGGGCTGTGTGATTGAACGCCTTCGGCGTACTCGATCTCCGATCAATGTTCCGCACCGGTGGCAACAGCCAAGATTGGCTCGAAGCTGGTCGTCACGTCTCAGTGCGAGCCCGCGGCCGTCATGCGTAATGGTGATAGCCCATGCTGCGCTGGAAGCGCTTCAGCAGCCGGGGCTCCCACTCTTGGACCTCGTCCAGCAGCCGGGTCGGTCGCGGTTGAATGAGCTCTTGGTAGTCGACGCCGGCGGTCGGAGACGCCTGCACGAAGGCCAGGATCCGCCCCATCACCTCATCGGGCTGCTGGCACAGATCTTCATATTTCACCGAGACATAGCTGTCCGCCGGCAGTTGAGCGATGCCGTCAATGAACTCGCAGCGCGCCTTTTCCCCGGAAGAGGCCAGGTGCCGCAACGCGAGCCGCCAGGGGTTTTTGGATGAGGTGGCCCAGCGAAAGAACGCCTGGACGGGCCGGCTCTTGTGGATCGTTTGCACGAATCCCGGCGCGTCGATCAGCAATCGCACGTAGGGATTGCCCGCCTGCTGGTTCGTCTGCATCGCCTTTAATTGTGAGTTCAGGATGTGAATCGGATGTCGATGAATGAAGACGAACCTGGCATTCGGAATCGCGGATTTGATGAATCCGAAATTCGCGAAGTCCCACGGGTTCTTCAGCAGAATCGGACGCTCGGGATACTCGACGGCCTGGATCGTTCTGCAGAAATCCAGGAACAGCTTCAGGTTGGACTTCTTCAACTTCGGCGAACCCGACTTCCGAAAGAGATGCATGCCGTATTCCTCCGGCATGCCCGGTTCCAGCGGCATGTTGTCGATGACCCGCGTCGAGATGTCCCACGAGGCGAACAGGTCGCTCAATTCTCGCTGCGCGTCACCGGTCGTTCCTGCAGAATGGAGGGCCAGCAGCCGATCGCTATAGAGCACGTGGAAGGCCGTGGTGATGTTGAAGCATTCGGTCAGCCCCAACAGTTTGTACAGAATGGTCGTTCCGGAGCGGTGCTCGCCCATGATAAAAATCGGCCGGAGATCGGCCTCGGGCAATGCTGCGCTGTCATTGGGCGCGTGCGTCATACCGAGAACCTTAGATTGTGCGACGGCTTTGCTGTTCGTTTCGGGGGATCGACATCCTTACGTCGCCACGCGCGCGGTTTCGCGCTGGTACGCCAGGATCTCCTCCGCGGCGCGCTGGCTGCCGCCGGCTTTCCGAAACACATCCCGCATGGAGACTGCGGATTGGCGGAGACGATCGTTCCGCAGCGCGGCCAGGGTTTTCTGCCGGAGCGCCGCCGGTTTGAGGTCTGCATTCCTCAACACGACCCCTGCGCCCAGGCGCACCACGCAACTGCTGTTGTAGGCGTGTTCGGGATTCTGCGTCCACATGAGCAGCGGGACGCCGTAATTCAAGCTTTCATTCACGCTTCCCAGGCCGCCATGGCTGATGAACAAATCGGCTCGCTTGAGCAGCTCGACTTGCGGCATGAAATCGCGGATGACGAAGTTGTCGGGAATCGCGCCCAACTCGGCGATGTTGGTCTTCTTCCCTACGGACATGTAGACCGACACGTCGGCGCCCCGAAAGGCGTCGATGCAGGCCCGATAGAAACCGGGCGCGTCATCGACCACCGTTCCCAGCGAGACGTAAACCAGCGGCCGGTCGTGGGTGTCCGGGGGGAGATCCGACTGTCCGGTCGGCTCGACCAGGGAGGGGCCGACGAACTGGTAGAGTTCGTCCAGCCGCTTTCCGGGAGGCAGAAACTCTCGACACGTGAACACGAGATTCCTGGCGGCCGTGTTGGTCAGGATCTCCAGGAAACCGAGCTTCGTGAGCCGATAGCGTCGCTTGAGCTCCTGTTGGGCTTTCCGAAACCGGAAGTACATTCGCCAGTCGAGTAACTCCGTCAGCAGAAACTTCGGGCTGGGAGTCGGCGTTTCACCGCCGACCATCCCAAAGACCGTACTGTTCAGAGCGACGGCGGGAAGCTTCAGGATCTCCGCGATGAACCGGCCCCAGGGACACACCCGGTCGAAGAGAATCAGGTCGTAGTTTTCCTGGCGGACCGTCTCCAAGGCCTCAGGCAGCCAGGCGACACTCTGCTCCAGCAACAGCGCGCCCAACGCCACCAGGGAGCGCGGCAGCTTGTCCATCGGCTGATCGACAAGCCGGGGGACAACTCGCATGTCCGCCCCGGATGCGGAGGCCACCCGAGCGTGGTATTCCTCGCCGACGTAATAGTGGACGGTCTCGCCCTGTGCAATGAGCCTTTTGACCACCGGCAGAGTCGGGCTGAGATGACCCCATGCCGGAATGTTAAACAATGCCATCTTGCCCATGGAACAGCCTTCGGCGGACTTGGCGCCTGATTGGTGCGCGCGCTTCACAAGGGGCAGGAACCCCCGCCCCGTTTCATGCCGCGCTGCATGGATTCATGCGCCTTCGTCATAGCCGGCCAGCTCTTTCGTGGGCTTGAACAGCCGCGACAGCTCGTCCTTGCGCTTTTCGACGTCGGGCAGCAGCGACAGTTTCCGCGGCTGGATGTAGGCATTGAGCGTCGCGTCCGCAGGCAAGGCCTGGCCCATGAATTTCAGAACGCGCTCCACGTGCGACTGCGCGTCGACCATCAGGTCTTCATAGCGGAGGAAGATGTAGTCGGACTTGTCGAGCTTTGGCACATCTGCGAGCAACTGTCCCTGAGCAATCCGCATGCGCCTGATCAACCACGACAATCCCGGATTCACGCCGAAAGTGGTCGAGAAGAGACGACGAATCATTGCCATCGCCACCGGGTTCTGGACGACCGAGTACCTACTGGACATCATCGCCATGAGCTCGTTGCCGCCGGACTGCTGGAAGATCCGCAGCTGGGAATCCAGCTGCCGCACCGGATCGCGGAACAGAAACACGAATTTGGCATTCGGAATTTCGCGCTTGATGAACAGGAAATTGCGGTAATCCGGGCAGCTCTTCAGCACCAGCGGGAGTTCCGGGTTCGTGATCCACTGGATCTTGCGGCAGAACTCGATGAAGGGAGGCACAAGCGACCGACTGAGCATGCCCGCCCCCAGGGACAGCGCCAGGAACGAGACGTAGTCCACGGCCGTGTCCGCTCCCGCGGCGATGTTGTCGATCCCGCGCGAGCGAATGTCCTTCGCGGCAAACTGCTGGTTGATCTTGTCCCGCTGAGCTTGAGTCTCGCCGTGGACGTGGTCGTGCAGCAAATGGTTTCTGCAAAGAACGTGATGCAACGTCATGCAATTGAACCGCCGAGTCCGGGCAATCAGTTCGGAGAGCAGCGTCGTCCCCGCACGGTGATCGGAGACGATGAACAGCGGGCTGAACTCCAGACCGTCGATTTGGTGAATGTATTCCTCGTCGAGATCGGGGCCGGCATTCTCGCGGATGAACAATGAGAGGAGGGAAGGCATGAACGGCCTGCGCGCCCGGCGGATTGGGGAAGGAATGGTCTGCACCATAATCGCTCTCATCGTGATCGTGGACACTCACTCAGTCGAACATTGTGTAGCATTAACGCGCGGTTTCGGTCAACTGCGACCTTCGCCGGCCGCTAGGCTTCGCCGAGCGCAGCGAGCTCCCGAGTCATGCCATCCAGAATGGCCTCGCACACTTCCGGCTTGGCCAGGCTCTCCGTCGCACCGATGCTGATGGTAAACGCACCCCGGAACTGGCTGACGAACAGCGCGATGCCGGCCGCCTTGTAGATCGGCGCGGTCGCGAACGCATCGATCACGTTCAGCTCCTCGAACGCCTCCAGCACCGGGGCCAGCTCGCCGGCGTTGGAGATGCCGCTGGCGCGGACGAGCCCGAACAGGCGCGGCTTGACGGCCCGTTTCAGCCCCCAATGCAGCCAACCAAAGGGGATCAACCAGAACAGCGACCTGACCAATGGCATCGAAAGGATGACGCCAGGATAGTTGAGGCCGAGCAACTTGGCCTTGTGAGAACCCTTGAACTGCTCGTTGATCACATCGACCACCTCGCCCAGGCCGGCGTCCGCCGGCAGAGCCACAAACATGCGGCTGGGGCCCGACAAATTGGCGACCGGCGAAAGCTCCCGCTCCTGCGGAGGCAGGTAGTTGCGATGATTGACGGTTGTGCCGACTCCCAGCCCGTCCTCGCCTGTGACGCCGAAGCGCCGTCGCATCGTCCGGTAGAGGACGGCCAGCAAGACCACGGTCATCGTCGCGCGGTGCTTCTTCGCAAACTTCGCCGCCACAACGGCGACTTCGGGATCGAAGCGACGAATGAAGTACCGTCCGTTCGTCCGATCCGGGCCAATATCGTCCTGACTCAGCAGCCACAGATTTCGGGTCTGCCTCTGATTGACGAGAAAGCTGCGAATCACCTTGAACCGGTGGCTGATCGAGAAGTGCCGGATGACCTCGCTGTGGTCTCGCGAGCGCAGGTTGGGTTCCGGAACAAAGGCCGGCTCCGTCAACAGCTTTCGATAGTACTCGCCGACGAGCATGATGACCTTCATGAGGGAAGGCGCATCGCCGGCGATATGGTTCATCTTGTAGCAGAGCGCATCTTGTCGGCCGCGGAAGATCCTCACCTGAATCAGCGGATCACGGCAAGGATCGACCTCATATTCCATGAACTCAGCGAGCTTTTGGTCGGGCTCGTCGGTCTCGGTGACGATGCAGACGCCCATCGTGTCGACGTCATCTCGGCGCTGCCAATACGGCCTGTACCAGTGCTCGACAAACCGGCAGCCGAGGATCGGTTCCGCACAAATCACCCGCCGCAGCGCTTGTTCCAGGCGGTCGGCGTCGATCTTTCCATCAAACCGGATGACGACGTGTCCCTGCTGGGTGTTCGCATGGCGAATCAGGAACTGACTGAGGTCGGCGAACGTGGCCGGATAACGAGCCGGCGAACTTCGCAGCGCAGCCGACCGCCGGTCTTGAGACGCGCCGCTTCCTGCTGGCTTCTCAGAGCTGGTCGACGGCACACCACTGGGCATCGTGAGCAATTCTCCTGACAGTGCAGGTGCTTGAAAAGTGAATGACGACTTCCAGAAGCGCGGCAACTACTGTGCCGATATTACACGCACGTGTTGAGACTTGAGTATACACAATTGCGCGCTGCATCCTTACAGATAAACTCCGCCGTTGATCCGTATGACTTGCCCCGTAATGAAGGCGGCCCGATCGGACGCGAGGAAGGACGCCAGATAACCGACTTCTTCCAGGCGACCGGCCCGTCCCAGCGGAGTGCGGCTCACGACGGCTTCGGAATCAACGCCATTCAGCGCCACAGATTCGGTGGGGAACAGGCCCGGCGAAATGCAGTTGACGGTGACATTCTTGCGTCCCAGCTCGCACGCCAGGGACTTCGTCAATCCAATGACGCCGGCTTTCGTGGTGCAATAGACGGACGAATCGCGGGACCCCGATTCGGCCCCGGAACTGGTCAAATTGATGATCCGACTGCCGACCCGACCGCCGATCCACGACTTCACGACTTCGCGCGTGCAATAGATCATACCGGCCAGATTGACTTGCAGGGTCTCTTGGACGTCGGCGTCTTTCACGCGGAGCAGCGGCTTCAGGGTGCCGACGGCCGCGTTGTTGACGAGCACGTCGATCAAGCCGATTTCGCGATCGATGCCTCGGATCGCGGTGCGAACCTGCTCGGCATCAGCGATGTCGAATTGCGCCAGTCGACAGTGTCCGCCGACGGCCGCAATTTCGTGTTCGGTCTTCGCCGCGCCCTCCGCATCCTTGCGATAATTCACGATCACCAACATTCCATCGCGCGCCAATTCGACGGAGATCGCACGGCCCAAGCCTCGAGAGGCGCCGGTCACCAACGCGATTCGCTGCGACATCCCAGCGACCTTTCGATTTCGGCGGAGGCGATTCGAGAACGTGCCGGCCCACCCCGCTCGCGATTAGTATCGCAGCGAACGGTCGGCGTGTCACGGTCATTTTGCCGATCTGTGGAACCCTGGGGGATCGACTACGGCACTGCGGACCTCATAGCGCACTCGTCGTGCCTCAATCGGGGAGCAGGACGATCTTGCCCGCCACGTCGCCGCGGGCGAGCAGTTCGTGACCGCGGACAATTTCTTTCAGCGGCAGCACTTCTCCAATGACGGCCTTGACCTGGCCGGACGCGATGAAACGCAGGGAATCGCGCGATTCGGCGGTCGTCGCAAAGTGCGAACCGAGGTAGTTCTGCTGCTTGGTCCAGAGAAAGCGAATATCGAGCGGCGCCTTGAAACCGGTGGTGGCCCCGCACGTCACGATCGTTCCGCCCCACCTCAGGCAATGCGTGCTCATTTCCCACGTCTCCGCGCCGGAGTGCTCGAAGACGATGTCCACTCCCCGCTTGCCGGTGATCCGCATGACTTCCTTCGTGATGCGCTGTTGCTTGCGATTCAGCACGTAGTCGGCCCCGAGTCCCGCGACGAGTTCGGCTTTCTCGTCGCTGCCGACGATGGCAATCGACTTGGCCCCAAAAGCGCGGATCAACTGCACCGCCGCGGTGCCCAGGCC
>Ga0163151_10008645_pt1 | contig 11391 bp, 16 predicted proteins | sample OliLakLV19MP5IB2_FD_145596 | JGI IMG/M metagenome (GOLD analysis project Ga0163151, IMG submission 145596) | Freshwater microbial mat bacterial communities from Lake Vanda, McMurdo Dry Valleys, Antarctica - Oligotrophic Lake LV.19.MP5.IB-2 | ecosystem: Environmental > Aquatic > Freshwater >...
ATAACTCCTGAAGAAATCCGGTCACTCAGAGATAGAGGAATGATTATCTAGAAAAATGTAGAAAATGTATGTATCCGTATAAAAAATGTATTTAAAACCCCCAAGCATGCTTGGGGGTTTTTAGGATATAACTCAATAATTATATAGAATACCGTTTGTAGCTCGTGACGACATCGCCACCGAGATATTGCTCGATAGTGACTTCTGGATTGACCACGAATGGCTGAGTCATAAGGGTTCCTTCTTCGACGAATTTCTTCATCTTTCCTTCGATGATATGGGCGAGGATATCCTCTGGTTTCCCAGCATTTTTTGGATCCTGCTTCATCATATCGAGTTGGACTTCTTTTTCATGAGCAATAGTTTCAACAGGGAAATCAGAGACACGGAGAGCATTTGGATTGGTTGCGACCGTATGCATAGCGACTTGTCGTGCTTTTTCTTCATCAGTGCCAGCTTCTTTTGCAGCCTCGACAGATCCTGCCTTGACGAGAGCGTCGAGGAGCTCGTTGATAAATCCAGTGAAGTTATCAGTACGTGCGACAAAGTCAGTCTCACATGTGAGAGAAGCAACGTATGCTACATTTCCAACTGGACGGATAATAATACGACCCTCATGGGTTGCATTTTCAGATCGTTTACCAGCCTTTGCGATACCCTTTTTACGGAGTTCATCGATAGCAGCATCGATATTGCCGCCTGTTTCTTCGAGTGCTTTTTTACATTCAGTGATAGAAACGCCTGTTGCGTCTCTGAGTTGCTTGATAAGTTCGAGAGTAACCATAAAAATAAAGTAAAAATTAATTTCTTCTAGTACCGTTTTGTAAGTAGGAGAGCCTCTCTTCTAACTTAGATTTCTGTAAAGAACGAGCGTTAGAGTCGTCTTCTCACCATATTCTCAAATGGTCTATTTGTGCTCTCACTCATTCTACATGAGAGAGTGAGTGATCAGTACGTCCGATTTCGATCGTAATAGGATTTTCCGCTGGAGACATAAATAAAGAGGTTATTTTATTCAGCTGTTTCTGCTGGAGCTTCTTCTTTTGGAGCTGGGGTTGTTGGGTGTGGTCCTTTTTTTGCGATTTTTTCTGAAGCACTTTCTCGGACAACTCGTTTCATAGAGTCTGCGAGTTCGTCGACGAGAAATGTGATAGATTTGAGATTATTGACGTTTCCAGGGACAAAGTAAGTACAGAGCTTTGGTTGACCAGTCGTACCGAGGATAGCAAACACTGGAATACCGAGAACATTTGCTTCACGGATAGCCTGAGTTTCATAGTGTCCGTCGATGACAAAGATAGCATCTGGAGATTTTTTCATATCCTTGATACCCTCGTATCTTTTTTGAAGACGAGTGAGTCGAGTCATGACCATTGCTTTTTCTTTTTTATTGAGACGATTGATTTCACCAGTTTCGATATCTTTTTGGATTTTGTTATATTCACGGACTTGTTTTTTGATAGTCGTGTAGTTCGTGAGGAGACCAGGAACCCATACGCTTGTGACGCTCGGATGACCAGTTTTGAGAGCGAGATCTTCTGCAATCTTCTGGACCTGAATTTTGCTTCCTACTATGAGGAGCTCTTTCCCGGCTTTGCAGAATTCAGAGAGGGCTTCCTTCATCTCTGTGAGCATTTTTTCAGTTTTTGCGAGATCGAAAACATGAATACCATTTTGTACCCCATGAATATAGGGTTTCATCGTCGGTGACCAATGGCGGGTATCACTACCGATATGTACTGCGTGGTGCAGCATGTCTTTTATGAGAGACATAAGAAAAAAAATAAAAAAATAATCCTTAACCTCGTATGTGCATAGCCAGTTTCTGAGGCTTGAAGAGTTTCTTAGGTTTCTCAAGAGGACAGACTGTATCAGACACGAGTGGGCTGCTCATTTTCCGAGCAACGTGAGAAGTATAGCATATTTATCTATTTTGCAACTTTTTGATGGCAGATACTTGCAAAGTCAAAAAGAGTGTGGTATAATGGGAGAAGTAATATTAAATTTATGGCTAATTGAGTCGAACAAGGTGTAAATACAGATCCTTTGAAACCAAAGCCTCTGGGAGATAAAAATGAAACTCTCAATGCTCTTGAAGAGTGGTCAAAAAAAGAAACATGACAAGAAAAGACCCCGGATAAGGAGGGTGATATCCAAAAAATTGTTCAAGATATTGTTTCTTTACAACTCCCGACGTCTGAAATTGAAGCTCTCCTCAGTAAGCTCCCTATTGAAAAACGATTTCAAGTCGAAAATATGATTCTGCAAGAACAGAAGCATCAGATTGCTACTATGTCTCAAGAAAAATATGCCCAATATCTTACGGCTATTTTTGGGAAAGATGTTCCTAAAGATGTTGCTGAAATGGCACAGTCTCTTGTTGCTGATACCGGAGAAATGCTCAAACAGGCTTGAAAAGAAATCAGTGAGACCGGAAAGGCAGTTACTGGTGTTGCTACAAATGAGCTTCGTGAAGATAAGAGAGTAGCCGTTAATGAAACACAAAAAGCTCAATTAGCATCTAATACTCTCGATCATGATCTTGCTGCACAGCCAGATATTGCAAAGGGTATCCTGCAAGCACAATGAATGGACACACATCAAGTTATGGGATAATTTATGGCAAAAACACCCTATAATAATAAACCGACAGAAGACCTCTTACGGTACAAAAAACTCGTGGCAGATCTTCAACAAAAAAAGCTCGAAGAATTTGATTTTGATGCTATATTTGAAGCAAATACTGTTGTACGAAATTTCTTTGAAAAATGGGACAATCAAGAGGGCATAAAACTGGTCGATCGTATGACCAATGTGATGAAAAATCTCAAAGTGCTCGTTGATTTCGTGAAATCACGACGAGTGAGCGTAGAAATGGGGGAGAAAGAGCTCGCTGAATTCCAAAAAGAAATGAAAGAAGTAAGTGATATGCTCGGAACATTTATGAATATATAATTTTTTTTATGCCTGAAACAATAGAAGCATCTCAAGAAAAGGCAAACAAGAATTCACCCAATGCTGTGGAGAATAATGAGGTAGAGGTGACATCTTTAGCAAAAGTTTTATGAATAAAACCAATCCCAACGAAAATAAGTCCAATAGACAAGCGTATTCGAATTATTCCTCTTTGAGAGAAAGGCAAAGGCTTAAGTTTCTGATTGTGATCGACGGAATCTGTTTCTGGCGAATGAGAGGATTTTGTCACATCGAACACCTCAGGTATCACGGTCAAGTGAGAAAATATTTCTGGTAGTTTTGGTCCTACAGCGATTACTCGAGAAAATGGTAAATGAAATATAGAGCAAGACTCAGAAATTTTAGGAGCCACTGTGGTAATAAAATTTTAATATGCCGATAAGCCTACATTCTTACGAAACTGCACTCCTGATATTGGAAATCAGGTTACTGAGCAAAAGAACACAAAGATTATATATTTAGAGAGTGAAATACTGTTGATGTATAATATTTGCAATTAAGAAAAAAAATGTTAATAATAGGAAAACATACTATTTTTTAATTTTTTCCTATGGAAAAAGCAGTAAAGCTCGATATTTGTAATGACACAATAGATAAGAAAAACGATAAACCTAATGCAGTAGAGGTGTGGAAAAAAGCTCAAGCTGATCTTAAAAGCGTTATTCAAAAACAAGAGCAAACATTGCCACCATCAGCAAGTTCTCGAATCAAAAGTCTTCGACAATGAACCGTGGGTATTGAATCACAAGTATCCATAATGAATAGACGCGTTATAAGAATGGCTGTCGGAGGACCTGAATCAACAGATGTATAGTATGTATGTGACTGAGGATTTATAGAGTAGTATCCATCGTTGACTGAATAGTATATATAATTCGTAAAATCAATCAAAATATTTGCTTTTTGAAAAATCGTAGGGTAACATAAGAGTGTCTTATTTTAATATAACTATATATGGCTACCATATTGATCGAGAAACCCAAAGCTAAAACGAATGAATCCACAGAAGAATTATGAATTCGATGAGACAAAAGTTGAGATATGACAGAGAATTCAGAAATGGCTAAGAAGTTAGCTACATCAATGGGATGATCAGAGCCACTCACTCGACATATTTTAGGGGCAATAGGAGAAAAAAGAATAAGAGAAATATCAAAAAAATATAGTGATCACACCCCGAGTGCACCGGCCGAAACTGCTGAATATTCTCAGTATCTCTCTGATGTTGCGAGAGCTACGAATACGTATTGGTCTGATTTGCAAAAAAAAGCTGTATGATGAGCAGTGGATCTTTCACATAAAAAAGATAAATATGAAGCCTCATTGAGCAACTTTAATGAGACTTTTTGACATGAGCAAAAAGACCCCCGTACTCCCTCAAACCCACTTATGGATCATTTGTCGTGAGAGGGCAATGCTACAGCAAATATATCTAAAAATGCCTCTATGTATGAAGAAGCCGAAGAAAAAGATTTATCTATAGATAATGAAGTACATACTTCACTAAAAAATGAGGATGCTTATGATGAGTCTGTATCAAAAAAACTCTGAGAAAGTGATGTGCAAATATGAGAAAGTACTTTGGTATGAAGGGTTCTCCAATCTCAAAAAGATGCAGAAATCGCAGTACGTGATGCCAGGATTACTTCAGCTTCGAACAGGATTCATACACAGCATTGAAAGGTGGCGTCAGCAATGGAAATATGATCTACGGGAACTGAAACAGCTATTTCGTGAGGTACGAAAACTGATGAGTCAAACTTGAACTCTATGTCACTTGATGGTCATCTCAAGAGAAATCAAGATGGAATTGCGTTGAATAGAAAACGTATTGATCAACTTGAAAAAACTCCATTTACTCCTGATGAATTAAGTAATTTGAGTAAAAATAATCCATGAACTGAACACTTTACCTCAAAAGATTGGTCAGATCTTATTGGTATTCAGAATAACCGAATGGAATTATTGGTAACTGAGCTGAAACAGTTAAAACAATCTGGGTTATCAGAAAGTGATTTAGTAATACAGCTTAAAGAGGCTCGTAGTAATGCACAAATAAGATTAGAAAAAGAGTCAGAAGATTTTCTTTTTGATAGAAATGGAGATAGGTGGGAGGAATAATGTTTCCTAAAATGACAAAATAATTACACTTATGTAGTATTGGTAAGATTTTAAGTATGGTCCAAAATGTCGAAAAATTACCTAAAACAAACTGATCTCCTAGTGAATGACGAGAAGAAAGGTTAATAGTAGAATCTGAATGAAATAATGCAAAAAATAGAAGAGAATTAGAAAAGTCTCTTCAGTCCGTGAGGCAAAATAATAATACTCAATCAGATAATGCATGGGATTATACTCGTGATGATATTTCCATATTGAATCCCCAAAAAATCTCTCCAATAATTTCTCTTAACCCACACAAAACATTATCTCAATCTGACATAGTAATACTAAAAAGCGTAGTGCCTGTTACTCCGCTACTGGATACTTTCACTCAATCTTCCGTGACAGATTTTCCTTCTCTCGCTCCAAATAGTACACCAAATTTATCTGCTCATGAGAGCATGCATCATTTATCAACAGTTCAGAAAGTAGTTGAGTGAAGCAAGGCCGAAATTAAGGATTGAATAGTCCATGAAGAATTATCTGCAGCTGGCGCGGTAGATAAATGAGGTCAAAAAGATTTACCATTAGCAGAATCTTCAGCAAGAACTGGGACAGTTGCATCAGAAAAAGGAACTGAATGAGATAATTCTCATACTTTTCTTGAGAGACAACGGTGAATCCAGTCTGCTCTTGCAGAAAAATTGGCTCGAGAACAATTAGACGTTTGAGATCCATCAAAAATTCCAGATGATATGTGGGATACTTTTCTCAAAAAACGTAATGAAGTAAGGATACGAATGGATCTAGAACCTTTTCCAATAATCACAATCAATGATTTCAAGGAATCAACACCAAAGAATTATCTCGATTATTTGGCACGTAATGAATTTGTTATTCGCAATACAGATAGGGGAAATATACAGGGATCTGTTGTGGACTATGATAGTTATTTTATGAGCCCTAGGTTACAAAAATTATTGAATGATGCAAGAGCTTTTACTAATACTTGAAATACTGTGTCAGTAGATGGGAGATCTACCACTGTGAAAGATGTAGACATTATATCAGGTAAAACAGGAGAGCAAAATACAGTAAGTGTTGGTGGTAATAAGTGGGATGTGAACGAAATTGGCTGGGCCTATGAACCTGATGGATCTGTTCCATGGTATGCAAAAGAGCCACAAATGTTTTTTCATAGAACGTTGGAAAATGGAGATCAGGTTTCCTTTACAGCTCCTGCTAACAAGATTTTTCAATGATGATGATTTAATGCGAATGCTCTAGTCGAATATGAGAAACAATCTGGGCGTAATCATAGATCTGAGCAAGAGTGAAAAGCGCTTATTTCCTGATTTGATCTGCCGAAAGATAGACCAATATGATATATACCTATAAATGCTCCTAATGATAATGCTACCCGAGGATATACTGAAGGGCTCTCTCGTTATTTTCCAGAATTAATGAGAGAATCCTGATACGATGTCAGATCTCCAAAACAATCGACACATCTGGATTTTAAATGAAATCAAAGTGTAGCTGAGGCTATTAGTAATTTTATTGTGCAAAATAGAAAAGAGGGCATCAAGGATATAGTATTATATCTCAATGGTCATTGAGATTCCGAGAGATGAATGTTTTTTGATAATAAAAATCCAGAATATGTCACATGACGGTTGACTAAAAAACAATTCAGAGAGGTATTGATAAAAAATCCTGACATGCTTTTCACTATTGATACGAATGCTTGTTACAATGCTTGATTCTCTGAAGTCGTCATGCACCTTCCAAAAGATGTCCAATCGCGTGTTACTTTTTTTGCGGGTACAAATAATAAGAATATTAATTACGCTTGATCAGTCAATGGTAGTAATGAGCTGGCTAAAATGCCTGAAAAACGTAAAGCTGGCTATCAATCGTATCAGAAAAATGAGGCGTATACTGTAGAGAGTTATTATAAAATGTATTTAGCTAAATGATTACGTGACTGAAAAACGTATTGAGCAGCTCATTGGTATGCAGACCAAATGGTAAAAAAGATTTCATGACTTGATCCAGAATCTATTTATCAAGGAAAGCTCATTTCGGAGAATCATAAATTATGAAACGAAGATGATTATTCTTAGCAATCCACTTGCATTTCTATAAAATATAGTGTATAATGTGTGAGCTTTATTATTAATCGTATCTTATGGTAGCTGTTAATCCAGATTCATTAAAGTTCAATTCTGCTCTGGAAAATATGCCCTATCAAGCATCTGATCCAGAGGGGAGTAATGACACTGCAACAAAATGATTAGAAGATTTGTGTACTTGTCCAGATAACTGCATAATTCATGGAAGAAAATGGAGACTTGTTTGAGGGCGAAATCAAAGTTCCGGTAAAAGCGAATGATGAAATACGGCTGAAAACGAAACGAAAGCATCAGAAGTTACGCAAGTAGTATCTCTAAAAAAGCCAAAAGTTCCGGTAATAGAAGCTCTCAAGCCGGTAAGTATTCCGGAAAGTTTCGATCCTGATATGCCTTGAACAATTAAGGTAGCGCCTGGAGCAGTGACTGAACATTCAATTGATTCAAATGCAACGGGAGTAGTAACCCCTGCTAAACAGTAGGCCGTATTTCTTTTAATTTAATTATGACATTCCAAAAAAAATCTTCTCCTGAAAAATACCAGTCTGATTGAACAAATTTTAATCCTACTGGACTTGAAGATAGTATTGATAGTGAGTCAGGAGGTCAGTATAAAAATGTTGTAATAGAAAATTCAGCATTGCGTGCAGAATTAGCTGCTTTGCAAGCAGAAAAATCTGCTAAAAAGGCATGAATCAGTTCTCAGAATGCTGGTATATTCGCTACTGGTGCACAGACGGCGAAAGAATGAAGTGAGAAAAGTGCACAAATTGCATGAGTTGCGAAAGAGGATTCCGTAAAAGCCTTTCAAAAAGCAGAGACATCAAAGACTACAGCGGAAAAAATACTCAAAGAAACAGCTCAAAAAGAAAAAAAGGTAGCGAAAAATCTCGATGCCACTGGTGATCTCGCAAGAGTCGTTGATTTAAAAGAACAATTAACCTCCGATACTCTTCTCGGCGCGCAACAAGCTCAAAACAAGGCTGAAGTAGCAGCACAAAAGGCTATAGCAGCTGCTCGCATTCAATGAGAGCCTCAACAGAAGGGTATGGCGTAGGGGAACCAAATATCATATTTTTCTCTCAAATAAACCCCCACAAAATGTGAGGGTTTATTTCATCTCAGTCTTTTTTATTGACAGAGACAAGCTACCACCTTGTTTTTATCTGTATACGTAGGTTCTTGTGTTTGATTGGTATTACCACAGTACCATGAGCCATTATTTGGCCATACCCAATATCCTCATATAGTTGGATTTGTGACGGTTCCGAAGAGGAAATTGAATGTTCCCCATGTTGGAATACGTTGACCAGACGCACATGCTTGGTTTTGGTCATCTTTTACCCAACATCTATTGAGGTTATTACAGACAGTATTACATGATTTCGTACCATTTGTGTCTACCCATCCCAATGCACGATTACAGACGTGACTTGGTTTTGATCCAGTACAATATGAATCAGCGACTGTTTGTCCACTGCCATTCTTGCAGATTGCAGTACGAGTAGTGTTACATGTTGCGACACATGTACTGGCATCTCCTGTATACCAGCTATAGGTCGTACAGCTCTCACTTGTCGCTGGTTTTATTCCTGCATCACAGTTTGAATTAGAGACTGTTGAACCATCACTTCTCAGACATGTAACAGATCGAGTTCTTACTCCATTTGTGCATGTCCCCCAAGTAGGAGAAGTATACCAAGTGTATGACCAACTATTACAACTTTCTGATGTCGCTGGTTTTATTCCTGCATCACAGTTTGAATTAGAGACTGTTGAACCATCACTTCTCAGACATGTAACAGATCGAGTTCTTACTCCATTTGTGCATGTCCCCCAAGTAGGAGAAGCATACCAAGTGTATGACCAACTATTACAACTTTCTGATGTCGCTGGTTTTATTCCTGCATCACAGTTTGAATTAGAGACTGTTGAACCATCACTTCTCAGACATGTAACAGATCGAGTTCTTACTCCATTTGTGCATGTCCCCCAAGTAGGAGAAGCATACCAAGTGTATGACCAACTATTACAACTTTCTGATGTCGCTGGTTTTATTCCTGCATCACAATAACTATTTGATACTATAACTCCATCATCTCTTTCACAGAGCACGGTACGATCTCTATTGTTATTCACACATGTCCCCCAGTTTCCCATCTTCCAATCATACGTTCAGCTAGAACAAGTTTGTGTTAAGTTTGGCTTTGTTCCACTACAGTATCCATCAGAGACTGTTTGATTGTTGCCATTTTTACAAACAACTAATCGAGACTGTACATTATTGACACATGTTCCCCAGGTTCCTGTAGTCCATGTATAGCTTTCACAAGCCTGTGTGTTACATGATTGGCTTGCTGCGGGCATAGTGCCAGTACATTGCCAATTGTTGACTGTATATCCTATCGTACTTCGACATTCTACAATACGAGTTTGAGTTCCTCCTCCACAGCTCATATTACAACTATTCCATTCTCCAGTATACCATGAATTATTTTGAGTGAGTACACAACTATTCCCATCTCGCATATAGCCGTAGTCACACGCCCAATCACAGGTACCAGTTTGAGAATAAAGAGCGTTGGATGGTTTGGTAGTACAGTTCACACAGATACTTCCGTTGAGATATTGACCTACTCCACAATTCTGGACATACGGTACACATTGATTCCCAGAAGCATAGTAATTTGCATTACAAGACCAGCTACATGATCCAGCAGTCGTATATGTACTATTGGTAGGCGCTGAACTACATGATTGGCAAGTATTACCATTTGCGTATTGACCTATACCACAATTGAGATTGTTACTCACACAGGTTTCACCATTACGATAATAACCACTATCACAGCTCCATTCACAGCTTCCATAAGAAGTATAATAAGCGCTTGATGGTTTCGTCGTACAGCTATAACAAGCATTTCCATTTGAATATTGTCCTATACTACAGAGTGAAGTATTAGATTCGCAAGTGCCATTCCTCTGAGTATAGCCACTATTACAAGTCCATACACAACTATCTTCTTCTGCATAATAAGCATTTGAAGGACGACCAGTACATGAGTAGCAATTACCCCCTGATTCGTATTTGCCTAGACCACAATTTCCTCCATTAGAATAACCAACGTTAAATATCTTGTATCATTCAATATCATTATCATCTTCATCTGTTACGACTACTTTGTATTCGAGGTTGTCCTTTTTGAATCTAATAAAATTACTCAGTGTTTTCTGACCTCTATTTGAAGAAGTAAAAGTATACCCATTTCGATAGTCTGAATCGATTTCATAGTAAGAAGTAGAGGTTGTCCTAATCCAAGAAGATGAACTAGAAGATCTATAGTATACTTCAAATTCTACCGAACCTCGATAGGACGAATCAGTCGATGATCCATCTCGAGCTCGTACTGTCAGATCTACCGAATCATTTGTATCTGGTGAGCTATCGTCAGTAGTGATATAAAAATTATCACCACTATTATTTGATCCAGAATCATCATAAATTTCTTCACAGTGCTCGATTGCCTTTTGTGCATATGAGAAAACTTCTCGTCGGTATGCAACATTGTTTGGTCTAAAAGAACTAATAGAAGAGATTACATCATTATCTTCTGCGTATTGCATCACTGGTTTTTGCCATGCAACAGCTCCAGTCCCTGTGAATCTCCAGTCATCATATCTCTCACCACGAAAATCAAATCCTGCACTATCCATGATAATTGAGAGGGCTTCAGCTTTTGTGATATCTTTCATTGGTTCAAAGAAAGGGCGACCAGAAGAATTGCGACGAGATGTAGTAACAATACCATTATCAGCAAGTATTTCTGCAGAACGACATACCCATGAATTAGGGCGTGATGAGCCGACATCATAGAAAATATTTTCACAATTATAATCCTCTAAGTCAGGGATATCATCAATAATACCACATTTTTCTGCGACGCGGAGAGCGAGCGCAGCCACTTCCTGTCTATAGATAGTTCTGTCCAGATTGTATTCTCTACAATTGGATGCCTGGTATACAATACCAGCATCTGCGAGCTCTTCAGCCATGGTACATTCAGAGTTGCTATAACCAAATGTTATAGCTGAGCAAGAGAATATGCTCAAACAAAGTATAGATTTTTGAATAAAAGTTTTATTCATAAAGAAAAAAGTTAATAAGTAAACACCTTTCATA
>Ga0163151_10008654_pt1 | contig 11384 bp, 8 predicted proteins | sample OliLakLV19MP5IB2_FD_145596 | JGI IMG/M metagenome (GOLD analysis project Ga0163151, IMG submission 145596) | Freshwater microbial mat bacterial communities from Lake Vanda, McMurdo Dry Valleys, Antarctica - Oligotrophic Lake LV.19.MP5.IB-2 | ecosystem: Environmental > Aquatic > Freshwater > Lake...
CGTTTGCAGTCTGCCGTGAAGCAAGCAAGCGTGTACTTGGCATGCGCCATTTTGACGTGCAGCTGATGGGCGGTGCGGCGCTGCACTTTAACAAGATTTCCGAGATGCGCACAGGTGAAGGGAAAACACTCGTCGCCACCTTGCCTGCTTATTTGAATGGATTAACCGGACGGGGCGTGCATGTCGTCACAGTTAACGACTACCTGGCTAAACGGGACTCCGAATGGATGGGGCAGCTCTATAAATGGCTCGGTCTTTCTGTCGGTCTGATCTATTCGCATCAACCGGATCAAGAAAAGTTCGCCGCTTATCGTGCTGATATCGCTTATGGCACTAACCACGAGTTTGGCTTCGACTACTTGCGCGATAACATGCGCACCACATTGGAATCGTTGTCACAGCGCGATTATTATTTTGCCATCGTCGACGAAGTCGACAACATCTTGATTGACGAAGCCAGAACGCCGTTGATCATCTCCGGTTTTCCATCGGAATCTTTTGTGCAGGTCTATCAAGTGATGTGTCAGCTGGCACCACAGATGGAAAAAGGCTTGACCAAGGAAGACGAAGAGTGCGATTACTGGGTCGATGAGAAAGGTAAGAACGTGCTTCTTACCGAGCGGGGTATCTCCAACGCTGAAAAACTTCTCGGCGTCTCCGATCTCTACGATGTTCACTACAATTTTGCGCACCACTTGTCTCAGGCGTTGCGGGCCAAAGAATTGTATCGTCTCGATACCGATTATGTAATTCGTCCAACTGAAGACGGTAAGCCGGAGATCGTCATCGTTGACGAATTCACCGGACGGATGATGGTCGGTCGGCGCTGGAGCGATGGTTTGCACCAGGCGATCGAAGCGAAGGAAGGCGTTCCGATTCAAGACGAAACGATGACCTATGCTTCAATTACTTATCAAAACCTTTTCCGTCTCTATCCCAAACTGTCCGGTATGACAGGGACCGCCCTGACAGAAGCTGCGGAATTCCAGAAAATCTACAACCTCGATGTGGTGGCAATTCCGACGAACAAGAAATCGGTCCGGGATGACTACACAGATGTTATTTATAAAACCGAGCGCCAGAAGTTCTATTCGGTGATTGAAGAAGTCGTTGAGATGCATGATGTCGGAAGACCTGTTCTTGTTGGTACAACCAGCATTGAAAAGTCCGAGCTCAGTGCAGATCTGCTCAGCAAGCCGCAAGGCATGGGTGAGTACCTGACGAGAAAAATCGGCAAAGCAATTGAATTCATTCGCACGAAAAAGCTCGAAGGCGACTCAATCAAGGCATTGCTGAAAATCTTCGAACGTCCTGGTCTGATCGATCCAGATAAGTTAGACGCAGTTTGTAAGCAAATTGAAGCCGCTTTTCCGAAGGCCGACGAGCTTATAGAGCGCTGCTACTCCATTCTGCGCACGGCTCGCGTGGTGTCATCGATACGCAAGGGTGTCAAACACCATGTGTTGAACGCAAAGCACCACGAAAAGGAAGCGATGATCATTGCGCAGGCCGGCAGAAAAGGTGGTATCACAATTGCCACCAACATGGCTGGTCGCGGAACGGACATCCTACTTGGCGGTAACGCTGAGTATCTGACGAAAGAACGGCTCTACGACGATAAAGTCGAGCCGGGATCTGAGTTGTGGGATGCTAAATACAAAGAACATTTTCCAAAGTACAAGGCTGAAACCGATGCGGAGCACGATGAAGTGGTGCGGCTCGGTGGACTGCACATTATCGGTACGGAACGCCACGAAGCACGACGGATCGATAACCAGCTTCGCGGACGGGCAGGACGTCAGGGCGACCCAGGAAGCTCGCGATTCTTCCTTTCGTTAGAAGATACTTTGATGCGCATTTTCGGCGGACAGAACATCGCTAAGTTGATGGATCTGATCAAAGCTGATGAGGAGATGCCGATTGAAGCCGGCATGGTCATGAAGTCCATCGAGAATGCACAGAAGAAAGTGGAAGCCTATCACTTCGATATGCGAAAACACGTTCTGCAGTACGACGATGTGTTAAACACGCAGCGTGAGGTTATCTATCGCGAACGGCGCAGAATTTTGATGAAGACGACGTTGCGCGAAGAATGTATTCAAATGGTGGAAGACCACGTCGACAACATCTTGAACATACAGATCGATCCGGAAACTCCCCCAGAAACATGGGAAGACGTCGAGCTGCCAGACATGTTGAAAATTCTGGCGAATGACATAACGATGTTCGATACGATCAAATCAGATGAACTGGCTGGCTATTCCTTCATCGATTTGCGCGAGAAGCTTCTAGAGGCAGCGCGACTTGCTTATCAGGTACGTGAAGAGCATGTTGGTGAGAACGTCATGCGTGAGCTTGAGCGTCAGATTTTGATGCGGACGATCGACACCAAGTGGGTTGACTACCTGCACAACATCGAGCAACTTCGCGAAGGGATCCACCTGCGTGGATACGGTCAGCGCGATCCGTTGCAGGAGTACAAGCGCGAAGCTTACGAACTGTTCGAACAACTGCTGAAGTCCATTCAAACTGAAAGCGTCCAACTTATGTTCCGGGCTCAACCGGTGCAAATGGATTACGCGGAAGGTGATGAAGACTGGGGCGCGGACGAAGACAGTTTGCAGGAAGACTTCGAGCGCGAAGCGAAATTTCTGGAAGAGGCGATGGACGCCGTTTCCTCGGAAGCGCACCCTGAACTGGACGAAGTCGTCGCTGAGCGCGAAGCGGAATTGCAAGCTGAGGCTGAAGCGGAACGCGAAGCTAAAGAAGGCGATGATGCCGCATCTAAAGGCGACAGCGAGCCGGCAAATGGCAAAAAACCTGATATCACCAAGGACATAGAAGATACGATGAAGCGGATTCGCAGCCAGTCGTAGGCTGGCAATCGCGATGCATATCCTTTCCTTCGACACCAGCTCTAGTGATTTGCATGTAAGCCTGCTTGTGGACCGCCAGCCAGTCCTCGAGCGGACAATCTTGCCTGCTGGAGCTGAACGTCAGGAAGTGGCGTCTGTGTTGATGATGGAAGTGGATCGCGCCTTCTGCGATGCCGGCTGGAGCAAATCACAACCGAACCTTGTGGTGGTCGGCATTGGACCAGGTAGTTTCACAGGCATCCGGGTGGCTGTAATCACGGCCCGGACCATTTGCCAGATTTTTCACTTGCCATTGATTGGAGTGTCTCTGTTGGAGACGCTCTACTTTGCCGCAGGTAGTGCAGAGCCAGCAGCAATCTTGTTGCCATCCACGTCCAATCAATTCTTCTACGGGGCTTTTGAGCGGACTGAAGCTGATCCTGTCCGAGAAATTGTACGGCAGGCCTCTGGCCCGGCCGATGCGCTTCTAAGCCAGCTGAGCGGCATTCCAACATGGTTCGGCGCAACCCAATCGAGCAGCTTATTGCAGGAGCATGAGCTTGAGCCTTTGCCCAAGCTAAAGAATATTGGCACCTTACAGGCTCAATTGGCTTTTGATAGGTTATCTTTGAATGGCTTTTCAACGGAAACTTTTGCTTGGCAAAATGTTCTTCCGTTGTACCTTCGCAGTCCCTCAGTGACTATCAAAAAGAACTATGCAGCTCCAGATCCGGCGCATGAGCCCCGATGACCTCGATCAAATAATGGAAATCGAGCCGGTCGCCTTTGGTAGCCATCACTGGTCTCAAACGTCTTTCATCAATGAATTGAGCAACCCGAGCGGATATTACTTCGTCGTCACCGACGAGGCGACAGAACTGCTCTGCGGTTACTCGGGCTTCTGGTTGATCGGTGAGGAGGCTCACATAACCACACTGGCCGTGCGCCCGGATTTGCGGCGCCGATACCTTGGCGAGCTGCTTTTGATCAACGACATCGAGCGCGCTCAGTCCGTAGGCGCCAGCTGGCTTACGCTCGAGGTTCGCGTGTCGAACTATGTCGCTCAGAATTTGTATTTCAAGTACGGCTTCAAGAACCTCGGCACTCGGCGCAAGTACTACCAGGACAATGATGAAGATGCGCTTGTTCTCTGGGCGGAGAATATCCGATCTGACGAGTATAAGAAAAACATCACATTGCGCCTGGAGGACTTGGCAGCTAAGATGCGGGTTTCTGATATGGGTCTTATTCCAACAGCCCTTTCGGAAAACGTTCAAAACACATAGATTGTAGTTGTGCAGTGGACTTTTACAGGTAACATTCGGCGCTTGCGTCGCAAATCATTGGTCGGGCAGTTGGTGCTCGTTATCCTTGGCATGCAAGTACTTCTGTTTGCTTCGTTCACATGCTTGGAGCTGCCGACGGCAACTCAACACAATCTTGAGCGCTTTACCAACCTTTCCTTGCAACGCTGGTTGGTAAACCTGCCTGAAAAGTGGCAAACGCAAGTGACAGGCAGATTTCCGGTCCTTCTTCGGCCCGTAGCAGAGATTCGCTACAGTCCTTATGTACCGATTGCCCCGGCCTCCCTGTTCGTCGGATACGTCCTCGGGCTCCCATTAGGATTCATCGCCACCTTTCTATTTGTAGTTACAGGGATTGTCGGACCCTATGTCGGATTCTCACCTTTGGCGGCTGGCGGCGGAATTGAGTATTATCGTCAGCCAACATTTGGCTACTTAATTGGAATGATCCTTGGGTCCTGGTTCGCAGGACGGATTACCTTTTCCAAGAACAACAGCCTGAGGCAGATTGCTGTCGTCCTCGGCGGCTTGCTGATTCTGCATATTGTTGGTTTGATCTATCTTGTAGGCAGCTCACTGGGTGTGCTGCTGTTCGAGGGAGAAACTGCCTATCTAAAGTGGCAACCGTGGCTTTCGGAGAGCATTCGCAATTTCAGTTGGTATGCTTTGCCGTATGATATTTTATTTGGTCTGCTAATGATCGGCATTGGCTTCCCGTTCCGTTGGCTCAACTCTGTTTTAACGGCACCGGACATAGCGATGAAACCGAAACCGAAATGGGATGGCAAACTTGAAGAGCAAGTTACGAGCTAACGCTCGAAGTTTTATCCTCAACAATCGACGTACCCTGATTACTGCAGCCGGTTCCGCTCTCTTGAGCGGAGTTGCCGTCTATCTTTATGCAGCAAAAGTCGAAGCGAGAAACTACAAGCTAGAACGGCTGCACGTCACAACTGAACCTGGTCTTTTAAGCAAAAACGATCCGAAAGGCAAGCATGTGGCATTGCGGATCTTGCACCTGAGCGATCTGCACCTTTCCGCGCCGGAAAGCCATAAGATTGAGTTTTTGCAACGGATTACCGACGCTGATTATGACTTGATAGTCTTTACCGGCGACATCTTTGAAAACTACACGGGCACTCAGTACGCCAAAGATTTGATCACCCGCAAACCGAGGCTTGGCGCCTTTGCTGTGCTGGGCAATCATGATTACTACAATTACACATGGTTCAACAAAACCGTTGGTCGAGTTAATCGCTCGTTCCGCCACCCGCGCCACAAGCGCGATGTCACGCCTTTGATTCACGCGCTATCCGAAAGTGGTATCACCGTCCTGCGAAACTCATCGCGCATGTTCGACGCCGAGCATACGTGCCTCATCGGGATCGATTATCCAGGTATCACGCAAGAAGAGCTTTCGGCGCTCACCGCCCAGGCTCCAGAAGGTTATTTGATCCTGTCTTTGCTGCACGTGCCGAAAAGATTGCAGCAATTGCCTCAAGCGGGCGTGCACCTTGCCTTTGCCGGACACACACATGGTGGACAGATACGGATTCCTGGTATTGGAGCGCTGATCACGGACTCCGAATTACCTAGACGCGAAGCGTCCGGGCTGGTCAGGCGAGAGGACACGATCATTCATGTCAGCCGAGGATTGAGCGCCGATCCGAAAACCAATTTCCGACTGTTCTGCCCGCCGGCAGCTACCATCATCGACGTTGAGCATCACGGTTAGGACGCGGGCCTCTCAACGGATGTAGTGGCAGCATCTTATGCTGCCATGCAGCTCTTGCCATGCAGCTCTTGCCATGCAGCTCTTGCCATGCAGCGGGTGTATTTGGTCCGTAGAATGGCAGCATAAGATGCTGCCACTACGGCATCAATTCGGCCGGATTGCGATAGAGGTAGCGAATCGTGGCGGCGTCATTGGCGGACACCACGCCGCGCCCATAGCTGAGGCTCATCAGGTCTGTTGGGTAGGGGCTGTGACCGTCGATTCCGAGAGCATGTCCGAACTCATGGGCCGAGGCCGCTTTGACCTTGTTAAAGGGCAAAGGAACGCGATCTGGCCCTGCTGTGCGCAGCAGAATGACCACAGGTTTTAACGACCGCCGGACTAACTCCAGATCGTTGCGGGCAATTGCTTGCTTGACTACAGACGTGGGCAATAGGTACTTGGCGGTAATCCCGCGCGTGTCGTTCTCCAAAAGGGCCAGCCCAAGCTTGTGGACGAAGTTGTCCGTCCAAAAGACATAAATGTCCGCTTCATCAGGGTTCTCGGTGAGTTCGTAATTTAACAGCCCTTCTTTCTCCAGAAACTTCCAGTTGTAAATTCCTTGAAGCGCAGCCATATACTGCTCTTCTGAATACAATTCGGCTATGGGCAAAGTGCTGAATTGCTGCTGATTTTGGACAACGTTCATGACCGCGTCAGGCCAACCGCTAGTGTTGGCCGTGTTGGTGATGGGATTGCCACTGACCGGGTCGGGGATGCCGTCTAGCGTCAACCCGCGCGCGATCCAGACCTTGATTGGCATTTGTTCGCGAATCCAGCGAACGGACTGCCCATTCTTCCTGTATTGAGGATAAATGGCCGCTGCAGTTGTCGGTGTAGAGCGTTTTGCCGCTTGCCTGGCTGCACCGACAGGCGCGCTGAAAGTAACCAGTCCAATGACTGCCGCTGAAACAATCCACACATCTGACCGTGCCTTCATGGCCTTCTCCGCTGTTCGTTTTTCCCAACTGTTGTGGCATTCTGTTTTGGTTTTGCCTCAATTCTGATAAGCATAACCTTGATAACGCATTTAACAGTTGCAACATCGTCCTCGTAGCTACAATATAGGCTATGCGTTTAGCGGTTCAAGGTGGAATATATGCATCTGGTTGAGAATTGGCAACGTCCGGCGTCGGATGACATAAACCCCGATGCCCTCGAGTATTTGTTTGGCCAAAAGAAACTCGGTCGCGCCACTCCCTGGGTGGAAATGGCAGGTGATCCTGAACCGGTCGTACGTATCACCCCGGAATATATTCGGCTTCAAACGCGCGTGGAAATTCTCAAAGCGACGATAGAGCTGACGTCTGAGCAGCTCCACGAGGCGCACCACAAAATCGGCATGCTTGCGGCAGAGCTTGCGCGCCGGGACCTGGTGCTCAAAGAACTCTCCGAATACCGCGCGAAAGCTGCCATGGCTGTTGCCTACGGAAGACACAATGAGTTGCTGCAATTACAGATCACTGGCTTGAAGAACGAGCTTGCTAAGGAGCAAGCAAAGCTACGGACAGCAGCTTCAGATCACTTCCTATCGGGAGGGGACAAGCCCCTCCCCTACACCACAACAGCATCTGCCGTCATTTCCGCTGCCGCTGCCGTCGTTTCGGCTCGAGAATTGCAGACGATTACAGCCGAGAATTATCGGACGGTTAACGCCAAGGATTTCTCCTTTCCATTCCTGTTGCTCAATTCCTTATTGACCCTGGGCTTTGCAACAGCCGTGTTGATTACGATTCTTCACTAAAGATCCTGCCTAATTTTTGCTGCGATGCTGTAGAAGCCCTCGGGAACTAAATGTAGACAGTAGAGGTCTACGAGCTAGTGTTGTTCACAATGAGCAATACAGCGTAAGTAAATCGTTAAGTTCAGCGGTTTTCTGCGTGGTGCGAGGTATAACATTACAGTATTCATCGCAGCGTACTCCAGACGAGGGACTTGAGGGATCGAGTCCGTTGGGGCAGCACCAACCCTGCGGTCACTTAGGAAGACCCGGTATTTACCGGGTCTTTCCGCTTTTTGTCTTATGCGCGATCCGGCGGCACCACTTTTCTACGTCCTGTGCCTAGGTCATCTTTTAGGTAAACGGATCGACACAAATAGTTCACTGTGATCTCTTCGGATGTTCATCGTATGCGCTTCTTGTATAGAAACGCGAAGAGACCTGGAACTTCCAGCCGACGATGAAGTCTTGCGTCACAAGAAACTGAGCTTATCTTTCAATGTCTTAAGGATCTGCTTGGAGCTTGATTATGCCCCGTAAATACATATAAGTGGATTGTATTCACCGGCACCACCTGCAGTGAACTCCAGACGAGGAGCTCGAGGGATCGAGTTCGTTGGGGCAGCACCAACCCTGCGGACAATTGTTTCTAGAGGGCGATGCCATGGGCATCGCCCTCTGTCGTCTGATACGATCTTTTCTTTTCCGACCCCTTGGCTCAAATTTTTCGCTTGAGGTGCAAGCATGACAACGTCGTCGAAAGCACCGGTGCGTGCCGTTATTCTGGCAGCCGGGCAAGGCAAGCGAATGAAATCGGCGCGTGCGAAAGTTCTGCATGACGTTCTTGGCAAATCGATTATCACGCGCATTATCGACGCGGTAGATAGCCTGAAGCCGGAAAAAATCCACGTTGTGATAGGTCATCAAGCGGAAGCAGTAGAAAATTATCTGCTGGCCAATCCAGCGTTGTATCCTTTCTCCACCCATCTGCAAAGTCCGCAGCTTGGCACAGGTCACGCTTTGCAGCAAGTAGTACCGGATCTTGGTGATTTCAAAGGAACGCTTTTGGTCACCGTCGGTGATACCCCTCTTCTGAGTGGCAAAACACTTGGCGAGCTAGTTACAAGACACCAGGCGGAACATGCGGCGGTCAGTCTCTTGACTGCTGTGGTTGACGATGCAAAAAAATACGGACGTATCGTCCGCGACAGAGACGGCAGTGTGTTGAAGATCGTTGAGGATAAGGACACTAGCGATCTCGAAAAACATATAAAGGAAGTGAATCCGGCTATCTATTGTTTCGAGTGGCCGATAATCGCGAAGGGTTTGGAAAGTCTGCGGAATGACAACCAGCAGAAAGAATACTACCTCACTGATCTGATCGCCTGGGCCAGGGCCCAGAATCTCATCGTTTCAAGCAGCATTGTCGGTGACTGGCGAGAGGTGATAGGCATTAACACCAGGCTTGAACTGGTCGAAGCTATGCATTTGATGCGCGACAAGGTGCTCACAGATCTTTCCTTAGAAAGTGGTGTCACGATCATTGACCGGGCCTCGACCTGGATTTCGCCGGAAGTTGAGATCGGAGAAGATTCGGTGGTGCTGCCAGGCTGTCACCTTACCGGTGAGATCAAGATTGGCCGCGATTGTGTAATTGGCCCCCATACAGTGATGCAGGGCAAGGTCGTCGTCGGCAACCGCACCGTAATCACTCAATCGTTGGTTGTAAACACTCAGCTGGGTGATGACTGCCGGGTTGGACCATACGCGCATTTACGAGAGCACACTTTAGTTGCTGATAAATGCCGCGTTGGCAATTTCGTCGAACTCAAAAAGAGCAGCGTGGCTTCCAACACCAATGTTTCTCACCTCAGTTACATAGGTGATGCGGAACTGGGCAGCAACGTGAACATTGGTGCCGGCACGATCACGGCCAACTACGATCACTCAACTGGTATCAAATCCGGAACTGTCATCGCAGATGGTGCGTCGACCGGCAGTAATTCTGTTTTGGTCGCGCCGATAAAGTTAGGCAAACAATCAGTGGTCGCGGCCGGAACGGTTGCCACCAAAGACGTTCCAGACGGTGCTTTGGCTGTTGCCAGAGTGCGGCAGGAGAATAAAGAAGGTTGGTCCAGCAGAAAAAAGGGCAAAACTTCCGCGCCATCAGTATCTTGATAACCAGGACCTCTGACGTTTTGAATAGCTCGCCCATATTCACAGAGGACCGGCAGTATATGTGCGTTTTGGGTGTTCAACTTTTAAGCAAATGGCATCTTGCCGAGTGGTGGCAAGTTGAAAGGTTTGTACCAAAAAGTCAATTCTTGTTCTTTCCATTCAACCAACTAAACTCTTAGGTGTGGGTAATGGCTGTCAAATGCAATCGTATTCGGTATCACTTCTCTCGTGATTTGGAACGTTTGTTGTTGCGGCCTAGTCATTGCGTATGGGTTTGCTAGTCAGCGATTAGCCTAGAAAAGTAATTATCAAATGGAAGACACAATTTTGCCTGGTCACCTCATGAAGCGGATCGAAGAGCTTCGGGGGCGTGAAGTTAGCTATCTTGAAGATGAGCTCTATTCGGAAGAGGCTCTAACCAACCTGGAATACCGCACACAGTTGGAGCGTTGTTTTAGCCTCGATCCACTGGGTCCATTACCGCCAAGCCTGTAGTTTAACGAGCGGCGGGGGCCGCATAGAGCGCCTGGGACAGGAAGCTGCGCACACCTTTGGCAATGCCTAAGGCCGCGCGTTCTTGTCCCTCGTTGCTTATTAGCAGTGCGTATTCGTCTGGATTGATTACAAATCCCACTTCCATAAGCATTGCCGGATAGCGTGAAGGTCGACAGAGCGCAAGGTTCTGCCACCTCGTGTTGTAATCCGGAAGACCGACTTCTTCCACCGTTGCTGCCCGGGTGGTGTTGGCGAACTCGCGAGATTGCGGGTGGTAGTAGTAGGACGATGTGCCGTGCTCAGTCCACGGGTTGCGACCATCGGGCAAAGAATTATTGTGTACCGACAGCAGCAGGTCCGCTTTGGCGGCGGTTGCTATAGCTACCCGTTCGCCTAATGAGACATCGACGTCTTCGTTGCGGGTCATGATCACTTGCGCGCCTTGGTCTTGCAATATTCGTTCAAGTTTCTTGGCAATAGCCAAATTAATCGTGGCTTCTTTGATGCCAGAGCAGCCGATGGCGCCAACTTCCCGGCCACCATGGCCAGGGTCAATACAAATCCGAAGCCCCCGCAAAGAACCTTCCGCTAGTGCTACATTTGGTGCCCCATTAATGTGCAACACCAGATTGGTGCCGTCGTAGTCGACCCAATAACCCCATTGATTCTTGCCACTTAGGTTAACGACAACCTGATAAACCCTGTCTGCTAGCTGATTCCATGTTACGTAGTTGACAGGATTATGTGCGCGATCACTTTTGTTCGGAGCGGCACTGCCGTGCAGTTGATCAACGGCATTTGCTGCCGTTGATGGCTCTGTTACCCAGTCGGTGTCAGCTGTGGCACCATAAACTTTCAGCGTTAGCTTGTTGTTTGGGCCGAGTTCTTGCTTTACCTCATAGGGGAGTCTCTGGTTGAGGGGCACAACTACCCGGCCGCCGTTGCCTTCTTCATTTTCGATGTTGATGGTGCGCACGTTTGCAGTAGGTGGCGTGCCCGAATCAGTTTCCTTCGAGAGAACATCCTTTTCGATCCAAAGATGTTTGCCTGGTGCCATC
>Ga0163151_10008660_pt1 | contig 11376 bp, 7 predicted proteins | sample OliLakLV19MP5IB2_FD_145596 | JGI IMG/M metagenome (GOLD analysis project Ga0163151, IMG submission 145596) | Freshwater microbial mat bacterial communities from Lake Vanda, McMurdo Dry Valleys, Antarctica - Oligotrophic Lake LV.19.MP5.IB-2 | ecosystem: Environmental > Aquatic > Freshwater > Lake...
GCCGCCGGTCATCGTCCGCCTGCAGCTCCCGCTGGATCTCCGCGCTTACTGTCTGCTGAAGGTCCTGCGCATAGAGCACGAACACCGTCGGTACGTCCAACCGCGCCAGAAACTCTTCCGGCACCAGGGCCTGAACCAGCTGAAGCTTCGTCAGCCACGCTTCGACCAGCGCGCTGGTGGTCGAGGCCGAACACCGCGACAGAAATTCCGTCCCTCCCGCGTTCACGTAGAGCCACGGCACGCTGGAGATGGATTCCTCCACCATCATCGGCGGAAGCTCCACCGTCCCACTCGGAGCGGCCGAGGGTTCCCCGGCCCTCAAAAAACCGCTCAGCCCCACCCCAGCCAACCCCAGCCCGAGCCAGATCCGTTTGATGTTTTTCATCGATCCTCCTTGCCCAAGCCGCTCGCTCCGTTCTCGTCGTTCGTCGAGCGCCGCTCGAGGAAGTCACCAATCTTCTGATACACGGTCGCCAACGACGACGGCCGGGCGGCGGAAAAACCCGCTTCGAGTTCAACGTACTCAGCGGCGCGGCCCAGACGCTGGAGGCGGGACCGCAACTCCACGTGCGCCGAATCAATGGCCGGACTCTTTGTCGGCTCGACCAGCAGCAGCACCGGACTGGTCAGCGTCTCCACGTTCTCCAGCACGGACAGTTTGCCCCAATTCGCCCCGGGATAATCGAGCAACGCGGTCGGAACTGCCGGCTGGGGGTTCGCTCCCTTGACGGCACTGACTGCCACCGGCGAACGCAGCCAGGGACGCAGCTCCATCGGCCCATTGATCGCAATTCCTCCGCGAAAATTGTGCGGCTGTAGTTGCAGTGCACGAACCGCGAGGTAGCCCCCAAATTCCCGCCCGAACGCCACGACGCGCTTGCCGTCAATGGGTCGGTCCGGATGAAGCGCCGCCACCCGCTCCAGGACGGTCCGCGCATCCTCTACGGCCACGCGATCAACGGCACTGCGCAGCGAGTTGAGATCCTCCTTGCGCACGCCTGCCACACTCCGGTGGTTCAGACGGATCACAGTATATCCAAGGTCCGCGAAGAGGTGCGCTTCCGGATCGAAAGCTCGTTGCGCACGCCCCGGAAATCCAGTGGGGAAAACCAGCACGACCGGTGTCGGCGACCGGCGGGGTTGGCGGGGCGAGGTCACATAACCGCTGAGGCGGGCACCATCGGGCGCGGCAAACTCGAAGAACTGCGTTGCACCCAGCGTCGCCGCGTTCAACCAGGGCGCGCGGCGAAGAATTTCCAGCACGAGATCTTCCGGTCGCTGATAAACGAAGACTCGTCCGGAATCGCCGCCACCCGTGACGCGAAACAACACTCGCCCCCGCGTCTCGCTCCAGTCCAGAATCTCGACCGTCCGGCCCGGGAATTTCAGCTCAAGCTCCCGTTGCACCCGAGCCAGCTCCTCATCCTGCCACGCCGTGGTGGGGTGCACCGCATCCAGCCGCTTGCCCACCACCTTGAGGCGGAACCCGTCGAACACCTCGGGCTCACCGCCAGGTGACGGCCATTCACCGCCAAATTCACGCACACTCCCCGTGCGAATATCGACCAAATGTTGCGCCGGGGCACTATAGCCACCGTGAGTCCGTATAATGAGCTGCTCACGATCCCGGGGGAGAAAGCCCAGTATATCGAGATGCGGCATCCGCCATCCGACCGGTTCATTCTTGACGGTCACGAGCTCCTGCGGGGTGCGCAACAGATCCGCCAGCGTCTTCCGCGCGTCCGCTGGGGTGTCCATGAAATCGCGCGCATCGACGAGCCGGCCGCGCTCCTTGCCATCCACGTCGACCGTCTCGATGGGCGAGATGATCGTCGGCCCGTTGGGGTTCGGCACGATGTGGCCATCGCTGACCGAAACCGGCGGCAACGGCACGACGCGCTCCGCGGGCGCAAACACCAAGCGCGTGTCCGTCGCCCAGCGAAGAAAGCGCAGTCGATTCGGCCTGCTATCTCCGCTGTTTGCCGGATCGTCATTCGGATCCACGCGCACGGTGCGTTTCGGTGCCGCGTGCTCGAGATTCATGATCACGATCGAAACGTTTCGACCACTCTCTAACATATAGGCGATGCGCTGTCCGTCGGGCGAAAGCGAAATGTGTTCATCCAGCGGCAGCCGAAACAACGCTTCCACGCGTTCCTCGAATGACGCCGCGGTAGCCTGGCTCAGGCCGCAAACGGACGCCGCGAGTAAACGAAAACAGGTCAGCCGCACAGGACGGAAATCAAATTCGTGAAACGCGGCGGCGCAAAATAAAAGATCACGGCCGGTAGGGCTGCCTTACCTTAGCGGCCTTATTAAGCCACCGCGGCGGCGAAGGGACTCGCCGCCCTACCTATCGTGACCTTTGAAAAGGTAGGGCGCGGACTCGCCGCCCTACCCCTCGTGACTTTTGAAAAGGTAGGGCGCGGACTCCGCTCCGCGCCGGAGCCGGAACCGCCAACCGGCAGATGCGCCCGCTCGATGCGCAGCCGTGGTTACATGCTCGTGTTTTCGCGACAATTCCACATGTTGCGGTGATTCCCAACCCCGGGAAACAATTCGCCTTGAGTGGCGTCCTTGCCGTTATGAAGCCTACCCTCGCTCCCGCTCCGTTTCACATTTTTACCCCCCGCCGCGAATTTCTTCGCCGCCTGGCTTACGGCTCCGCGCTGTTCGCCGTTCCGGGCTTGTTTGCGGAACAGCTCGCGTTGACCCCCAGGCAAACGGAAGGGCCGTTCTATCCGGACAAGCTCCCGCTCGACACCGACAACGACCTCATCGTCATCAACGACGGTCTCAATCCCGCCGTCGGCGAAATCACCTGGTTAAGCGGGCGGCTGCTCACGACGGCCGGCAGCCCCATTCGCAACGCCACGATTGAGATCTGGCAGTGCGACTCGACCGGCGTTTACCTGCATGCCGGCACGGGGGGAAATAAGGCGAAACGCGACACCAACTTCCAGTGCTTCGGCCGCTTTGTCACGGGATCAACCGGCGAGTACGTTTTCCGCACCATCAAGCCGGTGCCCTATCCCGGTCGCGCCCCGCACATTCATCTCGCCGTCAAACGTCGCGGCCAGAAGGAGCTCGTCAGCCAATGCTACATCAAGGGACATGCGGGCAATGAAAAGGACAGCGTTTGGAAACGTATTTCCGACTCACGGCAGCGGGAAAATGTGACGATCGACTTCGCCCCATTGGCGGGATCGAAGGTGGGAGAATTGACGGCCCGTTGGGATATCGTGATGGGCGTCACCCCGGAGCACGGGTAAGACTCGGTCGGTGCATTGTCAGTCCGACAGAGTCAGGCCGCTATCCGCCAGGCCACTCTGTCCGCCTGGCCTGCATGAAGTTTTAGGATGACTGACTATTGGCAGAAGAATGAAGGCAGAAGAATCAATCCATTCTTCTGCCATCATTCTTCTGCCATTTTTCCCGAGCGTGATTCCCCGAATAGGGTGATGGCTGGTATACCATCGTCATTTGATGCGTCATCCAGGCAGTCAGGCGGACTGGGTCTGGCTGAAACAGCGGGGACCGGTCCGATGGGGACAGCCTGCGCCTGCTGCGTCAGCCACTGGACGCGCAAACCGTCTGCAACCCGCGCTCTGAGCGAGCGCAGTCGGAACTCAGAGGAACGGCGTCAATAACGCGCGGCCAATTCTCAGCCACGCCTCCGACTCCAGCAGTAAAATCCGCGGAAAGGCGACGGTCATCGCGGTGAGACTGATGAGATAGACGGGATGCACGCGCCGGCGGCTAATCAGATCGAAGCCCACGCCGACGAGCATCGGCGATATCCAGACCAAATAGAACAAAACCAGCGGTTCGATCCCCATGCGCGCCACGGCGGCGAAGGCCAGCGCTACCGTCGCGGCGAGCATCAGCCGTTTGTGCGCCTCAAGGTTGCTGCGATAAACGACCGCGCCGCCAAAAAATCCCGCGAACAAAATCATATCGACCAACGGGAAGATCATGAAGCCGGCCCCACGATCAAGACTCCACTCTCCGGCTTGGATATGCGCGATCGGCGCGGTAAAGCTCACCACCATCCCGATCGCAAACACGAGTACCCCGTAGCCAATTCCGATGGTGCCGACGCGCCGATGGGCCGCCACCCGCCCCACCGCAATCAACAGCACTTGCAGGAACAACAGTAACATCCAGCCGGTGAAAATCGCACCGTGCAGATGCATCACCCAGGGACGTGGCGCGGCGGGCCCGCTCACCAAGGGACCATAATAACTCGGCCAAAATCCTTTCGCGACGAGTCCAATCAAAATCAACGTAATGACGAAATAGACCCGTCGATCCCACGAGCGAAGCTGCTGCAGGGATCGTGGTCGTAGCTTCGATACTTTCACCGGCGTGACGGAACTCGGGGTATTCATGGGGAAAGTGACGCATGCGGCCCGACCAGCGCACGCTCAGGGTGGATGCAGTCTGAGGTTTCACTCTGGGAAAAGCGAGTATTCGCGCAAGCGTCCTGCTTCCAGCGTCACGTCTTGGTCGTCCTCGTGGCCAGATCCCCGTCCCCGGGGAATTTCATCAGTCACGCATCATCTTAAAAAACGCAGTTGAACCACTGATTTTCACTGATTGCCGCTGATGCCAACAGCGTTACGCGATGGAGGAATCGAACTTTCTGTTCACCTGCCAGGTGATCAGAGCAGGCACCCCTTCCGGATGAAAACAGGCTTGCAGCGCCCTCGGCCACACCATCGCGTGCTTGCGCCCCGAGTTCCATCTCCAAGACGAAGAATACCTCATGACTTGTTCCCGCGCGTTCACGACTTTCCTCGCTCTCGTAATGGCCTCGTTCGCGACGGCTCAGCCGTCCGCACCGTCCGCAACCTCGGCGGTTCCGGCGGCAACACGTCGGCCCAACATTCTGTGGCTCGTGGGCGAGAACCTGTCGCATGACTTGGGCTGCTACGGCGCCCGCAATGTTCGCACACCCAACCTCGATCGCCTGGCGGCGGAGGGCACCCGCTACACGCACGTATTCGCAACCAACCCCACGTGCGCCCCGAGTCGCTCCGCGTTTTTCACCGGGATGTATCAGACTTCCACGGACACGCACCACATGCGTTCCCATCGCGACGACGACTTCCGTTTACCCCCCGGCGTGCGACCGATCACCCACCGGCTGCGCGACGCCGGCTATTTCACGACGAACATCAAAACCATCGGCAACCGCGAGGTGGGGACCGGCAAGTTGGATCTCAACTTCGTCAACGAAGGCCCCATCTATCTCACCGACCGCTGGCCCGCCGCCCGATCGGATGCACCCTTTTTCGCCATCGTTAATTCCCACGAGGTCGAGTACGATATCTATGATCGCCAGACGGCGCGCAAAAGCCGCGTCGAATGGGTGGGCGAACGTGAACACGAGCAGATTGCGACCGCGGCGAATGTCGAGCCGCCGCCGTATTATCCCGATCATCCGCTCGTGCGCGAGGAATGGGCGCGTTATCTCAACTCCGTTTCGGGAGCAGACGTCCGCATCGGGTGGGTATTGGATCGACTCGTGGCCGATCGAATGGCGGACGACACGATTATAATTTTCTTCGGCGACAACGGCCGTTTAGAGCCCCGCGGCATTCATTGGTGCTACGACAGCGGGCTGCGGGTACCCATGATCATCAAATGGCCAAAAAACTTTCCCGCTCCCGCAGGCTGGCGGCCGGGTAGCGTCGACGAGCAAATCATCAGCGTGCTGGATGTTACCGCCACCACGCTGGCGCTTGCGGGTATTGCGCGTCCGCCCGGCATGCAGAGTCGCATCTTCCTCGGCGACCAAGCCGACGCACCGCGACGTTTCGCGTTCGCCGCCCGCGACCGCATTGACGAAACGGTCCAGCGGATTCGGTCGGTCCACGACGAACGCTATCACTATATTCGCACGTTCACGGCGGGCCCCACGTTTGCCTCCTTGAATCGTTATAAAGAGAAATGTTTCCCGATCATCCCGCTGATGCGCGAGCTCCATGCGGCCGGTAAACTCACGGGCGCGCCGGCTGATCTGATGCGGCGCCAAGGCCCGCTGGAGGAGCTGTTCGACACCACCGCCGATCCGCACGAGATCAACAATCTCGCGACCTCGACGGATCCCAAAAACCGCGAAGCGCTAATCCGATTACGCGCTGCCCTGAACACGTGGATGGTCGAAACCGGCGACCGCGGTGCGATTACCGAAGCGCCGGGCATCCGACTGCAACTCGAGCAGGAAATGCACCAGTGGTTTGGCACGCCGGCGTGGGCGCCAGCGCCAAAATGAAGCGAGCGCGAGGCGCTGAGTTGGTGAGCGTCGATGCTATTGGTTCGAAGGTTTGACCCTAAAAAACGGGGCTTAACCACTGATTTTCACTGATGATCACTGATGCAAACAGAGTTGCGCGATGGAGCCGTTCACCTGATAAATGAAGGGAAAGTCCTATCCCATCGGTCTGGATCTATTTGATCAGCGTTTATTAGTGCGCATCAGTGGTTACTTCTTCTGCGGAATTTAGGTTGATGGGACCGCGGCCGCCCCCGGCCGCACGTTCGGGATCGCCCGACATCCAGCAAGGCCGCTCGAAGATCGGCCCCTACCTCAAGCATCGTTCGGTTTTGCAGTCGGGCCCGGACGTCTCCGATCTCGACGGCCGATTCCCCTGGGACCGCGGCCGCCCCCGGCCGCAGATCGAACGGATGCGGACGAGGGCGTCCGCGGTCCCAGGTCTGAGATTGACCATCTATTTTCCCGGACCGGTGTTCGCCCGTTCGCGGGCCAGCTCCTTCGCGGCCGCAATCTCGGCCGGTTTCATGTACTTCTCAATCGCGGCGAGGCTCTCCTTCGCGGTCGCATTGCCCAGTAACATCGCCGCAGTCCAATGGCCGTGCGCCTGGACCAGATCCCGCGTCAGACCATCGCCATTGGCATACAAAACCCCGAGACTGTAGTAGGCGTCGGCGATCCCCTGCTCCGCGGCCCGGCGGTACCATTTAATCGCCTCTGCCGTGTCTTTATTTTCCCCGGTAGCGTAAATCACCGCGAGGTTATATTGAGCAATTGCGCTGCCGTGCTCGGCCGCCTTGCGGTACCACGTGATCGCCTTCGGGATATCGGCCGGCACCGCGATTCCGCGCGCGTAAAGGACCGCGAGGTTGTTCTGTGCAGTGATCAAAGGCAGCGGCGCGGTCCAGACGCTGTCCACTGGTCGGACAAATTTCCCCACGACGTGACCCGCGGGCAGGATCAACGCGGCCGCGGCCAACCACGGCGCCAGTTGAAATGTTCGCCACCACGGCCGGCGGGCAGCGAGCTTCCAGCCCAAAGGCAGCACGGAGATCAGCAACACCATGGATCGGCCAAGGTCGAGCGCGGTAAACAATCCCAGGAGCGCAGTAAACCCAATCGCGACGACGAGTGCTGCTGCCTCAATTCGACGCCCGGCGGCACCGACACGCCAGGTTCCGACAATCGCCATCGCGACCAACACCCAACCGAAGCGCAATCCCTCCCACGCTCCGCGCAGACGTTGACCCAGAGTAATATCATTCGCGAAGACGAATTGATCCAGATACTCGCCGACCGTCTGCGAGCCACCGGAACCGCCCAACGCCAGCCGAAATAACGAAAACGCGACCACCGCGCCCAGCGGCGCGAGCGCCTGCAGTTTCAGCCACTGCCAACGCGCCGCCGGCTCGGAATCAGAGAGCAGAAAGCGGACGGCCAACGCCAGCGGCAGGCCGAGCACAAACCGCTCATCAATCCACGGTGCCAACACGGCCGCGAGTACCACCACCCAGCGTGTTTGCGCTGTGGATACGGTTAGCAACGCGAGCCCGAGCCATGCGTCGTAATAGCCCAGCAACCCCATCGAGCTGAAGAAAGGCGCGGACGCGCCGGCGATTACGGCGAAGCATCCCGCCTCGTAGGCCCGGGAGCCGGCCGGCGCGTTGAGCCGCAGCCCTAGCGCCACCCACGCTAGAATTAGAACGGCGCACCCAACGTGGGCCAGACCGAGGACCGACCAACCCGGCAGTCGCAGCAAAAACCCTACGAGCGGAAACAACAGTCGCCAGCGTACAATCTGATGGTTGGGATCGTCGATTCTGGCATTCAGGTCGCGCGCCTGCTGGGTCACGTAGAATCCCCGGGCCGAGTACCCACTCAGGATCTCACGGTCGATGGCCCGAGTTTCAGCTGCGCTGGACAGGCTGGACTTCGCATCCCGCAGTCCGGCGTGAAACGTGATCCAATTAGGAGAAAAACGCAGCGTCAGGAGAGCAAACGCCAACCCGCCCCATACGAGCACCGCTTGAAAACGCCGCCTCGCCGACGCCGACGCACCCGCCGAGATGTTCGTTCCCGCATCGAAATCGCGCGGCAGTCCGTTTCCGGCGTCACCGGATCGATCGTGGGCAACGGCTGGTTTGGAAGGCATCACGGGCTCGTACGTGGCGTGCAGCACGAAGACCGGAAGGAACCGGTGCAATGGTGAACAGCCATCGTTCATTAGCGGGGTCGAGCCGTGTGCATTTAGAAGGGCCGCTCGGAAATCGGCACCCTATGCGTTAACCTAATCCATTTACTCACCCGATTGTCATCGCGAGCCCGACGAACGAGGGCGTGGCGATCCAACTGGATTGCCGCAGTCGGCCAGCCTCCTTGCTAATGAACACCTCCAGTTTGTCATTGCGAAGGAGCCTAAGCGACTGCGGCAATCCACAATAAATCTAGATGGATGGCCACGTCGCTCCGCTCCTCGCCATGACAATTGAGGAAGTCCATTGCCTCGCCACCCAACGCTGCGTTGGTCCCGCTCTCGCAATGACAATCGGGGGTGTTCATTGGCGATTCCGCCCAACGCCGGGTTGGTCCATCTCTCGCAATGACAAACAGGCCTATAAGGGATTAAGTTAATGCATAGGGATATCGGCCCCTACCTCAAACCGCTGGCCCGATTGAAATCAGTAATCAGTGCCCATCAGCGCCCATCAGTGGTTAACCGGTTTGGGTTCGGGTTAGGCTTTGATCGTGCTCGGCCGCGATGAGCGATGACCCTACTTCTTCGCCTTGGCCGCCGGCGTCCGCTTGTCGTCGAGGTTTCGCTCGAGGCTCGCGGGATCGAATTTCGCCTTCGCCCCTCCCGCCGGCACCGGGAGCCGCGCGGCCCAAAGGATGCCGTTCAACACGAGCGTGCGCTGGCTTTCGTAGCTCCAGCTTTGGTGCAGATCCGCACCCGTAAAGCTGAACCCGCGTCCGCCGTTCGGACGCGTATAAGCCCACGCGATCACCTCATCGCGGCCCACATGTTTCTTCGCATCGGTGGTCGAGCGCGACTTGTCGGGCACCGCCCCCACGAGCAACGGCGTCACGCCCGTCGACGCGAAGTGCAGATTGTACAACCAGCCGTCCGCCGGCGCCGCGAACGGCTTCACTCCGCGCGTCACTTCGTGGTCCGGGATGGTTTTGAATTCCATGTCCCAATGCCCGCGGCTGCCGATGTCCTTGAAGAACACGCCGCCCAACCACTCCTTCACCTTCTCGCCATCGGGGCCCGCCGGAAAATCCATCGCCTGGTGCAGCAGCACCAAGCCCGCGCCTTGCTCCATCAGCTTCGTCAAGACCGCCCAGCGCTTCGGTTCCGCAAAGGGCTGTTTGCCTCCACCGTCGCCGAAGTAGACGACGCACTTCGCGCCCTCGAGCACCTTCTCGTTCGCCGGCCAGTCGCGCACCATAACGGGCCACACGCCCGGTTGCTGCTTCAGCCACTCGTGCAGCAGCGCGCTCCCCGCGAAATATTCATGCGCCATCGCCTTGCTGCTCGGCCCGCCCGCCAGCAGCACGATTTTCGTCAGGCCGGATTTAGGCGCGTCCACTTCAAGCGGCACCGCGGATTGATCGTACCGCGAATCGACCGCGGCACTGACCGGCAAGGCCAGCAAAGCGAGGAACGCGAACAGCGCAGGGGATAATTTCATTGGCGGAAAAGTGGAGCGAGGGAAGGCGCCATATCGGGGCGGTGAGAGGGAAAGACGATTGAAGAAAACACCGTTGAACCACTGATGTTCACTGATCGCCACGGATGCAATCAGAGGTGCGGGATGGATGCCGTTAACCCGACAACTCGTGTAGCCATCGCAAGTTCCGCTTCGCGGAGGCGCTGATCCAGCTGGATGGCCACGTCGCTGCGCTCCTCGCCATGACAAAGCTGGGGTTCATTGTCGCCTCCATTCAAGCGCTCGGGATTGGTTCGGCGTCTCGCAATGACAGTCTAAATATCAAGGGACGTGGGTATGAGTTTTATTTGATCAGTGTTTATAAGTGCTGATCAGTGGTGACCCCTGCTGCGGAATCACGTAATGATATCCTTCACGACGTGCCCGTGCACGTCGGTCAGGCGGAAATCGCGACCGTCGTGCCGGAACGTCAACCGCTCATGATCGAGGCCCAGCTGGTGCAGAATCGTCGCGTGCAGGTCGTGCATGTGAACTTTGTTCGCGATCGCGAAGTGGCCGAAATCATCCGTCTCGCCGTACGCGAAACCCGGTTTGAAGCCACCGCCAGCCATCAGCACGGTGAAACCGGTGGGGTTGTGGTCGCGTCCCGTGCCGTTCTTTTCGGCATAGGGCGTCCGACCAAATTCACTCCCCCACCACACGATGGTATCTTCGAGCAGTCCTCGCGCCTTCAGATCGGCCAGCAAGCCGGCCACGGGTTTATCCACGCGCACGGCATGATCCTTGTGCTTCGGCATGTTCGAATGCTGATCCCACGCGGGATTGTTCGAATTGTCCGAGTAATTCACCTGGATATAACGCACCCCGGATTCCGCGAGGCGGCGCGCCATCAGGCACTGCCGGCCATAATCATCCGTCGGCTCCTCGCCGATTCCGTACAGCGCGAGCGTGGCCGCCGATTCCTTCGAAATATCAAGCGCGTCCGGCGCGTGGTTCTGCAGCCGCCACGCGAGTTCAAACGAATCCGCCACGGCCTCGAGTTCCAGGTCGCCCGGCTTGGCCCGCAGCTGTTCCTGGTTCATCGCCCGCACCAACTCGACGTAACGCTGCTGTTCCGCCGAACTCCGGTGCGGGTTGCGCACGTTGCGGATACCCGCCTCGATTGCCTTCTGGCCCGAGCGTCCGATCGCGGTGCCTTGGTACGCGGAAGGCAGAAAGGCATTGGCGTAATTGCGCGGACCGCCGTTCGCGAGGGTCGGGCTCAGCGAAACAAAGCCCGGCAAGTTTTCGTTCTCCGTGCCCAGCCCGTAAGTGACCCACGAGCCCATCGCGGGTCGAATGAGATTGGTCGAACCGGTGTGCAGGAACAACGTCGCGGGCCCGTGGGCCACGCCTTCCGTGTGCATCGACCGGATCACGCAATAG
>Ga0163151_10008661_pt1 | contig 11375 bp, 13 predicted proteins | sample OliLakLV19MP5IB2_FD_145596 | JGI IMG/M metagenome (GOLD analysis project Ga0163151, IMG submission 145596) | Freshwater microbial mat bacterial communities from Lake Vanda, McMurdo Dry Valleys, Antarctica - Oligotrophic Lake LV.19.MP5.IB-2 | ecosystem: Environmental > Aquatic > Freshwater >...
CATCTCGCCTTCCAAGCAGCGCTCTACAAGCGCTTTTGTAAACTCTTTGAGCAAGCCTCCAGGCTCCAATAGTTCGCGCGTACTTTTTCCTTCTGCCATATGTTGCTTGATATATCGATCAAGCATGCTATTCATATCGTTCGGTTTCGTTGATGTCATTGTCAGGTCCTTTCTAGTTGAGCGGTTTGGCTCTGACCTTTGACACAAAATATTTTACAGACTCGATGGAAATGGAATTACTCTCTTCTTCCCGCCAGCCTTTCCGAGCTGGGAACCACATCCCGGCAGTAATCTAAGCATCTGAAAAATGGGTTCGCAAATCTCTCTCTCTGCGGCTCGCTTTCTGGTAGCCGAGCGATTCCGTTGCTTTACGCGTTGCTCGGCAAATGGCATCACATGCTGAGCCAGGATAAACCAGTCTTTGGCGCCCGTCGTCCTCACGAAATCGCTAAACTGCTCAACCAGGTAGACCCGCCTTCGAACTGTACTTCGGCAGTAGCCTCGCACGCTCAGCCAATCAAGGTAAATCTTGATCGGCTCTGCGAGCCAAGAATGCCTTACGCGCTCAATCACTTCTCGATCAACAAAATATTTTTCAAGCATTGAATATCTCCTTTATCCGTAAAGAAGACATCCCGCTAAATGACGAAAATTATGTGCCCTCGACCTCGCTCACCACCCGACCAAAGCTACAGCCTGCGCGATCCAGCCACATAATCAAGTTGGGCACATAAATATGATTATGTTCCGCGGAACATAATCATATAAAATTTCTCTCGGCACCCCATCCCATGCTTCGAAGGCGTCGACATGCCCTTGCAAGAAATTTGCCGTAACCATACCGGTATAGAATTTGAGAAATATTTGCCGCGACCATGACAGCACAAGTACAAATCCGAACAATGGCCGTTCAGCGTTGCCGATTGTCACTTTGCCAAAATACGCCCAATCAACTTGACCTTGCTCACCCGGAAGCGTTCTCAATCGCAAATAAGCCTCGGCTGCCGGCTTTGGTCGATGACGTGACAGCATGTATCTAAAATGATCAGCTGCGCCTGGATAGCCACGCTCTCGAACCATTTCATGCAACCTTGATGCCGTCAAATTCGGATACTTCTCCAGTACCGTTCGAATAAAAGGCTAATAGGAATCAATCATCGCTGTCCGCACCTGCAGCCGATCGATGCTGATACCGTTTTGGAGCAAGACCCTGTCAACCACTCCGTGGTGGATGTTTAGCTGCCGTGCAATTGTTCCTCTTTTCCATTTTTCAACGTAAAAAAGTCGCAGAATCTCTGATTCTGTTTCCTTTGAAATGCTCATTTTTTCCTCCATAATTCTTCGACCCGTATCGGTCGATGAATTCGATCCGCGCAAAAGGACCGCAGAAAGCTGCGCACACGCTACAGCGTGTGCGTCCTTCTTCATCAAACTCTGGTGTTTGATTGGTTGGGCTTTCCGCCCTTTTGCCGCTTGCCGAATACAAGATCGCATGCGGAGGAACAGGAAGTGAACCCTGATGCGTCACTTTGTCTTGCAACCTTGCTCGGTACACTGCATTCCGTTCGCCGTGCTTTACTGCCCCTGCAAACGTGCGCTGATATCGTCGGCCAGCTGCTGCCACTGACCGACCGCGACCTGAAAGCGCGCAAACTTTACCGCAGTATCGATTGCCACGATCGCACGTCGAGCAAAGACGAACCTGATGACTGCACCAGGCGCAGTTGAACAGCCGATATGAAAGTGTTTTCTGGTCCAATCAGTGAACGGAAAGATCTGGACAAGAACACCTGCATGTACGAGACTCTAAATGTCATCGTCCAATGATGATCCAGGGGTTCAAGTTACAGCTTGAACCCTTGACCTTTAAGAACTCTGTTAATGTGTCAGATCGCGGGGGGCGAAACAACAACCCCGGCGAATAAATCTCTGTGCAAATTAAGGTTGCCACCTAAGAACGTTCGCTTTTAAACCGCCGTCAACACGTCGGTGAATCTGAGGTCGGCGGTTATGCGTCCGCTTGTTGTATCGGCACTTGCGATGTGCCATTTGTCACCGAAGTTATATGAGGTGTCTGCCAGTAAGTCTCTGACTTTGGCGAATGCTTGTTTGACCGGTACCTTGTATTCTCGCGGTACCGGATGTAAGAAGTTGTATCTTTGAACTCGCGACTGATGGAGGAACGGCCATGCTGCCCAAACTCCTGCTACCAGACCGGGGAAAAAACTTGCTTCGTTATTATGAAGCACCATCTGCCCAAGGAATGCTCCTGTGAGCAGGAAAACGAATACGCCGAGTGATATTCCGAATCCCATTATCTTTCTGCCTTGTCTGTATCTTCGAAATCAAAGCCGACACCGAAGTCGTCGACGTTGCATGCTTTGCACCAGTGGTGCAGGCTGGCTTCGATTATTTGTCCGGTGAGTTGAAAGTGCATCAGCTCCTCCTCTGCTGCAATCACATGTCGGTTGCCGGTTCCCCAGTGTCGTATCAGGTGGATGATGTTTTGCTTGAGCATCACCTCCGCTTCGTCGATTCGTCCTTGCTCCCAGAAGAATGTTGCGAGAGCGACGCATAGGGTGGAGGCGTTCATTGCCATTCCGCTTCTGTCGAAGAGCTTTATTGCTTGTAGGTAGCTTCGCTCTGCCAGGTACGGCTCACAGAGCCTCGCATAAAGACCAGCCGTGCAGGACAGTGACCATGCTGCGTCGAATTGGTCATCTCGATTGCCACTGTTTTTGGTGGCATCGTATATTTCCTTGAATCTGCGGAGCACTATTTCGATTTCACTTTTGCTTGATGCTACGCAATACATTCTGTGCATCAATGTGTATGTCTCAGGTTGCATATTTTATTGTTCTCCTTCAATGAGGTTGATTGTGTTTGGTGGTTAGTCGTAATCCGGGGGAATTCCGTCAGACGGATTCCTGTTTTGCCGACTTGGTTTTGGTTCAGTGTTGCGATTCTTTGTTTCGCTGGAGGTCGTTCGTTGTTGGTTTTGCTCATTGCGCCTCTGTTTCTGTGACTTGTCATTTCTCCAGGGCTTTTTCCGAGGCTGCGGATCTTCTTCCGGTTCCTCTTCTTCGACTCGGTTTTGTGTGCGACCGCGCTTGCGAACAAAGTCACTTACTTTGTGCTTATCTCGCTCTGGCGGATCGTACTTCAGCGCCTGGTCATAAGCGGTTGGAGAAGTGAGAGGGAGCTTGAGCGGGTTCGTGTCAGGAGCGAAGATGATAACTTCGTTTTTCAATCCGATTAGCTCATCCGGTGTAATCAAAGCGCGTCCCTGAATCATTTCGTGTACTCTGCCGTTATCGTTTACGGTTGCCTCTTCAACCGTCGTTCGGCCTATCGCTTCGCTTAGCTCCCTGGCTTCAGAGAATGTTTTTTGTTTGAAGTAGACTTGCGTTGCAGGCATGTCGATGATTATTTGCGCCTCCCTTCTGCTGTACACCTGCTCTAGTTGGAAGTAGTTTTGGAAGCCGAGGATTAGTCCAATCTTGTTTTTTCGGATGATTGAGAGTGTGTCTCCGATGCCGGATATCTTGCCGAAGTTGGTGAATTCATCGAGTAGCATGGTGATTGGGTATTTCATCTGCTCTCTGGTCTCAAGGATGTGGTCCAGGAGAAAGTTGACCATCAGCGAGCCGATTAGCTTGCTGTCTCGGCTGCGGCTGGGAACCGCTAGATAAAAGGTGAAGAGCTGGTCTTTCAGCGCATCCAGATCGATGTCCGTGGTTTCGGTGAGCGTTACCATTTGATCGGTCATCCATGGATTCAGCTTGGTGATTAGACCGGAGAAGACTCCGTATCGGAAGTCGGTTTCGCCGCTGAGTCTCAGCCATCCTTCGAATTCCATCTGCGCTACGTGAGATTGACTGTTCTTCAGGACCTTGGCTAGCCGGTCTGGTCCTGTTAGGAGAAGCCAGCGTAGCGCACCGAAGTGTCCATGCTCTTTGGGTCCTGCCGCCGCATGTAGTATCAGCGGAATTAAAAGCAACTTTTCTGATCGGTTCCATGTTTGCTCATGTTTTGCTTCGCTTGACTCTCCGTTCATGATGATCAGATCTGCTAACTTTTCGGCGAGTTGTGATTTCATTTCCTCCGGCGCTCGCCTTACTCGATCAATTGGATTGATTCTGTGCGAGGTCAGGTCCGAGGCATTGAAGCAGTAGATTTTGTGTCCTGCGAGTTTTCGCCATCCCGCCGTTAGCTTGTAGAGTTCACCGGTTTCGTATCCGGGTGTTGCCTCTGTCACAACCATGCTGGTTCCGAGTCGCTCGATGAGTTGCGGAATGAAGAAGCCTCGCGATTTGCCGACACCCGTTCTTCCGCATACTAGAGCGTGAGCATGTGTCCACAGCTCTGGAACTTGAATGTATTGTTTGTCGTTTGTCCTCCCGATTATTAGTCTTTTCGAGTCTGCCTTAGGTTGGATGTAGCCTGCGGTTTTTAGTTCGTCTACTGTGCCCCATCGGGCGGCACCGTATAAGGTGCTTGGCTCCTTATGCTCTTTGGCTTCAGAAGCTCGTCTTGCGTCCTTTTGAAGTTCGAGAAGTATTTGGTCGCATCTTTTCTGACAGTCACTCTGCGTACCCGATCCTTTCTTTTCTTCAATTTCGATTGCGACAAGCATGTCATCGCGGGCGGTGCGCCTCCATCGCACCACTACCCGATATTCATGTCGCCACCAGTCTCGTCCTATTTGCTCGTCGAGTCGTTCGACTGCGAGTATTTGATCTAGCTGTTTACTGGCTCTTGAGACCTGGTATCCAAGCCGGTCGAGCACATTTACAGCTAACACCGGAAAGTCTTGGGCATTAGTTTCGACTATGCCGGAGTCATTTGCTTTCACGTGTTTGTTACCTCATGTAATCAAGGCCGTCATCTCTTTTCCTGCGCTCTTTTTCGTTCTCCTTTCGACGTCTCTTGCGCTCGTCTCTGTTTTCGTCTATGGCCTTGTCTATGTCTTCGATGGTTTCCTGATCTCGCGCCTTTTGTTCGTGCGTGCGTTCAGGTTTGACGTAATCTTGATGTTTGTTTCTCTTCGCTTCTTCGAGATTATCTTTTGCCTCCTTTAGCCGATCTCGGTGGTCTCGTAAATCGACCAATTTAACGAGCTCGTTTGCGATTGATGCGCCTTGCATGAAGAGACCAACCACGGGATTGGACATCATCTGTTGCTGCATCGGATTCACATAACGGTTCGCGTTTGGCGATGTCTCAGAAGCGCCCTGGCGTGCGAACTTGTCTTTTGACATTTGCAGTTGCCGGTCGGTGACTCCAGCCCATCTTGCTCGGTCGGCGTTTTCTATCCACCCTCTGAACTTCTGGTACTGGTCAACCGGTAAGCGCTCTGCTTTGGCTTCCCTCAGTTTGTTATCGAGCTTCGTTAGCTTTTCATACGAGCTGTTCTTGTCGTACTTCTGACCTTGATACTCGAATGAGTCCTTTTCTTTTTTCGGATGCTCCTTGTCCGGCGTCTTCCGTTGTTCGGTTTGGTCCGGCTGTCTTGAGCGTTCCTTTTCTTTGATCCAGGCGATGAGCTTCTTATACTCCGGCACCGGTATTCTTTCGTCGTGGTTGTCCCACAGATGTGTGTTTAGTTCTTTGAGTTCGGCGATTGTGTTTTGCTTGGACCATTCCCTGCCTGCTGCTTGAATCGTTTCTTGAATTTGAGGTTTGTCTCCTCTTCCATTGGGCGTTTTCTCAAGTCTGTGATCTTTTTCTTTTTTCTCCTGCTCACTTTTCCATTTGTTGTAGGGCTCGTATTGTTCTCTAACGATTTTCTTGTGTAGCCAGGGAAGTTCGAGTCCCTCTTTGATTCGCTCCTGGCGCTGCGCTTCTCGTTCCTTCTTGCGAGTTTCAATTCGCTCTTTGTCTTTGCGTTCACGTTCGTCTCGGGCACGTGCGAATTCAATTGGTCTGGTGCGCTCGAGATGTCGGTCACCCCATTCTCTAAGCTTTGGATAATCCTCCTTGTCGATTCGAACACTCTTGCCGTTCTTGTCCTTACCGAGGATGACCACATGAATGTGGTGGTGTGCGGTGTTATTGTGTTCAACTGCCATCCATTTGAGATCCTGTCCCTTTTCGGCGGCGAGTTGTTGCATGATTTCTCGCGTGTATTCCTTTTTGTCGAGTGGCTCGACTTCAGGAGAGAGCGTTAGTTTGTGCGCCACCACTTTGCTATCTTCGAGTTCCTTGATGGCCTTTCGGAGAGATCGGCCATCAAGGTTCTCTTCTGTTTCGTCGAAGAATGTTCTTCCGTCTGGAGGTTTGTCATCGCCGGGTCTGTGCTGAATGTATTTCACATGGGCGAGGGTCCGGGCGACTGCCACCACCTTCGGTGATTGGCCGGCTACGCGACTCTTCTTGTCCCTTGCTGAAATATAACCGTGGATGACAACGTTCACTAGCTGTTCACCACCTTCTTCATTGTTTCAGCAATTTCTCGCTCGTCGTTTTCGACGTGGCGGGCCATTCTTTGTTTGGCTCTCGTTGCTGCCGCTTCGAATGCGTTGCGGGCGTTCTCATCATCCGGCAGTGACATCCAGCTCAGTTCGTACAGTGTTCCGATTGCTCGACCCTGTCGAGCGAGCATCTTGCAGATTCTGTCGACGCCACCGTTGATTGCTTTGATTAGTCCGTCGGTGGCATATCTGATTGCCTGAGATACTTCTGCTTCCTTTGCTTTTCCTCCGGTTTTTTCGTGATTTTCTAAGTACCATCTAATTGCCTCTCGGGCTAGTTCTGTTATCGTCAGATTTTTTGCCTTGGCTTTTTGAACGAGTCGCTCTCGGTCTTCGGCTGCTAATCCGACGTAAATTTGGTGATAGGTTGTTCTGGTTCTGGGCATATTTGTCCTCATCCTTAAAGTGCACGCCCACTGGGCGATTGCTGGTTTGACTATGAGTTAAAACCGAGCGCGCGATTTTGACTAAGACTAAAAACTCTCTAGTGAAGCCACTTTCGGGGTTCGACCTAGTCGTATGTATCTTGCATTACCGTACGGTCAAGCCTCCCGGTAATGTCTCGCTGCGCTCGGTTGTTTGTTGCGCATCGGTGCCACCTCCTCGCGGCGACACCGTATGTGGTTACTGTGCGTTGATGGTCTGTTCTTCTGTTTTTGATGTTGTTGGCGATTGTTCTGGTTCTTTCTATCTTTTGTTTTGTCTTCCAGAGCCATTTTTGAGCGTCTCTGCGAGGAGATTTACTCCAGACATGAGAACATTGCCCAAGACTCTAAACAGAGTTATTAGAAGGGTGCTGAGCAGGCTTAAAAGAGCCTTTACCATCTGCCCGACAATATCGAACACTGGATTCAGAACCATGCTCGGATTACCTCCGGCAATAGCCACAAGAACCATCAACATGAAGAGAAGTAAGAAAACCTGCTCTATTCCGCCAAGCAGCGATGAGGTCGGTGTCATTGTTTCACCTCCTGTCACCAGTGAGCTTCAAGAGCCGGAGGCATGTGCGCCGTCCATGTCATCTCGCGAACTCACCAGGTGGCTAAATGTTGTTTTATATGTTTGGGCAAGACAGATCCGAAGACTGGGTAACACCGGCCGTGGTGCGTCTATGATTTTCTAGATTGTGCCGTAGCAGGGTTAGCCCAAGAAGCCAGCCATTCGAACGTGTCATAGCCCCGTTTTCAGGGTTCGTCCCCCGGAAGGGATTCGTTACTGTTCTTGGGTCTTCGGTTTTTACGCGGTCTTGTGATTTTTTTCGATGAATGCATCGAGATCAGATTTCTTGTATTTCACAAGTCTTCCGATCTTAATATAGGGGAGGTTGTATCTTCCCGTGCATTTCCAGATTGCGAGAGTTTGCTCAGAGATGCCGAGATAAGTAGCTGCTTCTCTGCGGGTGAGAAGCTCGGAGCGCACGAAGGCAGCTCCGTAGGGAGTTTCTTGTGTCATATAGATTTTTTTCCTTTTGATTTAGATCGCTCGCCAGCAATTGTTTGACGCGCTGGCGGCGGAATTGAAAAACTTGAAAGTGATGGCTGCACCGTGCAGCTAACAACAAAACGGGAGATCAGTACTGCTGATCCATATTGTCAGTTATCGCTCTTGAATGATTTTCCTTATTCGGTTTGGTCTGGTTTGTTAGCGGTCGCTTTCCGGGCGCCGGTCAACGAAACTCAGAGCTAAAAAAATTTGTTAGAAGCTGTATTTGGAAGTAACAGCAGAAAGAAATCGGGAAGAAGATCAGTTACTGATCATTTAAATGGTAGGTCGCGCATCAGCGGCAATCGCTACCATTTGTAGTCGACGATCACAGTATATCGTTGTTCCGGGCCCTTGCGAAATAGGAAATGAGACAGCTTGACTACGGGGTAAACCCTAGGTTCGCCCATTAGCGCATGCGGATGTCAGGGGTGGCTGGGCGTTCCGTGAGGCATATGAACTTGATATACTCGGGATTTGAAATTTTCCTTTTCAAGATCTAGGTAAACATCAATGCCAACTCGCTCTCCCACACTAGCCGAGATGTCCGCGGAATCCAGGTCTGCTTTGGAGCGGAATTTACTCGAGCGCCAATCAGGCAAGTGTTTCATTTGCGATGAATTAATCGATCTCGTCCTTCATGATGGACAGTTGGACGTTGATCACATAGTTCCATTGGCTGAAAGCGGACCGGATGATGAGAACAACTTCGCATTAACGCATCTTGCGTGCAATCGCAGTAAAGGCGCATCCGATCTTCGAGTTGCCCGCCGAATGAGCGAATTTGAGCGACTTCAGTCATCAGCGAGGGAGGCTGGACAACGTGGCGCCCACTTGGGCGACTTGCTCAAGAAGTATGGTGGTGCAAGTGTAAATTTGAAGTTGAAGCGCGAAAAGGACTATGTTGAATTTGTCCTTGATGACACAGTAATTCAGCGCGTTCCGTTATACACGGACAGACTAAGTGGAATGAGTTACATTTTCGCCGTCCTGCCACTCACCTACCTGCATCATGATGATCGGATAAATCCACGAAGTATTGGCTCCAACATAAGAGGATTGCTAGAGGAATTTATGAAGGGCCGGCCTCAGTTGCACGTGGCATTGGCATGGTGGGCTCCTGCGGTTGGTTTGGATTCAGCGCCGGTCAAGGTATTCGATGGTCAACATAAAGCCGCTGCACAAATTCTTCTTGGCGTAAACAGGCTTCCCATGCGTATCTTCATCGAGCCGGATCCAAACGTCCTGCTCCAAGCAAACACCAATGCAGGTGACAAACTCAGGCAAGTTGCCTTCGATACCGCAGTTATGCGGCATCTAGGTAGCACGCTCTATGCTGAACGAGTTAGCAAATATAAGAGTATGAAAGATCTTCGAGAAGATGATTACTCATTTAGCGAGCGTGACGTGGTTACGTTCTTCAGAGGAGAGCACAGAGAGATGCTCCGATACATAATCGATGCAGTTCGTGACTCGATCACAGTCAACAACGAAAACAAGCTGATGGAGTTTGTTGAATGGTCAGGAAAAAGCGCGGATCGCCCCCTTTCATATACTAGTGTCGAACGAGCTTTTTTTGCCGAGTTCTTGTACATGAAAGCGTTAGACACTCCGATTGGAGCGGGCATCGAGAGCGGCGACAATCCCAGACTCGTAGAACGGAAACAGATGGTACGGCTAATGAGCATATTTGCGGATGTGTTTTTTGTCGGCAGCTGGGACAAGGAATTGGGCGGACGACAGCTTGAAAGCCGACTTCAGAAGGGAGACCCCATTCCAGAGGCGCATCTCAGGGCTTGGCGTGTAGCAAGGGAAGAGATACTGGCGAACATTCTAAAATATGTTCGGTTGGTGATTGAAAATTATTACGCATACGCGGGTGAAGTTGTTAGCAAGGATGGTACATTCCAACGTGTTTTCCCAGAAGCCCTCTGGGAGCGAATTGAGAAATTCCTGAGGAGTCTCGCTGACCTGCCATGCTGGGTAGATAAGAATCTTAGTAGCACTGTATTTGGTGCAAAATGGAATCGTGACTATTGGGACCAGGTTTTTAGGACTGGGCGAACTCCAAATGGAGTTTCGGTTTTGGCAAAACCGATAAACATTACTCAAATGATTCAGTGACGGTAAGACATGTCGAAAGTAGTTGGATATCGTGCAGTTGATCGGGCATTGAAAACGGTTGCGAGCGAGGTAAAAACCTCGTTGAAGGAGATCAACCAGCAGGCGAGTAAGCTGATGAATAAAGGTGATTACGCTGGTGCGGAAGAATTGGTTCAACTGGGGCGATCCGTCACTGCATTTCAGCTCGATTTGGATTCGCTGCGCGCAAAGTGGAGTACTGTGTTCACAAGTACGGAGTCAGATGGCGACGCGGGCGAGAAGACAGCGGAGTGGGAGTATTACGTGCCAATTTTGCAAGCTCTCGTTAGCCTCGGTGGGGAAGGCTCCATAGGTCAAGTCGAGAGTACTATCAGTCCATTGCTGGCAAACATTCTTAAGCCTGGAGATAGTGAAGCAATGGCTGGAGGACGCCCAAGGTGGAAGGTAATGGTAAGAAGAGCACGTAAGCACATGGTTCAAGAAGGGTTCTTGGAAGAAGATAGTGGTGCTCGCTGGTGTATAACGAAGCAGGGGAGACGCGCTGCCCAAGAAGGAAGTCGCCCTCGCCCGGAAGGGAAGAAAACCGATTAGGTAAGCAAGATAATAAGTGCTCAGCGCTTCTAAGTCGTTCAATTCTTATCGAGTAAGTGGTGCGAACCACTGTTGAGTGATCAAGCCTTTTAGCATTGATTGTTCGTGGAAAAACAGAGGAGCGCTGGACCGACAAGCACTCCTCTGCTGAAGTTCCTAAAAGGTGGACAGTCACGCCCACAAGTGAGGGTGATTTTCTCTCAAGCTATACAAGCCATTTGAGCTTACGATTATGTGATCAATTACCTTCACTCCCATCAAATCCCCAGCTTTAATCAATGTCTCTGTCGTTTCCAGATCTTCTCTGCTTGGTGCGAGGGAACCACCGGGATGGTTGTGAGCGACTATAATCGCGTGTGAGTTTGCGATTAACGCGCCTTTAAATACCTCACGAGGATGCACTAGGGATGCGGACAAGCTGCCATGAGAAATTATTTGATAATTGCAGATTTCATTGCGGGCCGTGAGATGGAAGGCAAGAAAATACTCTTCTGAGTAGTGACGAAGGGGTTCCACGAATTTTTCCAGATCGTCAGGAGTATTGATTGGAAGCGGGTTTGCACCAGGCTCCTTAATCAGAGCTAGACGCATTTCGGGCACGATGTACTTAAGGTGTTTCTTCAAAGTTCGGATCTGTCAATAATTTTGTGTCAAAGGTAGTCCATTGTAATTACCTTTAGAGATTGGAATGATACCGCCACAGAGGCGTACAGCGCTAGCTGTAGC
>Ga0163151_10008662_pt1 | contig 11374 bp, 9 predicted proteins | sample OliLakLV19MP5IB2_FD_145596 | JGI IMG/M metagenome (GOLD analysis project Ga0163151, IMG submission 145596) | Freshwater microbial mat bacterial communities from Lake Vanda, McMurdo Dry Valleys, Antarctica - Oligotrophic Lake LV.19.MP5.IB-2 | ecosystem: Environmental > Aquatic > Freshwater > Lake...
GTATCCTCCGCGTGGACGAGGCGACGGTAACCACAACACAGGAAGCCGGGAAGTTCCCGGCTCAGATCGAGTGATTTTAGGCCGCGAAACTATACTTGCGGATTGGGACAAGAATGGGGTCTGGACAGGGTGTACTCGCCCGCCATCGGCGCGCTCGCGGAAAACGGCGGGCGAGTACACCCGCCCTACTTCGTCGCCTCTTCGACGATTCTAATCTCACCATCCGTCAGGCCGTAGAGCTGATACACGAGTTGGTCGATCTGCCGGTCCGTGGCGTCGATCTCCCGTTGAATCTGTTCCCGCCGCTGCGGCAACTGCTCTGCCGACAGACGCTTGTGGAGGGTGAGCATGGTGTCGACGAGGGCGGTGAGACGGTTCGTGTCCGCGGAGTCCTCCAGCAGACCGATCGCGACCGGAATTTGCTCCATGTATTGGGAGATGAGGCGGTAGCGGAACTTGCCTGCCCTCGTGCCGAACGGGATGCTGATCTTCGAGATGCAGAACCAGAAAAGCTTGCTGTTCAGGAAACCAAGAAGTCGCTTGTCCGAGAGTCCAAGGCAATAAACGGTGTTCGCCGGGTAGAAGCCGGACTCGTCAAGAACGAAGCGAGGGCCTTTGGCGATGTCGGGATAGATAATCTTCGGCTGGTCGAACATTTCGTAGTACGCGGTGTCGTCCTGAATCTCGTACCAGCGGTACGCACCGGATTTGCGGCCAACCTTTACGCCGGACGTACGAGGCATGAGTTCGGCTTTCCATTTGCCCAAGTGACGTTCGACTGCCTTGTACTGCGAAATGTTGATCCCGCGACGCGGAAAGAGAATATAGAGATCGTCGCCGTCCGTGTGGTACCGACGAACGTCCTCTCCTCGCAGAAATGGCTTAATGACCGCAGCGGATGCCGGATCATCCACGAGTAGTTGCTTGCGGGTTTCTCGGTCGATCACGAATGCGTCGTTGAGTCCGGATGTGATACCCCGGAAGAAACGTCCATTTGCTATCTCCCCTAGCGTCTTTGACTTGGTATTTAGCCGGCCGAGCAAAGCCAGAGTCGCCGGTGAATCGACGCTCCATGCAGTCGGCTTCAACTGAGAGGTCGGGATGCCTGTAGCGCTGTCCACCGCCGCGTCAACGGCTGCGCCATTCGTGTCGTTGACCGAAGCCACGAGAACGACGTTTCCTGGCTCAGACTTCGTGATCGTTGGGATGCACACGTATGTATCTTTCGCATCCTCGAATACTGCCAGCCCTCCGAAGTCCACGATCGATTCCACGTTGTAGTTGGTGGCGATGTGCTGCCGGAGTTCCGACGCGAATGTCGTGCGCAGGAAGCTGCTCGAAACGATGATGCTGAATCGCCCCTTGCCAACGAGAAGCTTCAGCCCCTTCTCGATGAAGTAGACATAAAGATCGGCGACCCCGTCGAAAGATGCGAAGTGAGACTGTAGGTATGGTTTCTGATTGACGATGGATTCCTGTCGCACATACGGCGGGTTCCCAATCACCGCATCAAACCCGCCGTCCTTCCCCTTGAACACCCCCGGAAACGCCCGCTCATAATCGAACGGATTGATCCGCCTCCGTTCCTCCTCGGTCATCGCGTTCCACGCTTCGGTGCCGATGATGTCGGTGCCGATCAGGCTATTCCCGCAAAGGATGTTCTTCCCCAAATCCGGCAGCGCCCGTTCTCTAAACAGGCGTTGTTCGAAGCCCAGCGACTGGCTGGTTTCGCCTTCCAGACATTTGAGCAGCAGATTGAGCTTGGTGACTTCGACGGCGGCACCGTCGAGGTCTACGCCGTGGATGTGGTCGAGCAGGATGCGTTTGCGTTCGGCGATGGTGAGCTTCCATCCGCCTATAGCGGCGGCCGTCCCGGCGGCATTCGGAGATACGGCCGGGACGGCCGTCGCTACAAGGTTTGTCATAGCCGGGCGGAGTACGGGATGCTTGCCGGTGGCGAGCTGCGCGGGGTTGGCGGCGATGTATTGCTGCAGATACCAATCGAGCAGGAACTGATATGCCCCGATCAGGAATGACCCGGAGCCGCAGGCCGGATCGAGGAATTTGAGGTTGCTCGCGTCCTTGGGGCTCAAGGAGGGGTTAACCGCAGATAGCGCAGATACCGCAGATAAACCGTTGCTTTTGCTATCTGCGGCATCTGCGTTATCTGCGGTTCCAAGCAGTTTTCCTACTGTGTTCTTGACGATGTAATCGACGATGTAGGTGGGGGTGTAATACACCCCGCCGGCTTTGCGGACTTCGGGCTTTTCTTCGATCTTGGCGCGGTGGCCGTCGGTGAGGGTGATGACTTTGCCCAGAAACCGCTCGTACACGCTGCCGAGGATGTCGGCGGTGACGACCGTGAATTCGTACGGGCTTTCGGGGTAATAGAGCCGCTTGAAGATGTTCTTCAGAGGCTTGTCGTCAATCTCAAGGCGCGGGGTGAGTGTGTCGGGGGCTTCGTCGCGCCCTTTTTCGGTGGCGAAATGGAACAGGCCGGAGTTGTAGCGGGCATCCGCGTCGCGAAAGAGCTTGCAGAGCCGGTCGTAAATTTTTTCGCCGTTGAGCAAAGCCTGGAGTTGGCCGGTGGTTTCGGTGCCGCGATCTTCGGCCATGCGCAGGAAGATGATGCGGTCAATGATGCGCTGGACGGCAAAGTTCAGTTCTGACTCGCTGAGCGATTTATTGCGCAGGGCGAGATTGGAGGCCAGCGCCTTGCGCCACTCCTCGATTTCTTCAAGGAACGCTTCATCAAACTCCTGCGCCCCGCGGCCTTTTTTGGTAGCGCAGTAGCGATCGAACTCGCCACGAAGCACGGCGTCTTTGGAGAACGTGCCGACGATGAAACCCCAGCGGTCGGGATAATCTCGATAGGCGATGAAGTCGCGCCGGGCGACCGACGCTTTCTCCATCAATTTGGGCTGGACGCGGCAATCATAGATGGCAAGTTCTTCGAAGTCGGTCAGCAGCGAGACGGCCAGCTTGGCGCTCCAGCCGTAGCGGCGGAGTTGGTACGCCGGCTCCCAATTCTGCTTGATGTTGACGGCGGGTTTCTTCGCTTCGAGAAAATACTTGCGCTGCCCGCCGACGCGGAAGGAATAATCGGGCGCCTTCGTCGCGCCGGCGACCTTTACGCGGTCTTCGTGCACCACTTCGCGATACTGTTCAGCGAAGCCCTGATTGTTATCAATATCCCAGCCCAGCACGGCGAACATCGGGTTGACGAAATCGATGCGAAGCTGCGTCTCGTTGTAATCGGGTGAACGCACCTGATCGGATTGCTGATCAAATCGATCGATGAGCCGCTTGATACTGTCTGGACATGTCCCCATGCGGCGGAATGTTATCCGCGTGGTGGTGCCGCTCCAAACCTGCAGTACTTCAATCCGCGTTCATCCGCCTTCACCCGCCGATGTTTAGCAGGATCGACATGAAGCTGATGGCGATGTTCGTGCCGCTGGTGTTCGCCGGCGCGATCGTCGGGGCACTTTTGTGCCGCATTCCCGAAGCCAGCTGAGTATCATCAATCGATCGCCGCCTATGCCTTCATGTACCCCGCGTGCAGGTCGGCCACGTACTTCCAGTTCACCACGTTCCACCACGCCTTGACGTAGTCGGCGCGCTTGTTCTGGTATCTTAAGTAGTAGGCGTGTTCCCACACATCAATGCCCAGCATCGGGCGGTGGCCGGTCATGAAGGGGGAATCCTGATTTGCGGTGCTGATGATTTCCAGTTTGCCTTCCTTGTTCAGCACCAGCCAAGCCCAGCCGCTTCCGAAGCGTTTCATAGCGGCGTCGCTCAGGCCGGTCTGGAATTTGTCGAATGATCCGAACGCGCTATCGATCGCCGCGGCCACGTCGCCACTGGGCGCGCCGCCGGAGTTGGGGGCCATCATTTTCCAGAAGAGGGTGTGGTTAACGTGCCCCCCGCCGTTGTTGATGACGGTTTGTTTCACGCCGGCCGGCACGGTATCGATCTGCTTCAAGAGTTCGATCGGGTCTTTCTTGAGCAACTCGGGCAGTTCGGCCAATGCTTTGTTGAGGTTCGCCACATAGGTTGCATGATGCTTATCGTGATGGATCTCCATCGTCTGCGCATCAATGTGCGGCATGAGCGCATCAAACGCATAGGGCAGCTTGGGAAGCGTAAACCCCGGAGGCATGTCAGCCGGCGCGCTGGCGGCGAAGGCGATCGATGGCGCGATCTCTGCGGCGACCGCCAACGCGGCGACGCCTGCAACACTCCGACTCAACATCTGACGACGATTGATCATCATGACGATTTCTCCTTCTGGTGAAGCGTCCACCGGAAACTCCACGTCTGATGGCGGGCGTCCGGATGCTTAATGATATTGCGCCGGGGCGGTAAAGTGTAAAGTTGTCGCAAATTTGCGGGTGGACTTCGGATGACATGGTTTGGTGACCGGCGACTTTTTTTCCACGTTCCCGCTTTTTCACTGGACGGACAACGCTGGTTGGGGGTTAAATACCGCCATGCCGTCGTCGAACCAGCCTCAGCACGACGATCCATTCGGCCCTCCGAAGGAACCGATTGCGGTGTTCTGCCTTCATTGCGGCGAAGAGTTTGAAAGCTGGCAGATCGTCTGGAAGCCCCGCCCCAACGAGTTCGGCGAAGCGACCGACTCGATGCAAGGCGACTGGTGCTGCCCCACCGATGGCTGCGACGGCGTGGGCTTCGGCTTCGACATCTTCCCGTGCGACAGAGATTGGCGCGACGACAACGGAGAGAAGTGGTTTTTCAGCGATGACGGCGAGGAAGACTTCGATTTCGACGGCGTGGTGGATAACGCCGTCATCGATCAGTTCTGGCGCGAAGACCCCACCGCCCTTCGGCCTGATTCTGCGCCGGATGAATTATCCATCGACACCGAAGGGCTGGAAGATCACCCGTTGAAGCGTTTGCTCCCCCCGGAAGAGTTGCCGACGCATCTGCCGTTTCGTGAAGACGACATTCCGTTTTGAATGAATCGCGTCGGAGAGAAGCGATCGCTACTCTTCTTCCGCCAACCGATCCTGCTGCGCCTCGTAATCCGCCTCGCGACGCTGTTCATCGACGCAGGAGAGGTAATCGGTGCGCACGGCGGGATGGAGCTTTTCGGCGAAGGATTCGTCGAGATTGTTTACGGCGATCAAGTTGACGACGTCTGCAAAATCCTGATACCGCTGCGCCGCCAGTTTAAGTTCGACCAGCACGGGCAGATTAATCACGCGCACGTCATTGATGACTTCACCCACCGCCGTGGGATCGGGAAACGCAATCGCCCCCGGTGCGCCGCTTCCGGGAAATCGACCGGTCACCAGAATGTCGAAGCTGATGCCGGTTGTGGTATCTGAAAACCGTCGTGGCCGGCCTGGTGTTGCGGTGAATTCGCCGGCGGTGACAAGATTCTTGAAGGCGGCAAATCCTGCGACCGACAGAAGGAAATCGACATCACCCGTCGTGCGCTGGTGGCGGTGCGCATTGACCGCCATCCCACCGACAATAGCGTAGGGAATGTTCTCACGATCCAGCGCCGCCGCTACCCGACGCATGGTTTGATGCACCGCATCGTTGCCCTGAAAAAACATGCTGATCTCCCGCAGCCGATCAACAAAAGAAAACTCGCCGGCCAACTCACCCGACCGGGGGACGCCGGTGTTCTGCAAGCGATTATCGTCGCGGGCGACCATTGAATTAATCCAGGTTCATGCTCATCAGGAACTGCCCGTTGCTCGGCACTTTTTCCAGCCGGCCTTTGAGCAGCTCGACGGCCTCGACGGGGTTCATGTCGCTCAGCACGCGGCGGAGGCGGTAGACCAGTTCGAGTTCTTTTTTATCGAGCAATAGTTCTTCGCGGCGCGTGCCGGAGGAATTGATGTCGATCGCGGGGTACGTGCGGCGGTCGACCAGGCGACGATCCAAGTGCAGTTCGGCATTGCCGGTGCCCTTGAATTCTTCGAAAATCACTTCATCCATCTTGCTGCCGGTATCGATTAGAGCGGTCGCCAGAATGGTCAGGCTGCCGCCCTCTTCAACGTTTCGCGCGGCGCCGAAGAAACGCTTGGGTTTCTGCAACGCATTGGCATCCACGCCGCCGGTGAGGATCTTGCCGCTGTGCGGAACTTCGGTGTTATAGGCGCGGGCCAGACGGGTAATCGAGTCGAGCAGGACGATCACGTCTTTGCCAAATTCCACATAACGCTTGGCCTTTTCGATCACCATTTCGGCCACCTGCACGTGCCGGCTGGCCGGCTCATCAAACGTGCTGCTCACCACTTCGGCCTTGGTGTTGCGGCGCATGTCCGTCACTTCTTCCGGCCGCTCGTCGATCAGAAGAATAATCAACACGGCTTCAGGATTGTTGGTGCTGATGGCGTTGGCGATCTTCTGCAGCAACACGGTCTTGCCCGTGCGCGGCGGGGCGACGATCAGCATGCGCTGGCCGAAGCCCACGGGCGTCACAAGATCAACAATGCGCATGTTCAAATCTTTAGGATCGGATTCGAGCGCAATCCGCCGATTCGGGTGCAGCGGCGTGAGGTCTTCAAAATTGCTGATGTCGGTGATCTTTTCCGGGTCTTCGCCGTTGATGGCTTCGACTCGGAGCAGGGCAAAGTAACGCTCGCTTTCTTTGGGCGGGCGAATCTGGCCCTGAACGACGTGGCCGTTGCGCAAGCCAAAGCGCCGGATCTGCGAAGGGCTGATGTAAATATCATCCGGGCACGGCAGGTAGTTGTATTCCGGGCTGCGCAGGAAGCCGAAGCCGTCGGGAAGAATTTCCAGCACGCCTTCGCCGAACATCAGCCCGTTCTGGCGGACGCGCGAACGCAGGATCTGAAAGATCAGGTCCTGCTTCTTCATGCCTATGTAATCGCTGATGCCTTCGGTTTTGGCCATCTCGTGCAACTGATGGGCGTCCATCTGTTGCAGGTCTTTGATGAAGAGCTTGCCGACTTTCACCTGCTCATATTTGGCGTTGGTTTCGGCATCAATGTTCGCCACGTCTTCGCCGAGGTTGCCTCCTGACGAACTGGGCGGCGCGGGCGCAGGTTTGGTTTCGACCGCCGTTGCCGGCGATGACGATTCGGCAGCATCGTCGTCCATTTGGGGATTTTCACGCTTATCAGGTTGACGACGCTGACGGGTGGGGATCTTGGCCATTGAAATCGGGCCTCCAGGCTGGTGTAGCAGGAATGGGGTTAGTATTTGAGAAATCTTCGTTCGCCACCGACCTGACGGCGACCTGTTCGCCGAGGCTGATGATGAATGGTATTTTCCGGTTGATAACTTTTCGCGACCGATCGCCGGTTAACCAGCATTTTCGCTCGAACCGCTTGAGCGGCTTCCGCCGGATTGCCCGTCGCCTCTGTCCAGCGACAGTAGTCAGGCTTCCTTCTGCGATCCAGCGAGAATTCGGGAAAACAGGTCTCGGGCTTGTTCGCGCACAACATGGGCCTCGCCGACGTTGCTTACGGTATAATCGGAAATAGAACGCTTCTTGTCCAGAGGCATTTGCAAAATTTCCCGCTGGGTGAGTTCTTCGGGAGACCAACCCCTGTTTTCCTTAACCCGCTGCTGCCGCACGGTTAGCGGCGCATCAACAAAGATAATGGCATCGCATTGGCGGTGCAGGCCTGCCTCAAAAAGCAGGGGTATATCCCAAATATACGCCAGAATCGCCGGGTCGTTCGCCCGCGCAGCCATTATTTCCTGCCGCTGCTCATTCACGATCGGATGGATCAATGCTTCAAGTTTCTGCTTTTGAGCGGGGTCGGCAAAAACTATTTTCGAAACGGCTCGACGATCGAGCGATCCATCGGCCGCAAAAATGGAATCGCCCCACCACGTCCGCAGCGTGGCCTTTACGAGGTCCTGCTGATACGCCTGATGCACCTGCTCATCCGAGCAAATGACCAACCCACCGAGTTCGGCAAAGAGCCTGGCCACAAAACTCTTCCCCGAGCCGATGCCGCCGGCTAGGCCGATGATGGGTTTGCCTGCGAACACGTCCTTTGAAGACTCGGATATCAGGCGTCGAGTGTCAATGTCAAACGATGTTGCGCGCAAGCAATTCAATGTGTATAATAATGTGGATGAAGGACGGATTTCGATGGATCAATTGGAACATCGAACCTATTGCCGAGAACGGCATTGACCCAACGGAAGCTCAATTCGTCGTCTTAAACGCCACGCAACCGTATCCCTCCTTATGAAGGCGACGGTCGATGGCTCGCTCGGGGGCAGGACAGTGCGGGCCGTTATCTTCAAGTCGCGTAGATCATCGACGACGATGAAACGACCCTCTTTGCGATTCATGCCCGGCCACTTTCGACGCGAGAGAAACGAAACTTGCGAAAGCGACACCGATGAAAAAGCGATACCAGCAGATGAACGCGACCGAACTGGCCAAGGCGACGAAGGAATTTGACTCCGAACAGTCGCCCCGATTCCTCGCGCCTCCTCCAAAAGACCTGAAGGCGCACGATGCACTAATCCGTCGAATTAAGCGTTCTCGCGGCCGGCCGGTCATCGGCGCGGGTGCTGAGCGCGTTCAAATCACGGTGGAGAGAAACTTGCTCGCCAGTGCCGACGAGTTCGCTCAATCGCTAGGCATCACCCGCTCGGAGCTAATCGCCAATTCACTGAGGCAAACACTTCAGCGCAAGTTTGCGTGATACTGTCGCGACAAGCAGCATTTCCGTCACGCATCCTTCAACTGCAGCACCGCCATCGCCGCCGCGATGCGGACGGCTTCGTCGCCGTCCTTTAACAAGCCCGCCAGCATCGACTGCGCATCGGCCCGGCCGATTGCGCCGAACGCCAATGCGGCCAGCGCCCGTTGCCGGGGGTCGTTTGATTTCGCGCCTTTTTGCGCCACCCCGTAGCCGTCGTCTTCGCCGATCATGCCCAGCGCGCGGGCGGCGGCGAGATTCACTTCTTCGTACGGCGTGGTCAGCTTGCCCCGCAGATACGGGCGCACGCGAACGTCTTTTGGCGCGGCCAGCGCCAGCGAGCCGAGGATCTGATCATCCGGAAACTGGCTCACACAGGCCGCCACGCACTCCTTTAGCCCCTGTTCTTCCCCCAGCCGCCACATGCTTTCCGCCACGCCGAGGCGAACGGCCGAATCGACATCCTTCTGCATCGGCCAGAGCAGGCGAACCGCCGATTTTTCGCCGAGCAATCCGAGCACCATTGCCGTGTTGCGTCGAACGATGACATCGGGCGAAACCGAGTATTGTTCGAGGTCGTGGCTGCGCGACGTGTCGCCGAGCCTGTGCAGGGCATACCGGACGGCGACGCGCACGTTCGGGTCGGTATCGTCGGCCATCGCCGCGAGCTTCGGCCGCGCCATCTCAAGTCGAAGCGTTCCCGCCGCCATCGAGCCGGCAAAACGCACCAGCTCTGCTGAATCATCCAGCGCCGTGATGACCAGACCGGCCGCTTCGGGGCCCATGCCATTCTGCGCCGCCTCGATCGCCTGGCAGCGCATGATCGTGTCGTTCGAACGAAAGCTGGAAAGAATCTGCTGCCGCGCCGCGTCGCGCAGCGATTCATCCAACGTCGTCGCTTTGGCCACCGGCACTTGCGGCGGCTTGGGCGCGGGTGGAAGTTCTTTGAGCGCGTTGGCGCGTTTGGCTTCCTCAATCTCAGTTTGGGGCGGCTGCGACGGCGGCGCGGCACACCCAACACCAACCGCGCCTAAACCCAACACCACGAGCGTGCGAACATGTTTCATGTCAATTCCTTGTCCTGCAACTTTTGCTTCACCACCGGCAATCGCATGAGCAGCCCCGCGAGCAACCCGGCCTGCGCTACCAACGCAAAGGCTACTATTGCAATGTTGTCCTGATGCCACCCGGGCAGCACCTTCAGCGCCACGCCGACCATGCATAAGGCCACCAGAATTCTCGCCACCCAACGCGCCGGCTGCAACCCGTATCCGAATGCCGCCATCGGGCCCATCACCACCAGCAGCAGCGCCATCGGCGAGAGTTGCAGCAGGTTTTCGTTGCGATGGGTGCTCACATGGCGCGTGAAGAACCACATGAACACCAGCAGCGTCCCGCCCAGACCGGCGAACAGTCCCCAGCCTCCCCAGGCAACGGCGGCGAGCCATCGGCCCAAAGTCGATCGAGACGCCAACGCCCCGCACGCCGCCAGACCCGCGCCAACCAACGCGCCGCACAGCGCAAACCACCAGAGCGGGTTTCCCGGCTCGTCAGGCAATCGGACGAACGACGCTTCTTTCACGGCGTTGTTCATCGCGCCAGACCGCCGAACCAGCGGCACGGTTTGACCGGCCGGTGATCGAAGCGTCAATTCGCCCATGTGCTGCCGCAACAGCTCGGGCAGGAAGGTGTCGTCCCAGTGGGTAATCGGAGTGTCGGTGTCGCCCGACGCAGCAAACTCAATACCGGCGCGCACCGAGCGATCGTTGTCCATTCCCACTCGCGTGTGCCATCGATACGTGTGTGCGGCGGGTTTGAGTTTGAGTTGCCCCGCGATCTGTCCGCCGACGACGCGATCAATGTGGTCGCGCAGCCGCGTAGAGCAGTTGTCGCGATAATAGTCATAGAGATAGAACCGATTTTCATCGCGAATGTTTTCGCGCAGGTTGATCCAAAGCTGCTGCACCTGCTCGTCGGTCAGGTTGAGTTCCTGCCGAAACACCTGCCGGATGTCGGCCAAATAACCGTAAAGCAACTCACCGGCATCCTTCTCCGCGGCCCAATAACGCATTTCGCCGAAGACAAAGCGCCGAAGGAAATCGGATTCATTAAAATCAAAGTTGCCAAAATCATAAGCCACCGTCGCCGCCGGCGATTGCGTGAGATCGGTGATGAACAGCGCGTTATGCCCGAACCGCTCGAAAACCAACTGCCCCGGCGACATCGTCACCAGGTGAGCCAGATACTTCGGCGCCGCCGGTTGTGTTGCCGACGAAGGCAGGCTTTGGGCGCGGGCCGTGGCGACAACCAGAAAAAACACAAGTGCAATCCGTTGCGGCAAAGCGCGTCCTCTTCAGTGTGACCGGTGCCCATCGTCGAACGGAAGAGGCGACTCGTCAAGTTCATGCTTTGAATGGTGATGGTCGCATACTACCATTGCAAAAGATGCCGACGCTCCGGCTAATTCTCTTCGTGTACTATTCTGCCGCTTGCGGCTTAGCTGCTCCACCCAACCCATCCCCCTTCGCACCGGTGGACGACAAGCGGGCAACGGAAGCCACAACCACCGCACGAAACACCGCAAAGAAGGCCATCGATCAACTCAAGCTCAAGTTCCCTACATTCAAGTTCGTTGAGAAAGAGACGCCGCACTTTCTTATTTACGCCGACTGGCCCGGCCGGGAGATGACCGGCCTGGCAAC
>Ga0163151_10008663_pt1 | contig 11373 bp, 15 predicted proteins | sample OliLakLV19MP5IB2_FD_145596 | JGI IMG/M metagenome (GOLD analysis project Ga0163151, IMG submission 145596) | Freshwater microbial mat bacterial communities from Lake Vanda, McMurdo Dry Valleys, Antarctica - Oligotrophic Lake LV.19.MP5.IB-2 | ecosystem: Environmental > Aquatic > Freshwater >...
CGTTGTTTGTGTTCGGCCCTCAGATGCTGCCGCGATCAACTGCTCTTCAGCGGTTTACACAGGTTCCGTCGGACCTTCCCCTTCATCTATGTAGACAATTGGGAGTGGAGAAATAACAGAATGTGATCGCCAAAACCCTTCATCAGCGTCCCCGCAATCGAGGGCTACACTTTTTTTCGCGCAGAGCTCTGTTTTTTTTCCTTCGCCAATTGCCTTATGTATAGAGGGGTCTGCGCCGCACCGCCGACAACCTACAGAAAACTTGGAGTAGCGCATGATCCTAAAGGACAAGCCAAGACCGGATTTCTGGATTGACGGTCGCGCCGGAAAGCCGAATGCGATCAATGTCGCATTGGTGCGCGCGGCAGAAGAATTGTGGCCGCGGGTATTTCAGATCGTCACCTACGCTCTAAATGATGGTGCTTCAGCGGCCGAACTACTCGAGCAAGTCGTTCACGAGATTGCTGAGTCCCAAGCCGAAGGGAAGTTGCCGAAGGAACTGGAGGCTCCTCGGGCGCTTCTTCTCACGAGGCTCCAGCAACGACTGATCAATCACCTTCACCGGGAACGGCGAATCTCTTATAGGGGCTCGATATTCGAACTCGAAGAATCCTATCGAAGTCGCAGTATTCTGAACCACGACGAGCGGCAAGTGCACGAAAGCATTCTCAGGGCGCAAGCGCTCGCGCTGATTGACGGAAACGCCCGCAGGCTATTGACATTGCGGCTCATGGGCTTTAAGTGGTCCGAAATCGGTCGCTTGATGGGTGAACGAACCGGTACGGTTCGCGAGCGATTCCGCGTGGCGCTAAATCGCCTCATAGAGCGGTTATCCAATGTCAGACCGTTTAGTCCTCGGGAAGGGGGAGACTCATGAATCCAACGAATAGAGCTGCGTTGCCAAAATGCTCAGACGACGAATTTATCAGCCTCATGAAACGAGCGCTTTCTGAGGCGTTTCCGAACCGAGAGCGAATCGATTGCCCCAACCGCGACCTACGAACCGCATTGGCAACTGGTCGGAAGGATCTTCGCGAACATTGGGAAGTCTTCGACCACGTTTCGATCTGCAGTCCGTGTTTTGCGGAGTTCCTGGAGACAAGAAGAAATCACCTCCGCCGATCCTGGATCCTGCGAGCTTGCGGTGCGGGCATTCTTGCGATCGCTTGTGCGGCAGGATATGTCGTGTGGCATTCCGGCTCTGCCGCTACCGGTCGGAACAGCATGGCCCATCTAGACGGGACGATTCCAACCATCTCCGCCGGTCAAGGATCTCCAACCGTCGCTCAACTCAACTTTCGTCAGTGGACCGTCACACGAGGCGAACAAAGTTCCGAGCATAGTTCCGGGTCGCCGCGACCGCTCCGTCGCGGTAACTTGTCATTGCGGATCGAACTACCGCATTTGACCCCGGCCGACTCGTATCGCGTGATTTTGGTTACGGGTTCGAACAGGAGTTGGATGGATCGGACAGTTGAAGCGCGCATTGTCGATGGCCATACCATTCTCGATCCCGTCACGGTTGATCTCACACACGCGCCGCCCGGACCCGCTATGCTCCTCGTGGAGCGCAGACAATCCTCCAGTTTTCGTGAGCTTCCCATTCAGTTGGATTAACAAGGAGAACGTCGGACGATGCCTACTCGAAAATGGATTCTTCTGAGCTTTGCGGCGCTAGGGTGCATGGCTATCATTGTTGTCGGCTGCGCCCGTCACCAGGCCAGAATTCAGCCACCACAGGGTCCATTCGGACCGTTTGCAAGCGAAATGCAGATGGCGAACGAATTCGCCAAGATCGGGAATTGGGATGCCGCAGGGCCAATCTTCAAACGTTTGGAAGGTTCTTATGCCGTCGCCGGCGATCTACGGAACACGACCTATGCGCGAGTCAGCCGCCTTCGATCAGAGATGGAGTTCCGCGACCTCGAAGTCCTGTTGAGTGAATTAAAGGATTTGCTGGGGCAACCCCTGGTGCAAGGCGACCTCGCGCTTAAGCAGCGAGTTCTCGAAACACTCGCCAACATCAGCCTCAATTTCGATGGTGTTTCGGCAAGACCCTTTTTGGAAGAGCTCGAGATCGTCGCGGCCCAAAGGAAGGACATCCATGCGCAATCCCGCGCGTCCGGGGAGTTGGGAGTTCTGGCCTTTCTTGAAGGCAACGCATCCGAAGCGAAGTGGCGCGTCTCTAAAGCGATCAGCGATGCGTTCCTGTACGACGACAAGGGAGCAGAGATTAGATATCTCGCGATGATGGGACAAGGACTCGTGTCACATAAGCGTGCCAGTGAGGGTCTTTGGTTCTTGAACCGCGCCGAGAACATAGCTCGATCGACGCCGACTGCCGGCTTCCCAAAACTCGCCACAACTGGCAAGGCAGCTGCCCTGACATCCCTGAACCGCTATACCGAGGCGCAGCAAGTTATCAATGACGGACTGCGCTATGCCGAGGACCGAGGTTATCACGGCTTCAAGACTGATATGTTGGCGCAAGCTGCGCGCCTTGCCATCCAGCAACACGATATGAATCGAGCCATTCAGCTTTACGAAAAAGCTGCCTCGCTCGCCGAACAGATCCACTTCAACCGCGGACTAGCGGAGGTCAACGCAGCACTGACTGAACTTCACCAGCAGGCCGGCGATCTGCGGAAAGCAGCCGATCATGCTGCTCGAAGCGTGAAGGCTCACCGCGATATCGGTGAGGTTTATGTGCTTCCGCGTCACCTCGCGATTCAAGCCGGGCTGCAGGTGGCGCTGGGGCAGGATGCCTTGGCAGAAAGGACCTACCGGACGGCGGAGCGGATTGTGGGGACGATGTTGGCAAATGCGCCTACGCCACCCATTAAGAAAGCTGTGATCGCCGCGATGAGTGAAGTGTTCACCGGCCACTTCACCTTGGCCGTCAAGAAGGGCGATCTAACAATGGCGTATAGCATTCTTGAGGAAGCTCGGGGCCGCGTTGCAGCAGACCGGCTCCGGGTTACTGAAGATCAGAGTACGCGGCGCACACCGCCACCGCAGATAGCGGCCGCTGAACGCAAGTTAGCCGGTTTGCAGTTGCAGCTACTTGATGAGGAGAATCCCAAAGGGCGGGCTCGGTTGGCTGATGCGCTCGCCGCTGCTGAATCCGAGATGGACGCAGGATCGGCCGCTACACTCCTTCCGCCACTGGGTGCCGCGCCAAGGCTGGCTGACTTACAGACATCGCTCCAGCCCGATGAAACGGTGCTTGAATACGTTCTTGGAGAGCCAAGCTCCTACGTGCTTGTCATCCAACGAGAACGGATCACGGTGCGGAAAATTGCCGGTCGAACTGAGATCGATTCTTTCGTGGACCGTTTCCTACGGGCAATTGAGAAGCAAGAACTGGCAATGACAGAGGGGCGCCAACTCTTTTCGGCCGTCTTGGATCTCGGAACTTCCATGCTTACTCAGAAACTGATTGTCGTTGCTGATGGCAGTCTTCATCGCGTTCCGTTCGCCGCGCTCACTGATGATCGGATGAAATTCCTCGTTGAAAAGTACACGATAAGCCATGCTCCTTCCGGCAACGTCCTGACCCTCCTTCGAAGAGCGACGACTACCAAGCGAACAGCTCTATTGGCGGTCGGCGACGTTCCCTATGGAATGCGCCCGGCCCCGCTGCGATCTTGGAGCCCGTTTCGTGGCGCCTTCGAATCGATGCGCCGAAAGGCATTCACTTCCCTTCCCGGCAGCGCTGATGAGGTGCGCGATATCACCATGCTCCTTGGCGTGAATAATGGCGTTGTGCTGTCCGGCAGCGTAGCCACGGAGGCGAATTTTAAACGGGAGAGCGAGAAGCCTTTTTCAGTCGTTCATCTCGCGGTACACGCCTTCGCAGATAAGGCGTACCCTGACCGCGCGGCGCTGGTATTCGGCGAGGACTCAGCATCCGGTGACGATGGGCTGCTTCAGGTCCGAGAAATTCGGCGGCTTCCCTTGTCCAATACGTCACTCGTGACGCTGTCAGCATGCGACACCAACGTCGGACGGATTGAAGGTCAGGAAGGAGTTAGCAGTATCGTGAGCGCGTTCCTGTATGCCGGAGCGCGTAGTGCCGTGGCAAGCTTCTGGAAGGTTGCCGACGGCGCGACCAGCGATTTTATGCGAAACTTCTATGCGGAGTTGCGCTCCGGGAAAAGCAAGGCAGAAGCTCTGCGATTGGCGCAGTTATCGTTCGTTCGTCGCGTTGAAACCACAAAACCAATTCACTGGGCCGCCTTCCATCTGATGGGTGAAGGGGCTGATTCACTCGAAAGGATGAATGATGACAACTCAAGAACGAACTGATCTATTTTCCAAAGTGGACCGCTTGGTTAGGGACAGATACTTTGATCCCAAATTCAATGGGAAGAACTGGCCGGCACTGGTAGAAAAACACCGGTCGAGGATTGAGGGCGCGGGCACGGATGAAGTGTTCGAGGCCGAAGTGAATTCGTTGCTTCATTTGCTCGGCACCTCCCATACACACTTTTTCAACCCTCGTCGATCGAGAATTCCGAGCCGCAGTTCGATCAACGCCACCTTTAAGGCGGTGACCGTGGATGGTATCGCGCGCTGGGTCTTCCAGGACGTTGCGCCAGGTGGTCCTGCCGATCGCGCCGGCATTCAACCAGGAGACGTTTTGGTGTCGCTCAACAAGAAACCGATCGTGCCGCCGGAGGCGCCCGACTTTCGCATGGGATCGTCAGCCGCGATTTCTGCCATTCATCGAAACGGCGAACTGCGGGAACTGTCGTTTAACGTCGCCATTCCGGATGCAAAATACGCCGAGCAGCCCTACGCCGAGCCCCGGAGCGTGACCTCTTCCATTCTGGAGGGCGGCATCGCGTATGTAAAAGTGACGATGTTTCCAGGGAAGATCGGCATTGATTTCGCCAAAGCTGTCGATCAGGCATTCTTGAGCGTGAGGCCGTGCGAGCGTTTGATTCTGGACCTTCGAGGCAATCCCGGCGGCGGCATCGGAGGTTTGCGCCTGATGAGTTACCTGACGCCTGACAAGGTGGCAGTCGGGTACAGCCTAACCAGGAAGCGCTCCGAAAGCGGATACAAGCGTGAGGATCTGCGGACATTTGATGGTATTCCAAGCAACAAATTGATGCTCCCTCTGTTGGTTCTCCGGTTCTTAGGTCGAGATATGTCCGTTGTGGTCAGGACGGAAGGGCTCGGTTCGCAGCCATTCCACGGAAAGATCGCGGTACTGGTCAACGAGCACACGGCCGGCGCCGCGGAAATGGTCACTGGATTCGTAAAAGAGAATCAACTGGGGAAAATCGTTGGGACGAAAACGGCCGGTCGTCTCCTCGGCGGGAGCGGATTCAAAGTGGGCCACGGCTACACTCTCATGATCCCTGTGGGCTGCTATCTGAGCTGGGAGGGCAAACGATATGAGGGCGATGGGATTGAACCAGATGTCGTTGTGGATTGGTCTGCGGAGGCGGTCACTGATGGCTTAGATAGCCAGCTTCAGGAAGCTATCAGGACGGTTGGTCGTTGAGCGTAAACCGTGCCTGTTTGAAGTTGAGCCTAGTCGTGTCTTCCAGGATCTGCTTGTATTCCCGCGAAAAGATCCCAAGGAAGCCGTACTGAAATTGGGTCATCGATTTCACAATCACAGATTCAAGACCCCCGAGAATTGGAAAGACGTCTTGAAAGCCAATGAACTTTACCTTTTCTGTTGTCTTGGGAAAAAACTTCTATTGACCTTCTGTCTGGTTAAAAATGCCCATCGCTCCAAAAAGGTAAAAACTAGCATCGAGAAGCTTCACCACCTCTCTGCAAACCATTGATTTATAACGTTTGGCTAAATCGAACTTAGCGGGCGAATCTGATCGGAATATGCTCCCGCATGTTTCTCTAACTCTCTCATTCTATTGATCGCGTATGGAGCTTTTACCGTTTTGGAGCGATGGACATTTTTTAACCTGTCTGCTGTTTTCGAGGCCTTTTCGAGGTTTTCCACAGCACCGGAACTCTGACTACAGGAGTGGTATAGGAGACTATATAGGCTTATGTCACAAAGTACCCGCAGATGAAGCACGAATCTGTCACAAACCACCCGCAAAGTGCGTCACAAACCACCCGTGGAAAAATCCGGTTATTCACAGGGGCACCGTGGATTTCTTGGGCGTCACAAAACACCCGTGAATTTCGAGCTTCTTCTCGAAGCGTCACAAAGTACCCGTGGCTCCCATGAACGCGTGGCTTTCCGCGGTTTTTGCTGATCCATAACGTCACAAAGTACCCGTAGATTAGCGGCCGCTGATTTGCATGAGTTTCTTCCGGACCGGCGGAGGTGATTGCTTCAGCCAGAGGCCTCCCGAGTCCGCTTCAATAAGGGCTTCGGGATATTGAGTGTGAACGTCCTTAAGCGTCTTCAGGAACGCGCTACGGAACTGTCGGATCTGCTTGTAGCCGTGTCCGAACTGTTGGTGCAGGTTGACCCACGTGATCCTGTATGGCTTCGTAGCCGATACGCGCCATAGTCTTTGGGTAAGCCACGCGTAAATGTCAAGGGCCATGGCGCTGTGGGAAAGCGAGGCTATAGCGCGCTGGTCAAGCGGGACCGCGTGCTTAGTTAAGTCGTCGAAATAGTCCTTCGTCAGCTCAAGCGTTCCGGGCCAGAGAACGCGCTGGTTGGGGTTCTTTGGAAACCAAAGTTCGATAAACTTCACGATTGGCAGGTCACCGTGCGGCGCGCTGGAGGCCTCCTCCGTACTGAGCCCCGCCGCGCTCGCCATGCTGATCTTCGCGCGCGCGAGGGCTGAGAGCTGCTGTTTGAATTTTTGGATCTCGTCGCCGTTCGGATCGCGCCCGCCCTGCAACTCACGCAGGAACGCCGTCATGCTGTCCTCGACGTCGATGATGGGCGATTGCGTACGTATGGCCTGGCTGTTGAGGTACATCAGGATCAGGCGCGCTTTGGGCCCGAAAGGCAAAGGCAATTCAACCCATTGCCGCTTGTTGGGGTCAAAAGCCTCGCCTGCCTGTACGAGCAGCATAACGTTGCCGTTCTGGGCCTCCCATCGACGCTGGGTCGTGCTGCGGTAAGGAAGGCTGGTCTGGCACAGTACGGAATGCTGGAAGGCGATATCGTCCGGTTGCGCCTCGCGGATCTCGGAAGCGGATTCAATCAGCCTCATTTGAACGCTCGTCAACGGTTTCAGATCCGGGGTAGTCCGCAAGATAGTCCCTGCTCTTACAAGCCCCTGTTCTTCCCCTCGTTTCCTGTTCATGCATGCTCCCTTCTGACTTCATCGCCAAGCATGAGGAAGGATCCCCCGAATAGTTTAGAAAGGCCTTCGCATTCTTCTTTGGCCCCTTCCCGACTTTGCCCGTTTATCTGGCTCCAAATGGTTCTCCATGGTCCGCCATTTTCGCTGCATTCAAACGCGACAATACCCAGCCATTCAAAGCGTGAGGTCATATGCTCATACGTCCGTAAGGATAGACGGCTATGCCGCCTGCGCGCCATAACTTTCGGGTGCGAGGCTGGATGGCGGCGTGGAGCTCAGCCGGTGCTGACGTTTTCAAAGTATCGGTCGTTGCCAGAAAGTCTTTCTGCGGAACCCATACATCCGCCTGCTCTGTACCGTTCTTATTGGACCGCACTGTCAGGCCCCATCCTTCTCAGGCCTAAATGCCTTCAGTGCATCGCGGGAGCGAGTGTGTTCCTGAGTGTCTGGCGCGGGATCGCTATCTGAATCGCAGCTGCACGGCCCTCCCAATCTCATGCCGTCAAAACCCCAATATCCCGCCCATTTCTTATGCTCGTGAAACTTGCCATCGCTGTGCCAGCAAAAACTAAAACACACATCAACCCCGGCGTCACCTTTATCCAGCCTGGCCGTGTCGGATGGATCAGAAGTCTCGATCATTTTGAGACGCCTTGAACTTTGGTCATACTGTCATCCCTCCGAGCGTATGGGCGTACATACTTACGTAAGTGTGATCAACCCGTCAACCCATCTCGAAAGAAGCCTTTCGGCGACGTTGGAGAGGTCCTGATCCTTGCCGAAATCATCCTCGGCCTTGCGCTTGGCGGCCTTGTGAGTGGTCTTTTTTAGGAGCAGCGTGAACTTGTCCCATTCGGGGTCACTTCGCTTCCCTGCCCTCTTGCCGCCAGTCCCTGGCATAGGGGGTGCGGCGACGGCTGCCAGTGAGGACGTCCTCAGTTTGTCGCCGAACATCTGGTCGAACCTATCTGGCTGCTGCTTTGCCATTCTTGATTTCCTTTCCTGCTGATTCGTAGGCGTCCCATGCGATCTGGGCGTAAGGATCGCTGACGTCGTAGACCGGGACGCCTTCCGCGGCGGCGCGTTCGAAGACCTTTAGACGCGGAATATCGTTCTTGAACAATGGGATTCCATTCTTTTCGAGCGCCGCTCTTAATTGCGCCGCATCGCTCTCGCGCGCCGGCACCTTCGCTATCAGCACTTTATATTTATTCGTGGCGCCCTTAAGCGTTGAAAGCGTCTCGATAAGCGCGGCCGTATCGAGTGTCGCCGGCGTGGTGGGGACGATGAGAAGGTCGCATCCGCTAGCGAGCTTTACAAGATCGGTCCTCTCTTCCCCTGCCTTAGTGTCGATGATGACATGCTTGAAACTCCGGGCATGGTAAGTCCCCTCCTCCCAGTTCATAATCTTGAAAGGCAATTTGCCCCTGCGCCCCCAGACACTCGCGCTGCCATTTGGATCCTTGTCGATGAGAAGCGTCGCGCCGAGTTTCTGGAAATATGCGGCGATATGGACGGCCGTCGTCGTCTTGGTCACTCCGCCCTTATCGTTAGCGACGGTTATAAACATACGTATGTCCTGTCATGCTGATGAGCGTCCGGGGTGCCGAGAGTGTATCCGTCCGGCTGTCCGTCAATACGACCATACGACAGTACGGACTGAAGCGCAAGGGGCAGGCAGGAGCCAAGATTCAAAGTGTCACAAAGTACCCGTAGATTAGCGCCCGTTAATTTGCGCGATGGTTTTCTGGACCGGCGGGTGTGATTGCTTCAGAGCCAGAGCGGGATATCGTTCTTGAATAATGGGATTCCATTCTTTTCGAGCGCGCTTTTAATTACGCCGCGTCGCTCTCTCGCGGTTGCAACTTCGCTATCAGCATTTTGTATTTGGTCGTGGCGCCCTTAAGCGGTGAAGGCGTCTCGATCAGCGCGGCGGTATCGAGTGTCGCTTGAAACTCCGGGCATGGTAAGTCCCCTCCTCCCAGTTCATAATCTTGAAAGGCAATTTGCCCTTGTGTCCCCAGGCGGGGCGCTGCCAATAGGATCCTTGTCGATGAGACGCGTCACGCCGAGGGTCTGGAAATATGCGGCGATATGGACGGCCGTCGTCGTCTTGGTCACTCCGCCCTTATCGTTAGCGACGGTTGTAAACATACGTATGTCCTGTCATGCTGATGAGCGCCCGGGTGGCCGGGAGGGTATCCGTCCGGATGTCCATCAGTATGAACAGACGACTGTACGGGCTGAAGCCAAAGAGACAGGCAGGAGCCAAGATTCAAAGTGTCACAAAGTACCCGTAGATTAGCGCCCGTTAATTTGCATGATTATTTATGGACCGGCGGGTGTGATTGCTGGAGAGCCAGAGCGGGACATCGTTCTTGAACAATGGGATTCCATTCTTTTCGAACGCGCTTTTTAATCACGCCGCGTCGCTCTCTCGTGGCGGTATCGAGTGTCGCTTAAAACTCCGGGCATGGTAGGTCCCGTCCTCCGAGTTCATGATCTTGAAAAAAGGCAATTTGCCCTTGTGCCCCCATGCCCTGCCATTTGGATCCTTGTCGATGAGACGCGTCGCGCCGAGGTTCTGGAAATATGCGGCGATAGGGACGGCCGTCGTCGTCTTGGTCACTCCGCCCTTATGGTTAGCAACAGTTATAAACATACGTATATCCTGTCATGCTGATGAGCGGCCCGGGTGGCCGGGAGTGTATCCGTCCGGCTGGCCGTAAGTATGGAGAGACGACAGTACGGACTAAAGCGCAAGGGGCAGGGAGGGGGTCAAGGGAACCTTAGACCGCTACGCGTTCATTGTGTCCCATCTATTATTCGCGTGGAATATCGGGCCCACTTTCGTCGATGGCATCGCCGCCGCGCTGCCGTTCACCGGCGTCCTGATCCGCAAATACTCGCGTCTTTGGCTCTTCGTCTCGCTCATTTCCGGCACAGCCGCACGCTGCTGTCGACCGTATCCTCATCGATTCGTAATATTCCATCCCCGGCAAGATCGAGAAGAGCTAAGAAAAGGCAAACACTTCGCTCTTTCGTCTCTGCGCGGATGAACCAAGAAACTGCCGAAAACCATACGCCCGGCTCAGCTCCTTCCAGTTCCAGTAACGCGGCATCCTTCATCTCTCCCACCGAAGTAGCATCCAAACCCATTTCATAAGCGGCAGCCTGTATCTGCCGGCGTTTCTGGAACGTGTCGCGGAGAGTTTGGGCCTTCCTCCGAACCGTCCAAAGTGAGGCGAATGGCTCCTCCCCCAAGGGCGGCTGCTCCAGAAAGTCGTTCTCGCTGGAATGGGCCCACACCCGTTCCAACTCCTCTCTTCGATCAACCAGAAACTCTTTGGCTTTGCTTAACTCTATATCGCTGAAGGTTTTGAGTTCGCGGCTGAGCTCCTGGACGAGGGAATCGCCTAGGTTCGGCAGCGCTGGATCGGTTGGGAGCAGGGAACTCGACTTCCAGTGAATCAATCTCGCCGCCATGTCGATCCACTCCATGCCGAGATTGACGTCGAGTGTCTCGGCATCCTTTATGTAGGCCAGGTATTGGGCGGCGATGGGTGCCAGCGGGAGCTCGCTGATCGATAATTCGTTCCGCCGAACGATGCTCAACAATAGGTCTAGCGGGCCTTCATATTGCGGGATTTGAACGGCGAAAGACTTCATGGCGGATCCTCGGCGAGAATGGCATTTTCAAAGGCATCCAGGTCTTGGGCGGCAATATCGGCGAGCGAGTCGATCATGGCCCAGAAGTCTTCCGGGAACGCGAATTCGCATATGATGCGGCCGGGTTCGAGCCGGATACCTGCGGGAAGATCGGCCATCGACTTGCCGGCCTGGAATTGAGGCGAACCCGGGATGCGCCGGCGGCGGGCGACATTCTCGGCATGCGCGACGGCGAGGTGCTTGGCTACCTGCTGACGCTGGCGGAGGAAGGCCGAGTAGGCCGTTCCGGATTGAAGCGCCTCCAATTGGGTCAGCAGAGCGGAGCGGGGCAGGGAAAGGGCGTCGGCGATCACGGTGGCGCCGAATTTGTGAAGAAGGCGAATGCTGTCTCGTTCGCTGCAGGCGAAGACCGCCTTCATCTCCTTTCGCCCGAGGCACTCGATGGACATTT
>Ga0163151_10008664_pt1 | contig 11371 bp, 12 predicted proteins | sample OliLakLV19MP5IB2_FD_145596 | JGI IMG/M metagenome (GOLD analysis project Ga0163151, IMG submission 145596) | Freshwater microbial mat bacterial communities from Lake Vanda, McMurdo Dry Valleys, Antarctica - Oligotrophic Lake LV.19.MP5.IB-2 | ecosystem: Environmental > Aquatic > Freshwater >...
GGAATCGGCTGCCCAGCAAACAGCTCCGTTAGACGAAAATCTTGGGCGTCAAAAGGTGGTCAGGTGGTTGATTGTCGGATTGGCTGCCAGCACTGTTTTGGCAGTGGCACTACTGGTGGTGCTGCACCGAAGCTTTGTCAGCCGGCTTGAGCAAGTTGTGGAAAACACAGGGCGGTTCGCGCGCAAAGAGAAGCTGCTTCCGGCCGACGCCGGTGGCGACGAGATAGCAGTGTTAGATAATGTTTTTCACGACATGGTAGCGCGGATAAACGCTGCTGCAGAATCCGAACAAAAGGTCGTAGAAGCCAAACAAAAGATGATGCAAATGGTCGCCCATGATGTGCGCAGTCCGCTTACTGCAATGGGTATTTTGATTGACTCGCTCAAGGATGGCAAATTTGGAGAGCTGTCGGCGTTGGCACGTACGAAGCTATCCGACGCGGCTCGAGAACTGGATCGCATGGTTGTGCTGGTCAGCAATTTCCTTGAGTCGGAAAAGATCAATAGTACTGGCATGTCATTGCAGTACAATTCCATTTCAATTTCCGCAATTGTGGAATCGTCCGTAAATGCTCTGGCAGCGCTGTCGCAGGACAAAGGGGTAGCAGTGCAGTGCAGTGTCAGCGATGGTGTGATCTATGTCGATGGTGACCGATTAGTTCAAGTCCTGATCAACCTGTTGAGCAATGCTGTGCGATTCAGTGAGCCAGGCCAGACAGTATCCATCAGTGCTGCAATCGCCAGTGGCAATGCAAAATTTAGTGTGTCCGACACTGGTCCTGGTGTATCCGAAAAAGCCAGAGAGTTCCTTTTCCAGCGGTTTGCTTATTCCAGCAGCAAAGATGGCAGCAGCTCCGGTCTGGGATTGGCTCTGGCGAAAGAGATCGTCGAGTTGCACGGCGGTAGCATCGGTATCGATGCTTCGCAAAGCATCGGCAGTACCTTTTGGTTTACGGTGCCTTGTGAGTGAGCGTCTGGCAAAACTAATGACGCCATAACCGACCGGCTCTCAAAGACGGTTGGCTGGCGATACGCTTTCAACGTGACCGGATCGGCACCGGTCAGCTCTGCCACAACCATGCTGTCGAAGCCGCGTCTCATCAGCCTTGCTATGCAAGTATTGCGCAGAGTCTGGCACGAGATGTCCAGGTGTGCCATTCGGCCAACCTTTCTGACAATTTGATCAATTGAGTCGGCCGACATGCAATTACCATTGGAGGCCGTAAATAACGTGGTCGCCGCTGTCTTTGGGCGAACAGTCAACCACCTGCTCAGATAATCGACGACTGTGGCATTGAGCGGCACCAGCCGCTGAGGCTTCCGGCCTGCCAGTACGTGTGGATTTTCCTCTTTAAGGTCGATGTCGCAAAGATCAAGGTCCGAGCATTCGCCAATGCGCAGGCCGGTCAGCAGCAGTAACACACATAAGGACCGATCGCGTATAGATACGTTTTCCACTAGCAGGACGACAGTTAGGCGCAACATCTCCGCTTCGGTGAGTGTTCTGACTGCTTTGCGCGGTGCATGCCATCGCGGCAAGGAAACTTGCCACGATCGCACGCACCGAAAAAAATGATTAACACAGGTCAAAATGCTGTTTACCGAGCCTGGTTCCAGCAACAAATCCCTGCGCAGGTAGTCACTGTATGCATTTGCCGCCTGTTCTGCGCCCTTTTGGTCAACGAGCGCATTGCTATTTGAAGTGCTTGAAAGCCAACGAACGAAAGTGCAAACGTGTGAGCGGTATTGCTTGCGGGAGGACGATGTGAACGATGAGTGCGCTAGCACTTCCTCGTATCTTTGCACTAGGGCGCTCAGCGGTTCTTGCATAGTCTGGTCTCTCCACGGTTCAAACCATACACCTGATGGTGTTACATGGGTGTTTCACCAATTACTAGAGAACGGATCGCAACTATATAAGAGCGTACATCACTAACACATAAAAGATGGCAGCCTGCTCCACCCTGGCTGGCGCTATTTCAGCGCCAGCCAGAAGCAGAAACAGGCAGCCATCTTGCATTACAGCTCAAACACTTCGCCAACGTTAACCCAGCCGGCAAAGCCATCCTTCACGCAGTCCGGCTTATCGCCATCGTTATAGTGGTAGGCGTGGACCTTGGCCTTCACCTCTTCCGGCCAGGTGACAAGCTGCTTGTAATGCGCATGCACGCCGGTGGGGAAGGGCGAGGTTTCGCAGTCGTGGAAGATCACGTCAGCGCCATCCATCAAATGCTGGACGCGGTCGGTCTCGAAAACGGTGTCGCTGCTGAACCAGATGACTTTCTCACCGGAGTTCCAGGTGAGCCCGAAGCAGGGCATCGGCTGATCGCCATCCATGCAGTGCGTGGTGCGCACCAGGGTGAAGCGAGTGCCTTCCCATTCGAAGGAATCTTCGCAGCTCTCCACCTTGAAGAAGTCCTCAAGCTCGCTCTTCTTGCCCGGCAGCACGCAACCGTTGCGCAGCATCTGCCAGAAAGCTGCGCGAATCGAGGAGTGCATAAAGAGGCGCAGGCTGCGCTTAGCACCATTGCTGTCCACGAACCGGGGATCGAACTTGGTGCGGAGCGCCAGGTACTCACCGCCGCCCACGTGGTCGGCGTGCAGGTGCGAACCGTAGATCGCATCGATGTCGTAGATGGTCAAGCCGGCCGCCGCCAGAGACAGCGGCACGTAGCCACCGAAGTCGATCAACAGGCGCTTGCCGTTGGCTGCGGTGAGCACCGCGTTGCTCTGGAAGTTCTGAACCGAGAAGGCGCTGCCGGCACCGATGAACTGGAGTTTTTGATTGGTATTCATGTTGTTTGTTCTTTCTTAGAGTTAAAGGCAAGTCGCAAAGCGACTCACCACGCTGATTGAGGAAAAATTTGAAACTGCTTGAGGCGCAAATGAGCGCCTGGGACTGATTGTTGCCAAGTCCAATTTGCCACAGCACTGTCACGACCGCGCCACAAACGTGCCACTACTATAGATTGTCGTTTTTTAAACGAAAAATCTATAGTTGAGTGTTTCACTAAAGCAGCGGCGGTAACGTGGGCGCGTTCAATACTGGACTGAAGGAAAACTACGGACGCTTTGCTGCTTGCTTAGTTCAAAGACGGAATGGAGCTTACGCAGCAAGCGCAAAGAGTGATGTGGTGATTTCAGTTCTGGGTGGGAAGGTGTGGTGGCTCTCCTGAGCGATTGAGTGATATTGGAAGTGCCAACAACCTAGCAATCGCCTTGGCGGAAATTCAATCGAATTTCGTTGTTTTTTTCAGATCCCGGTTCGCGCCGATTGCGCGAGTCAGCAAATCGCTCTATACGCTGAGCTAGCGCCATTTTTCGCTGCCACAAGCGTGTCACAAAGCAGCCACATAGATGCCACATTTGACACCATTAGCGGTGGCACGAACAAGCCACAATTCTGCCACAAAAAAATCAACCTGCCATATACAATTTCGCAAGAATTCCAAATTGTTGCAATTAATCATTTTTGCCGATCCACAAAACGAGGAAATTGGCTGCGTCAACGAATAGCTGCTCATCGCCAGTGATACTGAAGGAATAGTTGCAATTTGAAACCTCCGTATCCCAGGGCCCTACAATAGTTCAACGTTGTCAAGCGGGCACGTAAAGACAGGAAGCTAAATGAACAAAAAATGTAGCAGCAGGGTATCAATCATCACCATGGGTTCGTTAATCATGGCAATAGGTGGACTTGCTGGATGCACCGCAAGTCCACCCGATCAACAAAAAGCAAAAGACAAAGAAGACGAAGAGAAAAAAGAGCAAGGACAACGCTCCGGTTACTATTACGGTGCCTACCATGGCTCGGGAGGGAGAAAGCAGAGGGCTGTTACCGCCGAGTCCTCAAAGACCACGAAAGCTCCAATCAGAACGTCCACTGGCACAACCATGGGCACCAATCCTAGTGGCACTTCGACAAGTTCCAGTTCCGGCAGTCGCGGCGGAAAAGCCTCTGGTTCCGTCAGCCGAGGCGGCTTCGGTTGGTTCGGATTGTTCTCCGGCGGTTAATCCGCCAACGGCACTTTCCGGCACAACAGCAAACGGGAGCCGAGTAGGTAAGGCAACTCGGCATCGCAAGCGATGCACGCGCTGCCTTAGGGACAAGCCCCTCGCCTACCGAGGCAGCCCAGCCCCTACCAAACTATTGAGGTCAACACAAATGCATTTCTCAGCGGTTCCTGCTCGGGCCAACTGGCGCACACGGGCAGACGAACTTGGCTATCTGGCAACGATTCTGGATGATCCGCCCTATTGGGTGGAGGCGCTTCCGCAACCATTTTGCGGAGTTCTTTCAATGGAAGAAGTAGAGCTGATTGAAGATGCCACGGCGCAGCTATATCAACTTTCTCTTGACGCGGTCGATCTCGTCGTTAACAGCAAGCGTTCCGAAGAGTTATTTTCGCTTCTTCAGATCCCCAAGGTGTTTCGCCAGTCCATACGTCAATCGTGGAAGCGCGCCGATCAACCACTGTATGGACGCTTTGACTTCGGTCTTCACAACGGGCAGTTGAAACTGTTTGAGTTGAACTTCGACACACCGACATCATTGTATGAAGCAGCAATTCTTCAATGGTTTTGGCTTCAAGATCACAAAGATCAAGGAACATTGCCTTCTGACGCCGACCAGTTCAACTCAATACACGAAACGCTCGTTGACGGCTTTCGCAACGTCGGTTGCGCAATCGGGACGCTCCATTTGGCCAGCCTGGTAGATGCTCGCGAGGACGAAGACACTGTCCGATACCTGCAAAGCTGCGCAACAGCGGCTGACATTGAAACGCGGTTCTTGTTCATGCACGAACTGGGATATGACAAAGTCGGCCGCCTGATTGATTCAGAAGGCGATGTCATCACGCAACTATTCAAACTCTATCCCTGGGAATACCTCATTCAGGAAGAAAACCTGGTTGCTAAGGGCGGTGGCAAGCATGTCCTAACAACTTTGATCCAGGCAAACAAAACGCGTTTCTTCGAGCCACCGTGGAAACTTTTGCTATCGAACAAGGCAATGCTGCAAATCCTATTTGAGCTTGCTCCTGAATGCCCGTTTCTGTTGGAGGCCTGTCTGGACAATAACTCGGAGCAAGCATCGAGATTGCGCAAACGCGCACACGCGCGCAAACCTGTTTTCGGCAGGGAAGGCGGAAGTGTTTCACTTACCTTTCCTCACGATAGCGCAAGGAATGAATCGAATCCGACAGAGTTCGGACGCGAAGGGTTCGTTTTGCAAGAATATTTCCAATTGCCTAAGTTCGAGGGCTTTCACCTGCTGCTTGGAAGCTGGGTCATTGATGGTAAGCCTTGCGGCATGGGGATGCGAGCAGACACAAGCGCGATCACAACCAATCGAGCTATTTTCGTTCCTCACTATATCGAGAATTAGAAGCACGCGGGGAATAAGCCATTTAAGCGCCTGTTTTCGGTGCTAAAATGGCGTTTTCTGACCGGCGACACATATGCCAGATACTCTCGAATCACCTACGCCCGACTCAAATTCTGTGACCTCGTTAGTCAACGTCGACACACGTGAACGATGCGAACTAAGCCCGGCGCGTGTCATTACGATTGGTCGGGCGGAAGACAACATCCTTTCTTTGAAAGATGATGTTTACGCTTCCGGTCGTCATGCGGAAATTTTCTTCGAAGGTCCAGTTTGTCATCTTAAAGATCTCGACAGCCGCAATGGCAGCTTTAAGAACAACGAACCAGTAGTCGGTACCGTACTCATTCAGAAAGGGGACTTGGTTACTTTCGGAAGGACCAAGTTCGAAATCGAGTAGTGCCAGCGTCCGCAGACAGCTAATTTATCGCTGATTGAGTTGAAGGCCTGACGACGTCACGATGGCCGCGCTCGCGCTAGCAATTCAGCGCACTTGTGCTGGCCAAGTGCCGGCATCATCGAACTGGCAGAAACATCAAATTATCAACCTTGGACATCAGCGCAATCACGGCAGCTAAGACAGCTCAGCGGTGCTACGACCGCCGCTCGGATGCACATGCGTCTAACCGTTCAATTAACGTTATCAGAGGGCTTCCATTGGCTTTGATCCTGGCGGCCAGGACATCCATTACATGGCACGGGCGGCTCACGAGCAGCCGCTACAGCTCCATCACCGCTACACCTCATGTAGCTTGCCTAGGTTTAACCACTTGAAAACGCCGTCTGATTGAATCTGCACTCCAGAACTAGCTAGGTTCAAAAAACCCTTCCTTTACTTTTTTAGTTTGCACAAACTTACTTAGCCAGCACCCCGACCAGTTTCGCTTCCATGACTCCGGCATATCGCCTGTGCAGGGAGACTGTTGCTTAGCTAGTGCAAATAGAAACAGTAGGCGCAATTGAGAACTTCACAAGGCTCTTACTTGCTAGGGCACGCCGTTTTGCCGCGTTCACACAGGCAAAAAGTTGGAAAACCAAAACCCAAGGACTTAGAAATGAATCCACGAACCGCAGTGTTAGTGACACTGGCTCTTCTGCTCACCTTTAGCGGGTACATGTTGTACCGCGATCGTGAATACCGTCAAATTCACGGCCGCGTCACGGAAGTGGGGCTACTGAACTGGGAGCAAGAAGTGGAGAAGATCAAGGACAGCGAACCGATCCTGGTCTACTTCTACAAGGAAAATGAAAAGAATCCCGCCGACCAAGCGCAGAACAGGGAAGTAGCTAACTTCGCCTGGCGCAATGCCGGCAACGTGAAAGTGGTGGCAGTCAACTGCGCACACCTGGAAAACCTGCCGCTCGTAATCGCATACGGAGGATTGAGGCAACCGTGCTTCACCATCCTGTTCGGCAAACAAGTAATCGACGGCGCATCCGGCAGCTTCACCAGCAGCGACGATCTAAGCCGGCTTCTGCACCTGCTCAGCCACAAACCATAAGCTGTGAACTGCTGGGTGATGTACCAATTGCGCATCCAGTCGAGCGCGCTCAACCAAGAAGAATTGCCGCGGCGGATAGTCAACCGACATCGGTTGACCTTCGCAGGTAGACTTCAAAGCGACTTGTAGCTCGGGCAGGGACATATTTTGAGTCCCTGCCCGGTGCCATCAGCTTCAATTCAGAATCTGTTTGGGTTGACTCTAAGAGTAAGGTCCTGAGATATATTCGAAACAATCGTCCGCCCGGTTGATTCGCCAGCTATCCCAACTGTCCCCGCGACGTAGTCCATAACCGGTAGCAACCCCAGCACCTTTTCTCTTTTTAAGATGTCAAGTAGCTGCTCATCGTACACCCTGCCTCATTTCTCCGGAAAAAATCAAATCCTTTCTGCTCCACAACTCAACACCGCGTTCTGACAGGTGAGCATCATCCTTCTGGATGAATGCCCGGCTGCTAATCGACAGACAGCACTTGCATCAAGGTAGCTCGATAGGCAAGCTCTAATCACATCCCTGTAACCCCCTTTATTCATAAGCAGCGCAAGCACACCGACAAAAAGAAGCAGCCAATTCAGCAAACAAGTTCCTCGTCGCAACGAAGCTTTTTTCGCTGACCTGGAATGGCTGCTGAGTCCGTGACCTAGCGCTAACACCCTGGAGCCAACGCCGCTGACAAGCAATCGGAGTGTTCAGCCGGCCGCCTTAAGAACCTTTTTTTCACCACTTGCAATTCCATTGCACATCTTGCCAGAACGCTCATCAAGACGGCCCGGCTGCGCCGATTTCCTTACGCGCTCTGCAGTGGAGCGCGATGCAACACAAAAACGAATAACAGGTACAAACCCATGTTAATGCAAACCAATCCCCAACAACTGCGCAAATCCGCCCTCAAATGGCAACTCATGGCGATCGACGCGCAAACTCGCGTGCTCACGATCATCGCCGAAGAGCACCGCTTCAACCTACAGAATTTCCATCCGGAAGCTCTCCGGACCCGTATGCACGACGTCGTCAGCACCGCCGAACAGCTGGCCTCAGACGCGGGCCGCAAGCCGCTTGACGACACACTTCGCTCAATCACGGCCTTCGGTGAGAACGTTCGCCAATTGAAAACTGATGCAGATACTATGTTCAATCAGGCTGATTTCCGCGCCCACTTCCGCCTAGATAGCACCATCGGCAGCTTGATTGAAAAAGCCGCCAATAAGTCAACTGAAAGCAAGCAGGATGACCACACCGAGGCAACGGCAGCCGACCCGACGCAACTTCTCACAAGCGCCAGCCAGAGCTGCTACAAAGCTGAGCACGAGCAGTACCACACGTTTGTTCTGCAGGTAAATGCCATCTGCGATCTGGCAATGGAAATGCTCTTCGTAGCGGCCGCCTACGGTAGCAGCGCGTGCGCATAACCCCCCATTCCCAATAGCGCCGAGGCACTTCCGCCCCGGCGCCAATTATCTGGAGTCTAAGATCTATGAAAAGCCCTACTTCAATCGTGGTGTCACCGGTGATGCTCAAGAAACAAGAGTCCTTGCAACACGTTTTTGCTTCGGACCTGGTTTTGATTACAGTGATGGCCGGCCACAAATTGCCGCTCATCGGGCTCTGGCTCGATGAATGCCTCGACAATCAACTTTCCACACAGCTTCGCGAACAGGCCTTCAATGGGCAGCGCGGACAGTCCTGCCTCCTTGCGGTATCGCAACATGCGGTCAGCCCGGGTCAAGCCGTAACTCCGAACGTTTGTCGACTTAAGCACGTTCTGGTTGTCGGGCTGGGCAACTTCCGTGAGTTCCACAGCCACACTCTGTGCGGCTTAATCCGTATGACCTTGGAGGTTGCAGCAGCCAACAAGGCAGAGAAATTGTGCATCCCGATCGCGCCCAACCGCATGAGCTCCAATACCATCAGCCTCAGTGGCACAGGCGCGGTGCTCAACTGCCGCTTGTGGCAGTCCTCACTGAATGGAACCGTCCCTTCTGAAATTGAGATTCTTTGTAGCCCACAGGCCAAGCCCCACATCGAGAAAGGACTGTCAGTAACAGAGCCCCGCTGCAATCCCTGCCGCCACCCGCAGCTGCCCATCATCGAACTGTAACCGCTCGCTGACCAATCCAACCTATAGACCTGTACCGGCACTCGTGCCGCCGGTACAGGTCACAATTGCTCTAGAAGATGCGGCCCTCTTCCGCCCATCTTCTACTTCATCCCAATTCTACTATCTCCCTTAGTGAACCAAGAGTAGCATTCAGACCGGCATTCAACCGGCACATGCCGAACACGTATCTGCCGCATATCGAGGCGGCGCGGCGATCAACTCCCGACACCTGTTGAAAACGTTGTGCCCAGCTTAAGTGCCGACAACAGCAGCACATATAAACCAGTGAATACCTCAGGTGTAGAAATTGCACCGCAACCACTTGAAGGACTACCTCTCTGCGTTACGAAAGATATACAAAGCGCATATGCATTCAGGTCGGCATTTAATTTGCAGAACAATTCAACGTAAAAGCAGGAGTGAAGCGGATTTAGCCCTGCCACCAGATCCTTGATCAATCATCAACAGCTTCAAGAAACGAGCAGGAAAACATAAGATTTTCCGTACTTTCTAGGTTGTTTCGTTAATTTGCTCCAAGCGCATGAGCGTGTGCGCTCCGGCGAAATTCGTTGCTCGATGTAAAGGATGCGAAATGTATAGCGAATGTATGGGCTGAAAGCTGGCCGAATGGCAAATTTAACACCTGACATCACCTGTTTAGTTAAAACTTTCTTGTTCGAGCCTCTAAACAAGCTAAAGTAGATGCTCACTTCAGTAACTAACTTAGTCGCACTAATTTGCGGCACCACAAGCCAAACACTGATTGCTTCTAGGAAGTTCATGGTACACATGCTCAAACGACTCATAGCTAATATTCGATCTGCCTCACGAGCAGCACGCACAACGCGTACTCTCGAGGTACATGCCGTTACGAATTTGCGACCCACCACAGCGCAAGAGCGCTGTGAGCGTCGCCGCCGTGATAACCGCACAGTAACCCGCACTTGCTCATGCTGCCTTTTGAGTTATGGTGATCATCAACGCTGTTGCGGACACCGCACCGCAAGTCTTTTTCTCGACGGTAGATAACCGAAAGTTCTTAACACCCGCTAAGGTGGCAGGGAGCTGTAGCAAGTAAGCGCTGCACTTCTAAAAACTGACCGAGCAAATTTCAAGCTAGCCCGCACTTAGTGTCATTGAGCTTCAAGCTTGTAACCGACACCGTGCACGTTCTTGATGATTGAATCTTTTCCTTCACGATCGATTTGTTGACGAATTTTCTTGATACTTGTGCGGATCGAATCGGCAGTCCGTTCGGATTCCGCTTTCCACACACTGTCCAACAGGTTCTCCGGACTAAATACTTGGTCCGGGTGTCTCATAAGAAATTCAAGGAGCAAAAACTCCATCCGCGGCAGATGTATTTTGTCACCGCTTCGCGAAACTTCATGGGCAACAAGATCCAAAACTAGATCCCCGACCTTTAAAACGTCGCCTGCCACGGACTTCGGCCGCTTGAGAATAGCCCTGATGCGCATCGAAAGCTCTTTCATATGAAATGGCTTCGTCAGATAATCGTCGACCCCAGCCATAAATCCAGCTTCTTTATCAGAAATACCGTCCCGGCCCGTGAGCATTAAAATTGGGCTCTGCCCGCCCTTGCTCCGATATTCCCGGCAAACGTTGACACCGTCCATTTTGGGCAGGTTCATATCCAAAATTATTAGATCGTAGCTATAGGCCTGCATCAACTCGAGCCCGGAGGTGCCGGTCTCGACATGTTCAACCAGATGATGCTCGAACTCCAGCCACTCTTTAACGTTGGCCGCCAGGCTTCGATCATCTTCCACTATGAGCAGTTTCGACATTTTAATTAGTTCCAACTGTTTTTAGTTATATGCCCAGCGTGGTTTATTACAAAGGCGACAGTTTATAACAAGCGTCGCCCTAAAGAACCCTTTTTCATTCAAACGCCAAGGAAGAACCATACCGATAATGCCGCGCGGACTAAAAATCGCACATAAGGGAATCATCCTGGTAGCCTTGCCTTTGATTTTCGAATTGCTCTTTCTGGGCATTTTATCCGTTCTGCTTCTGCGAGCGGACGATGCCATTCGGCGAGAAGCGCGGTCAAAACAAGTCATTTTTTCCATCAACGTCATCCAGCGCAAGATAACCGTTGGCGGCACATCAGCAGCGATTTACAAATTCACCCACAGCAAGGCCATGAAAGAGCGTTGCATCGCCTCTCTGCATGAAGTGCTTAACGAGTTTCGTGCCCTGCGCGAATTGATGAAAGACGATGCTGAAGCACTTGGGTTGCTGGATAAGGCCCAGGCAGCTACTGAAGAAGGTGCAGGTACTCTCGATCGCCTGATCAAAACCGTGGACAAGGACCAGAGCGTCAAGTCAATTTTCGGCAACCACGGCGAAAGTGGACTGCGC
>Ga0163151_10008665_pt1 | contig 11371 bp, 9 predicted proteins | sample OliLakLV19MP5IB2_FD_145596 | JGI IMG/M metagenome (GOLD analysis project Ga0163151, IMG submission 145596) | Freshwater microbial mat bacterial communities from Lake Vanda, McMurdo Dry Valleys, Antarctica - Oligotrophic Lake LV.19.MP5.IB-2 | ecosystem: Environmental > Aquatic > Freshwater > Lake...
CTATTTCGACGGCGGAACCGGGCAAGACTTTGTCCAGATCAACGTGCCCATTCGCAGCGAACTGCACGGTGGCGACGGCAACGACACGCTGCTCGGCGGGGCGCGCCAGGATGCCATTTTCGGCGACGTGGGGGCCGATTTTCTTTCCGGCGGCAGCCAGAACGACACCATCGACGGGGGTAGCGGCAAAGACCGCATCTATGGCAAGGGTGGCGCCGATAACCTCATCGGCGGATCGGGCGACGACCGCATCAACGGCGGGCTTGGCGACGATACCCTGAACGGCGGCCGCGACAACGACACCCTCACCGGCGCCGACGGCAACGACAGCTTCTTCGGCGGCAGCGGAACCGATACCGCCGCCGACATGAATGAAAAATCCGACTCGGCCGACGGCGTTGAAATTTTCTGATCGGCCACACCAAAACCAACGCCACCAGAGGCAAGGTGGCGGTGATTCGGCTGCTGGATGATTGATTTGTCCCGATCGGTGAATCGCCTTGCAGTCGTAGAGGGTCTTATGGTTCAATACAGTTGATATGAGTTCAACCGTCGACCCCATCACCCTGACCCTTCCAAGAACACTTGCCAACGGCATCGTCGAATTGTCGTCCGATCTCACTGATCGCATGCATCAGTTGCTCGAGCGAAACACCGATGGGCAACTCGTGCCGATGGAAAAAGCCGAGTTGGAAACCCTCGTGCGAATGGCCGAGTTCGGGCAGATCGTATCGATGGCCCTTAAAAAGGCGGGATGACCGGTGGGGCTGTCATCGATTCCTAACGCGCTAAGACAGCGCGTTTTCATTCGCGACGGCGGCGCTTGCCGGTATTGCCTGTTGCGTCAGATCGGCCAAGGCGCGGTCTTCCATATCAATCATGTTTTGCCGCGGAGTAAGGGTGGAGCGACGGTAATAGAGAAGCTCGTGTTGCAGTGCCCGCACTGTAGTTTGCATAAGTCGGATCGTATCGAATTACGTGATCATGAATCAGAAATTATCGTCCCGATCTTCCATCCGTTGCGGCAGGAATGGCAGACACATTTTGTGATGAAACAAGACGGGAGAATCGTTGCGATAGACGCCACCGCGCGCGTTACGATTGCTGCCCTTCACATGAATGACGTGCTCCCTTCGCTGGCGCGCCGCATGCAAATCATGCTGGGACTGCTCGACGCGCCGCCTGATTAGTGATGTTTTTTCTGCGAGGGTGTGCAGGCGTCCGTCTGAAATGATGTGATGCAGAAAATTGCCGTACCAGATTCCGCCGACCGCTGCTTCCGCTGCGATTACGATTTGCGCGGCATCGCCGATAAACAACCGTGCCCGGAGTGCGGATTGTTGGCCGAACGAAGCCGCAAGATAGCGCGTTCAGCACCCCCGATAAAGCCGCCGCCATTGGCGGCGGGGAACTTTCACGCACGCTAACCCGGATTATTCAGAAAGAGTTTGAACCACAAATGGACACGGATAAAAAACTAAATTGAGTCGATTTCGTTCCCACGTCGCGAAGCACGTCCGCTGGCGAGATGCGATGAATTCTGCCATAAGTCAATTTCTTATCTGTGTTTCTCCGTGTTCATCCGTGGTTCTTATGAATAATGCGGGCTAAACCGAGCATGTCCGTCGCCGTGTTGCGCTTGAACGGCCGACTCCGCAATTCACAAAAATTACAGCTCATCGGCCTCTCCGCGACCCATGGTCGCGGCTTTATTTTTAGCAAAGTCCCGCCCCGCGCCGATAATCCGACATATCGCAGTCTCGTCCCACCCGGCCGTGATTTGTTCTTGCGCGGAGATGCTGATGCTTGCCCAAACTCGATCGCTCGTTGAATCGCTTGAAGTCCGAACCCTCCTGGCCGCCGGGGCGCTGGATGCTTCGTTCGCGCAAGGCGGAACCATCATCCCGCCGATCGAGCCGCTGCAGAGTCCCGCCGCCGTGGTCGCGCTGGCCGATGGCGGCGTGCTTGTGGTGGCGCGGCAGGCAAACGCGGGCGCGGAGCGCGATTTCAGCCTGTTCAAACTCAACCCGTCCGGCGGGCTGGACCAGAATTTCGGCGTGAAGACCATCGACTTCGGCGCCGCCGATGATGTCGCCGATATGATCGCCCTGCCCGACGGCAAGTTTGTCCTCGCCGGTGCATCGTTCGACTTTTCCAGTTCCCTCGGCCGCGTGGCGATCGCCCGGCTGAATGCCGACGGCTCGCTCGACACCACCTTTTCCGGCGACGGCAAGCTGCTGATTGACGATCCCGACGACGACCTGACCGCCGCCGCCGTCGTTCGCGCAACCGGCGACGGCAAACTGATCGTCGGCGGGCAAAGCTCCGTCGCGCGCGTGACCGCCGACGGCACGCTGGACGCGTCGTTCGGCACCAACGGCATCCACAAAATCGTCACCGACGGGCGCAGCGGATTGCTGCAATCGCTGTTCATCGCCCCCGACGGCAAAGTGTGGGTGGCCGAACGCCTCAACGGATTTCGCAGAGAATATCTCGTCGCGCGCCTGACGACGTCGGGCGGTTTTGACAACACGCTGAGCGGCGACGGGCGGGTCTACTTCCCGCTGGGCGGGAACGATGTATACATCGCCCCGCTGGCGGGCAACAAGGCGATTCTGGCCAATATCGGCGGGCTGGGCGACAGCGTGCAGTTCCGCCGAATCAACCCCGATGGCGGGCAGGATGCCACGTTCGGCAATGCCGGCGTTGTTCGTATTCCAATCACCGGCGTCAATGCCACGCTGCGGCAACTCATCGCCGCGCCCAACGGCAAATTGCTTGCAACAGGTTTCAGCGGCGCGCAATTGTCGAACCAGATCAACACTTTTGTGGCGCGCATCAACGTCAATGGAACGGTCGACGCCGCGTTCGGCTCGCAGGGCGTTGCGTTCATCGATATTGCGGGAAACAACACGCCCGGCGGGTTTGCGGTGGCGCGCGACGGAAAAATCATCGTCGCCGGATCGTCGTCGCAACGACTCGATTCGCCGCCGGATACGTTTATCAATCAGGCTTTTGCGGCGCGCCTCATCGGCACCGAGACCGAGCCATCGGCCCGCGTGACCGCCACCGGCACGCTGCTGGTGCAAGGCAGCGAGCTGGCCGAGACGATCACGATCGACACCATCACCACCGCCGCCGGCAAGCGCGTGCGGGTGAGCATCAACGGAATTGTGACCACCTTTCCGGCGCGCAACGTAAAACGACAAGTCGTTTTCGCCGCCGATGGGAATGACCTGATCGCCATGCGATCCACCGTCGGCGCGAGCTTCGAAGCCCACGGCGACGGCGGCAACGACGCCATCACCGGCAACGGCCGCGCCAACATCCTCCGCGGCGGAGAGGGAGACGACACCCTGAGCGGCTTCGGTGGCGACGATGCCCTCGTCGGCAACGCCGGCAATGATTCGCTGCTGGCCGGCAGCGGCGACGACAACGCCGAAGGCGGCACCGGCAACGACACCCTCTTCGGCGCCACCGGCCAGGACACCCTCAACGGCGGCGCCGACACCGATACCGCCATCGACCCGGCCAGCGATATTCTCATCAGCATTGAAAATTAAACGTCCAATAAACGCCGTTACACCGGCCGACCCGCGGCGCATAACGAGCGGCAAGCGTCAGCGCCCCGATTCCTGCAACAACACCACCGTTCGATGACGCTTGCGGCTCGTTATTCGGGTCATATGCGGTTGACCCGGACAATAAAGCGAACGTGGAAACAGCCAGGTGCGTTTCGTGACGTTTTCGGCTATCATCTGACGGAATGCCGAGTGTCGCTGTAAAAAATGCCCTTGTCGCCGCGCGTAAAATGTTCGAGCAGCCGCTCGATTTCGAAGGGTTTTTATCCAAACTGGCCCCGAAAGATCGTGTGAACGCCGAGCGCCGTGCCACCACCCTGGATACCGAAGGCGGCCCCCACCGCGCCGCGTTATGGCGCAGGCTGGCCGCAAGCCTCATGACGCTGGCCCCCGTGGCCAAGCTCGTCGGCAAGCAGACGGTGCAGTTTTATATCCCCGACGGCAAATACCGCATGCAGGTGTTCGCGTTGGAAGACCTGCAGGACGGCAACCTCACCATCTATTGCCCCGACCGCCTGGCCGAAGCGATTGAGGGCGGCTTGGTTTCGCGCAACGAAAAATCGCAGCCGAACGTCTGCACCATCAAGGCCACCAAAGAGCCGCTTTCGGTCGAGCCGCTGGACAGCAGCGCCATCAACCCCGGCGATCATGTGAAAGATTTAGTCGGCTGGAACCGCAAAGCCTTGCGCATCACGCTGGCGTCGGGTTCATCGAACACGCAAATCGAAGCCGCGGAACTTCTGTGCGCGATCGCGTCGCGGCATTTTGTGAAGCCAAAAACTGAAGACGGCGCGGCGGCGAAGGGCTGATTCCCCCTTTTTCACGCTGCGATCCACCGCTTGGAAAACGCCCGTGAGATGTATTCATAAGACCTATACGTTGCGCGCGCCGATCCAATCATCCGATCAAATCATGTAATCAAACCGCCCGACCGATTCCTTGGTCACGTCGGCGTTGTCGCTTTGCAAGGTGAGCCGGTACGGGCGGACTTCTCGGTTGGGATTGTCCTCCCCGGCGCTGAAATCGGTTTGGCCGGCGCGGAAACTGGTATCCGCGCGGGCTTCGAAGTCGGCCAGGTTGTAGGTGTCTCTTCCCTTGCCGCCGACGACGCGGTCGTTGCCTTCGTGGCCGTTGAGGTAATCATTCCCGCCGCCGCCGTCGAGGCGGTCGGTGCCGAACTGGCCGAGCAGAATGTCGGCGCCGTCGCCGCCGCTCACCTGGTCGTCGCCGCTTTCGCCCCACAGGTAATCGTTGCCTGGCCCGCCGAAGATACGGTCGTCGGAGTTTTCCGGTTCGATGGGTTCGGCGCGGCCGTTGATAAAGCCCTGATCGCCTTTGAGGGTGTCATCGCCTTCTTCGCCATAGATCGTATCGAAGTTAAGGCCCCCGTCGACGGAATCATTCCCGGCCCCGGCGAGGATCGAATCATTGCCGAAGCTGCCGTTCACGCTGTCGTTGCCTGCGCCGGCGAAAATCAGGTCGTCGAAGTTCGATCCGACGATCGTATCGTTGCCCGCGCCCGCTTCGGTAAAGTTCTTGATGAGTCCGGCCGACATCGCGCCCAGGTCAATGGCATCGTTGCCGTCGCCGCCGTAGATGGTATCGGGGTCGGCGCCGCCGTTGATGGAATCATCGCCGATATCGCCGGTGATGCTGTCGGCGCCGGCGCCGGAGTCGATGGTATCGTTGCCGCCGCCGCCGATGATGGTATCGATGCCTTCGAGTGAAGTGATGCGGTCATTCCCCCCGCCGCCGTCGACGAAATTGTTACCCGCGCCGGCGGCAATGTTATCGCCGAACGCTGCGCCGATGAGGGTGTCATCGCCGTCGAAATTGAACATGTTGCCGGCCTGATCCACCCGCGCGATCGCCGGCTGCACGTTGTCTCCGAAGATGCTGATTTTTCGCTCGCGCAAAAACTCCGCCGGGCCGGTGATGGTAATCTCGTCGGCGCCGCGCTGGGGGAAAAAGTCAGGGTTATCCAACCCGCCGTCACCGATGATAGTAAACCGCTTCACGTCGCGCAGGCGAACGGCCCGCGAGCGGTCATTCACCTGCACCAGCACTCGGTTAGCGCCGTTGATCTGCTGAATGCTGATGCGAATTTCGTCGCTCGAATTGGGCGCGAACACCTCCAGCGTGCCGCGCAGCCCCAGCACGATGCGCGGCGTGGGAATGAGCGAATAATCGGGATCAGAAATCGGCTTCAGGTTGATCGGGTTGAGCGCAATCGGCACCGTCGCCGCCGCCAGAAGCTGGCGCGGTTGAAGGGGTTCCATCACGTGCTGAACGGTTTGCTTGATGCAGCGGCGGTTCGATCGTTTCATACTCAACGGCTCCGGAAAAAGTGCGTCGGGTAGCTTATCGGCTCGGGGGTTCGCCGTCCAAAACAGACGCGGCGGTGGAATTTGAAAGGGCAATCGCTTGTGCCCCGATTTACGAGCCGTAAGCGTTAGCGACCGGATGTATTTTGCGGGAATCGGTCGCCGTGCTGCGGGAATCGGGTCGCTGGCGCCCGCCGCTCGTTCCATGCGATTGCCGTGTCCGGCTATCCGCGATTCGATATCGGTTATCCACGACTCACCACCATTGTGCCACGTGGCACAATGGTCAAAACCAGAGATAACCCATTTATTGACAAACACTTAAACCGATTTTGAAAATCGCCCGCCCCTAACATATCCTGTTAAAACCACGGTCGGCCCACGCCGCCCATTTCGCCCCTTTGGCCGCGACCGGATTCTGAAGGCCAAATCGTCATGACGATCGCGGGTCACGTTGACTGACTAATTTAGTATACGTTTAATGTTAATTGGACCTGTCCCGCTTTTATTCGCTTCTTTAAATAGAAGAAGAAGAACCCGGCGACACAAAAGCCCACGCGGGCTGAGATATCGCCTCATCTGGGGGTATCGGGTGGAGAGGGGGGCGGCTTGACTTGCTCGCACGAACCGCGGCGTTTCCGCGTCACCACGCCCCAGAACATCACGCCGCAATGCGTTGGGCGCGCCGAGCCGGGCTGGTATACTGATTGGAGAAACGTGGGCGGATATGTTTAAATGACGCGTGTAAATTGGGGTTGAGGTCCTCACGACCCATCCCGGGGATTGCGAAAGGGCCACGATCCCATGTCGTCCGGGCAGCGGAAGAAATTCCTGGGCATGTTATAGAGTGAGGTACCACCCAGTCATTACAATGAACGCACCAGAACGCCAACTTGAAGATGAACTCGTCAGCATCAACGGCGTGCCGGTCACGAAGATCGAGTTGAAAACGCTGGGCATCAACCCCCGCCAGGTGATCGTGAAATCGGCAAAGAGTTACCTTTTGTTCGCCGCCTTGAGACTCTTCCACGGCTCAAAGATCGTTACCGCCGCGAGGAGGTCGAACTATGCTTAAATTGCTCAACACTCGAAAGCTCGCGAAATGTCGTGGAGCTCACGTGTGGAACATGACGAAACGGCCCACTGCAATCGATCTGTTCTGCGGCGTTGGGGGAATGTCCCTTGGTTTTGAACAGGCAGGATTCGACTTAATCGGCGCGTACGACTTCGATCCGATCAACGTCGAATATCACCGAATGAATTTTCCTGATACGCCTACTTTCGAAGCCGACGTGTCGAAGCTAACAGGTACTAAGATTCGATCAGACACCAAGCTTGGTTCTGCAGAGCTCGATGTCTTATTTGGTGGTCCACCCTGCCAAGGATTCTCAGAGATTGGACAACGACAGCACGACGACAGTCGGAGTCGCCTGCTCTACGATTTCGCCCTTTTGGTAAAGGAACTACGACCACGCTATTTCGTTGTCGAGAACGTCCGCGGCCTTACATATGGATATGCTAGGCCGGTCCTCGATTCTTTTCTTCGGAGAGTCAAGAGGGCCGGCTACACCGTTGTTGAGCCAGTGAGTGTTCTAAACGCCAGCCGATTCGGTGTTCCGCAGAAGCGTCCGCGGGTGTTCATCCTTGGATATCGGAAAGGCGAGACCGCACCCGATTATCCTGAACCTACGCACGGTGGTGCGGGTGGGATTCCACCGCCGACGGTTTCCGATGCCCTTAATGATCTGCCCGACGTGAGCTCGTGTAGCACCTTTTTCCCATCCGACGTATATGACGGAGCATTGGGAACCGGTTCTGAATATGCGTTGACACTGAGAGGTAAAATTGCAGACGCCGATGATCTGTCGCGTCCTCGGCAGATAAAAGAGGGTCGTCTGACGGGTTTTCTACGAACGGAGCACACGCCGCAGATCGTTCAACGCTTCGCGGCAACCGCACCGGGTACGTCAGAGAAGACTAGCCGGTTCTACAGGCTGACACTTGACGGCCAGGCTTACACGCTTCGCGCGGGAACCGGGCCAAAGTATGGCTCGTTCACCGCAGCCAGACCGATTCATCCAACGCAACCGCGCTGCATAACAACTCGTGAAGCAGCGCGTCTTCACTCATTCCCCGACTGGTTTGAGTTTCACCCGACAAAGTGGCACGGTTTCCGACAGGTTGGAAACGCTGTTCCGCCGCTTCTAGCTCGAGCTGTAGCGAAATCAATATTGAAAGCGGTAATCAGCTAAAAACGTTCGTAGCGAAAGGATAACTATGAGCAAGCAACAGACTTCAAGCGACGAAGATCGAACAATTGATGCAATGCCGACAAAGGAGTTGTTCATCAACATGCTCACGCGGGATGTACAGTTGATCCCGGCCATCATCGACTTGGCGGACAATTGCACCGACGGCGCGCGGAGGATCAGAGGGGACAAGTCTTGGTCGGATTTAGAGGTCACAATCGAGGCGAGTGGCGACAAGTTTGTGATTTCTGACAATTGCGGCGGCATGGATGTAGAAACAGCGAAAAAGTATGCCTTTCGCTTTGGTCGAGAGGCTGGTGCTGAGTCGACAAAAGGCGAAGTCGGACGCTTCGGCGTCGGCATGAAACGGGGCTTATTTAAGCTCGGCCGACATTTCCACATCCATGCGACCACCAAAAAGACACAGTTTGAAGTCACGATTGACGTTGAAAAGTGGGCTAAGAAGCCTGAATGGCAGTTCGAGTTTGACGACACTCCGACCGAGAATGGGAACTTCGCTTCGGATGAACACGGAACAACGATAACCGTCACTAAAGTTCACGCACAGGTAGCGGAACACTTCAAGTCCGAGCAGTTCATCCAAGAGCTACGCCAACAGCTCACCAGCAAACTGGAAACATCGCTTGAGCGCGGCCTTGCAGTCAAGGTCAACGGTGAATCCCTCAAACCACACCTTCGCAAACTCGTCTCTGATAAGGAACTTGCGCCCGCGAAAAAGCAATTTTCCTTGCAGGGCTCAAAAGGGAAGAAAGTAACGGTCGAGTTGTGGTGCGGACTCGGGAAGCCCGAGTCGCAAAGCTCGGCACGGGCCGAATCTGGCTGGTACGTCTTCTGCAATGGGCGCATGCTGCTAGAGGCGGACAAGACGACTGCAACGGGATGGGGCGTCGAAGACGACGAGTCAATTCCGGCGTACCACCCGCAGTTCAACGACTTCCGAGGGTACGCTTACCTTGACGCCGACGACGCCGCAGACTTGCCATGGAACACCACTAAGACCGCGCTGGACACTGACCACCCGGTCTATCGGGGCGTGAGGCAGCAGATGGTAGCACTCGCGCGCCCCGTAATTGATTACTTCAACAAACGTAAGGAAGAGAACGACGCGCTCAAGGCTGCAGGTGAGGAAGTGGCCGGGCGGCTCCAATCGTTGTTTGACGAATCCAAGACCAAACCCCTACATCATATCCAGGCGCGAACGGCTTTCTCTACTCCACAAATCCAAACAATTAAGTCGACGAATCGCGGCCCCAAGCTGCAGCGGATTCAGTTCGACGTAGCTGCGAAGAAAGCCGAGGAAGTCAAAGATCAGCTCAGAGTTTCCTCTTGGATGGCTGTTGGCCGAGAAGTCTTTGATTACTATTACAATGCGGAGTGCGGCGATGAGTAATCCGTCCTCCAAGCCATCGCAGCCCGGTGCCACAGCGGCGAAGCACAAGACCAAGGTGGTGCATTACAGCCTCCGACCGGCCAAGAACATAGAGCGCAAGATGATGGGCGAAGCGTTTGCACGGCTCGCGCCCCTCTGTCCACTCTCCAAGTATCGGTACATCGGTTTCGGGTCCGAGTTTTTCAACGACTTTTCGCTCTACCACGAGACGCTGGGCATCCGCGACATGCTCAGCATCGAGCACGATGTAGAGCGGGTGCCACGCTGCGAGTTCAATCGCCCGTATAAGTGCATCAAGGTCGAGCCGGGAACGGCCTCGGAAGTTCTGCCGAAACTCAAGTGGGAGCCGCGATCCATCGTGTGGCTCGATTACCTCGACCGGCTCAGGCACTCAGTCCTCGCCGACATCAGCCTTGTGGTCTCGGCGGCTTCTTCCGGCTCGCTTCTCGTGTGGTCAGTCAACGCCCAGCCCTGGGAAGATGGTGCTGATGAGGACGACGGAAAGCACGTCGCCAAGGTCAATCTCCCGGCACACCGGATCAAAAAACTGCGAGACTCCGTGTCGCCGAAACTCGTCCCCGACGAATGGGTGAAGGAACCGCTTTCCAAGTGGGGGCTCGCGGCGGTCTGCTACAAGCTCATTGCCGCTGCGGTAAAGTCTTCGTTGGATGATCGCAACGGGTCGGCGGTGGACGCGAAAAAGCTAATGTTCCACCAGTGTTTCCATTTCCGGTATGCAGACGGAACGCGGATGCTCACAGTGGGAGGCGTGCTTCTCAATCCTGCGGATGCCGCAACTCTTGGGGCTGAACCATTCGACGGACTTCCGTTCATCCGAAAGACAGAGGACGCACTAGAGATCAAGCCCCCCGTTTTGACCGGACGCGAGGCTCGGCACCTCAGCCGCCTCTGCCCGGACGACAGCGCGAAGTTCGAAGTACCGGACTGGTTGACAAAAGAAGAAGTGGAAAGTTTCCGGCAAGTGTATCGGTACTACCCGGTCTACGCCGAATCCGAACTCTGACGGTCGCGCGCGCGGATGAACATGCTGCTGCACTCCTGTGTTGGACACCGAGTTCGACATCTACCACGGCGACACGCTGACCAACGACTCACGTCTGCTGCGCGAGACCAACCCTGCGAAGATGCCAAAGTTTGATACGATTGTGGCGAATCCCCCCCCCCGTTCCAAACCGTTCGGCTATTGCTGGGACTCCAGCGAAGTGCAAAAGCCGGACGACCGGATGTTCATCAATGCCGGCAACTTCCCGCGGAACTTATATCTACGCCCCCGGAACTTCATTTACTTCCCTCTGAACTTGATTTACTTCCCTCAGAACTTGATCTACTTCAATTAGAACTTCATAGACCGCCCGCGGGGTTTGATTTACTTCCCGCGGGGTTTGATTTACTGCCCGCGGAACTTTATTTACCTCCCGCGGAACTTGATTTACTTCCCGCGGAACTTGATTTACTGCCCGCGGAAGTTCCGCGGGAAGTAAATAAACCTTGGTTACCTGTCCTGATTGCTCATCGACCGGCATGGCAGGCCCGCACGCGGGATTTGATCGGACGTGGGGCAGGAGGCGGTGGGCGGTGGTGAAGTCGCTCGCCGGGTTGGTCGATCCTGAGACATATGGATCAGATCGTACTGCGGGTTACGCATGAGGCGGGGCTGCTTTCTTCGCCGGCGCGTTGCGCGCCGATTTCGCCGCGACGCAGAAAACGGGCCAGGTCCAATTAACATCACAAATATACAAATGTGATTGTTGCCGGAGCTTATGTAAGCGTCGGTCTTTATGACTG
>Ga0163151_10008670_pt1 | contig 11361 bp, 8 predicted proteins | sample OliLakLV19MP5IB2_FD_145596 | JGI IMG/M metagenome (GOLD analysis project Ga0163151, IMG submission 145596) | Freshwater microbial mat bacterial communities from Lake Vanda, McMurdo Dry Valleys, Antarctica - Oligotrophic Lake LV.19.MP5.IB-2 | ecosystem: Environmental > Aquatic > Freshwater > Lake...
ACCAATGCCGCCGCCCGAGCTGCCGGCGGCGCGGGCGGCCACCGGCCTCGCCATGGTCGGGGCGCTCGCCGAAGCGGCGGGTGACGACGACACGGCGCTCGCGGCCTTCACCACCTTGACGGCGCGCTACGGCAAAGAGCCGATCGCGGCCGATGCGGCCTATCGAGCCGCGCGCCTCGCGGCGCGTCGCGTGCCGGGTGACGCCGGCACCGCGTTCGACGAGGCGGCGAAGAGCAAAGACGCGCTCGCGCGTCGCGTGGCCGGGGCGGCCCGCGACTATGAAGCGATCGTGAAACCGTTCGGCGCCCCCGGAGGAACGCCATGACCCAACCCAGAACCCAATCTCGAACCGCGGCGAGAAGCGACGGCGCGATGCCGCCGGATCGCTTGGCGGAGCTGCAATCCGCTTTCGAGGTCTTCACGGGCGCGACGGCCGTGCTCGAGCAACAATACCGCGCGTTGCAGTCGCACGTGCAGGCGCTCCGCACCGAGCTCGACGACAAGCAGCGCGCGCTGAACGCCAGCATCGAACGGCAGCGCTGTCTCGAAACCCAGGCGCTCCGGCACAGCCGGCTCGCGGCCATGGGCGAGATGGCCGCGACGCTGGCGCACGAGGTCCGGAATCCCCTCGGCGCGATGGAGCTCTTCGTCGGCTTGCTGGAAGAGGAGGTCGCCGATCGGCCCGCGGCGCTCCGGCTGACGGCGCAAGTCGCGAGCGGGATCGCCGACCTGAACCATCTCGTCACCAACATCCTGGACTACACGCGCTTGCCGGAGCCGCGTCGGACCGCCGTCGACATCGACGAGCTCGTCGACGACGCGCTCCTCGGCAGCGCGCCGGCGCTCGGCGAGGGCGTGCGTATCGAGCGCGGCGAGGCCGTGCAGGTCGAGTGTGCGCTCGACCGGGGATTGCTGATCCAGACCCTGCTGAATCTCTTCCGCAACGCCGGCGACGCGATGGCGGGGCAGGGGACGCTCCGCATTGCCGTCGAGCCGAACGCGCGCTGGGTGCGCATCGTCGTGGCCGACAGCGGGCCGGGCATTCCGCCCGGCCGCGAGGAAAGCATCTTCGCGCCGTTCTTCACCACCAAGGAACGTGGCACCGGGCTCGGGCTCGCGGTCGCCCGCGCGGCGATCGCCGCGCACGGCGGCACGCTCGCCGTCCGGCCCCGGCCGACGCCCGACGAGGGAACGGGCGCCGTGTTCGTCCTGACGTTGCCGCGCATGGCGCCGCTGTCCGCCATGCCGAGCACCGCCACGCCGCTTACTGACAGAGGAGAAGGTTGATGGAACGCATTCTGGTCGTGGACGACGAGCGCGCACTGCGCCTCGCCATCAGTGAAACGTTGGAGCGGAGCGGCTTTGCCGTGACCGTGGTCGACTCGGGCGCCGCGGCGCTGACGGCGCTCGCCGACGGCGGGTTCGCGTTGGTGCTGTCCGACATGCGGATGCCGGTCATGACCGGCGCCGAGCTGCTCCGGACGGTGCAGGAGCGTCATCCCGGCCTGCCGATGGTGATGATGACGGCGTACGGAACGGTGGAGGACGCCGTACAGGCGATGAAGGCCGGGGCCCGCGACTTCCTGACGAAACCGTTCTCGCCGCCCGATCTCGTGCATCTGGTGCGGAACATCCTGCGCGATCCGAGCGCCGAGCGCGCCGCGCCGAGCGACGGCACTCGCCCGCGCATCGAGCGCCGCATCGTGACGAAAGCGCCGGCGTTGCAGCGCATCCTCGCGGTCGCCGCGGGGGTCGCGGCGAGCCGCGCGCCGATCTTGCTGGAAGGCGAGAGCGGCACCGGCAAGGAGCTCGTCGCGCGCTACATCCACGCGGCCGGCCCGCGCCGTCCGCAACCGTTCGTCGCGATCAACTGCGCGGCGCTGCCGCGCGATCTGCTCGAGAGCGAGCTCTTCGGGCACGAGCGCGGCGCGTTCACCGGCGCCGCGGCGCGGAAGCTCGGCAAATTCGAGCTCGCCCACGGCGGCACGCTGCTCCTCGACGAGGTCAGCGAGATGGAGCCGGTGCTGCAGGCCAAGCTGCTGCGCGTCTTGCAGGAGCACGAGGTCGATCGCGTCGGTGGCCTCCGTCCCGTCGCCATCGACGTCCGCGTCATCGCGACGACCAATCGGCCGCTCCGAGGGCTGGTCGCGTCGGGCGCGTTCCGCCGCGACCTCTACTACCGCCTGAACGTGATCCCACTGACGTTGCCACCGCTGCGCGCGCGCCGGGAGGACATCGATGCGTTGATCGACCATTTCTGCCGGCGTTTCGCGACCGATCGACCGCTCACTGTCGACGCCGCGGCGCGGGCCTATTTGAAGCGCCAGCCCTGGCCGGGGAACGTCCGCGAGCTCGAGCACGTGATCGAGCGCGGCGCGTTGCTCTCGACCGCCGGCATCATCACCGCGGCCGACGTCCAGATCGACGAGGAGCCGCTCTCCGAGCCGGCCGTCACGGCGTCGCTCGCGGGCCTCACCGTCCACGAGGTCGAACGCCGCCTCATCATGGAGACGCTCCGGCGCACCAACAACAACCGCAGCCGCGCGGCCGAGATGCTCGGCATCAGCGTGCGGACGCTGCGGAACAAGCTCGCCGAGTACCGCACCGGCGCGGGCGATAGCCTTGGCGCCGCATGATCGGGATTCGCAACGCGTCGTCTGCACATCGTGTGAGATTCGTCTCGAAATGGAACACATTCAGAGGAGCAGAAATTTTTTTGATCACATGATCGTCTGTTCCGAGGTTTTTTATTGACTTCGTCTCTTCGTATCCGGCAAGAGAGCGCCCCTGAGAAGCGGGCGCCTGTGAACGCAGTGCGCCTCGGCCGTCTTCGAACACGGCGGAGAGGACACGACGATTCACATCGCGCATCGGAGAATGGTGACACCGAAGGTCGTCCTCGCGATGGCGCTGGCGTCGTCGCTGCTGCCGTCCGCGAGTGTATTCGCCGCCGACGACGTCGCGTTGAGCCTCACTCGTGCCGTGCTCATTGTCGAACGGCGGGCCGCCGTTCGCGATCGTTTCGACGTCGTCGCCGAGTTTCACGTTCCGACCGACGCCGGGGGGGCTGATCCGGGCGTCGCACCCGTCAGCGTTTCCGTCGGGCCGTTCACGCAGATCATTCCGTCGAGCGCCTTTGCGTTGCGGGTGAAGCGCCCTCCCGCCAACGCGCAAACCGAAGACCGGCGGACGTGGGCGTTCAAAGCGCGCCCACCCGGGGTCACGCGTCTCCGCCTGGAACGCACGCGGGACGCGACGGGTGAGCACTGGGCTCTGCAAGTGCGGGCGCGCCGGGTCAGTTTGCAGGGCACCCACAATCCCGTGCTGTTCGAGCTACGGATCGGTGCTGACCGTGCCACTGTTGCTGCGTCGCTTCGGGTGGGCGAGACCCGCACGCGCACCACGTTTCGTTTTCCAGCCGGTGGTGCCGCGGGGTTCTGCGGTGACGGCACGATGGATCCCGGCGAGCAATGCGAACCGACGACCGACGGGAGTGAAGATTGCTGTTCCTCGTCCTGTCAGCTCGAGCCCACCGGTACGGTATGTCGTTCCCCCGCCGGTATCTGCGATGCGGCCGAAGTGTGTACAGGCGCCGGCGCCGTGTGTCCGTCCGATCGACCAGTGGCGGACGGCACGCCGTGTCCGGATGCGCTCTTCTGCAACGGGCAGGAGACCTGCAGCAACGGCAGTTGTCGGCCGGCGTCGACCCCGCCGTGTCCGCCGGAGGCGTGCGTCGAGGCGACCGACAGCTGCGGTGACAGCGAATGTGGCAACGGCGAAACGGAAGCCGGCGAGGATTGCGACCCGGGCGCGGACATCGCGGGTGACTGCTGCACGGCGACATGCCGGTTCGCTGCCGCCAGCGTCCAGTGTCGACCCGCGGCTGGTGTCTGCGATGTCGCCGAGACCTGTACTGGAGCGAGTGGCGCGTGTCCCGCCGACGCCGTCGCGCCCGGCGGCGAATGCCGGCCCTCGGCGGGTCCGTGTGACGTTGCCGAGGCATGCGCCGGCGCATCGCCCGCGTGTCCCGCCGACGGATTCGCTGGATCGGGTACGCCGTGCCGTCCGGCAGTGGATGTTTGCGACCGCGCGGAGACCTGTTCGGGGGCGGCCGCGACGTGTCCGGCCGACGCGAAAGCCGCCGACGGCACTGCGTGTTCTGACCCAAGGTTTTGCAACGGTGCCGAGACCTGCCAGTCCGGCAGCTGCAGTCCAGCCACGCCGCCATGCTCGGCCGATGATTGTGACGAGGATCAGAATCGGTGCGGCGAATGCGGTAACGACGTCGTCGAGCCGGGGGAGGATTGCGAGCCACCGAGCGGACCAGACGCCTGCCCCGGCGGCCTCACCTGCAGCGCGACCTGTACGTGCCCTGTTGTGACGCCCATCGTCGCGATTACCTCCCCGCCCAATCTGCAATTGTTCTCGTCGCATGCCGTGACCGTCGCGGGCACCACGCAAAACGCGATCTCGGTCGAATGCGCCGGGGTACCCGCGGCGCTGGCGCAAGACGGCTCCTTCCAGGCCGCGATCACGCTCCGGGAGGGTCGGAACCCCATCAGCTGCGTCGCTCGCAGCATCACCGCTATGGCCGCCGTCGATACCGTCCAGCTCGTCGCCGACACCACGCCGCCGACCGTCGTGATCGAAGCGCCACCGGCGGGCTTCATGACCGCGTCGTCGCAAATCGACGTCGGCGGCGCGATCACGGATGCCACATCGGCAGCGGTCCAAGCGGTCCAGCCGGTCGTCACCGTGAACGGCGTCCAGGCGAACGTGGCGAATCGGTCCTTCGTGGTTCCGGGCTTCCTCCTGCAGCCGGGGATCAACACCATCGCCGCCAGCGCCACCGACGCGGCGGGCAATGTCGGCACGGCCGAGATCACCGTCACCCTGCTCGCCGACGCGCCCGAGATGCTGCAAGAGCTCTCCGGCAACGGTCAGTCGGCCCGGGCCGGCGAGGCTTTGGGCGAGCCGCTCGCCGTGCGCCTCGTCGATCGCCGCGGCAACCCCGTCCCCGGCCGGCCTGTGACGTTCCTGGTCTCGCGCGGCGACGGGGTCGTAGGGGCGTTTCCCGACGAAGCGCGCACCGTCAGTGTCCCGACCGACGACAGCGGCATCGCGCGCGTAACCTTCAAGCTCGGCCAGCGGGTCGGGGGTGGCAATCATCAGGTCACGGCGAACGTAACCGGCGTCCCCACGTCCGTCGTGTTCTGTGCCTCGGCGGAGGGCTTGCCGCCGCGACGCATCGTCGTCGAGATGGGCGGCAACCAAATGGGCGCCGTCGGCACGAACTTGCCAATCCCATTGCTTGCGCTCGTCACCGACACGCTCGGCAACCCAGCGCCGGGTGTCCCTGTCACCTTCGAGGTCGTCCAGGGTGGCGGTGCGCTCGGCGGGGCACCGACGGTCGTGAAGGCGACGGACACGGAGGGGCGCGCATCCGCCGTGCTCACGCTAGGCCCCGCGGAGGGCATCAGCAACAACATCGTCAACGCGAGCTTCGCCGGTCTCACCGAGTCCCCCGCGACCTTCGTCGCGAGCGCTCTCGTGACCGCCCCCGAGCCCAACACCACCGTGAGCGGCCTCGTCCTCGACAATCAAGACGATCCCGTCCCCGGCGTGACCGCGCATCTCCATGGCACGAACCTGACGGCCGTGGCCGACGATCAGGGCCGCTTCACGATCACCAACGTTCCCGTCGGCGCCGCGCTCCTCGTCGTCGACGGCACCACGACGTCACGACCCGGCTCCTGGCCGGTCCTCGACTTTCCGATGGTTCTCGTGTCCGGCCGCGACAACACTACCGGCATGCCCATCCGGCTCCTCCCGTTGGACGTCGACGGCGGGAAAATCGTCGGCGGCCCCGAGGACGTGACGATCCAGATGCGCGGCGTCCCTGGCGCCGAGCTCACGGTCTTCGCCAACTCCGCGACTTTCCACGGCGGCGCCAAGACCGGCCTCGTCTCCTTCACTCAGGTCCACACCGACAAGGTCCCGATGCTCGCCCCGCTCGGCTCGAGCTTCATGCTGGCGTTCAGCGTCCAACCCCCCGGGGCGCACTTCGATCCACCCGCGCGCATCGCGATCCCCAACATGGGCTCTCCCGCGGGCCACGTGGTCGAGATGTTCTCGTTCGACCACGACATCTTCGAGTTCGTCTCGATCGGCACGGCGACGACGACAGCAGATGGCGCGCAGATGGTGTCGGACCCGGGGTTCGGGATCACGAAGGCGGGGTGGGGTGGGTGCGTCCCGCCGCCGCCGCCGCCGAAATGTACGTTAAGCTGCGATGATCGAGATGAATGCACAGGCGACATCGTTCGGAACCCACCATGTGCTTGCGAGAACCCACCCGCAAACGAAGGGGGTACGTGCGGCAACAATCAGCAGGGTACAAATTCATGTCGAGACTCTGGTGTTTGCGAGAACGGGAGCTGCAGCGGGATGATGCGACCAGACGAGTCGATGTGCGACGACGGGAGGCACTGTACGCAGCCGGATAAGTGTGAAGATGGAACGTGCAAGGGCGAGAAAGTTGAAAAAGAGGTTCTCGATTCTCAAACGATCGAACTACAATCCATCAACAGCATCTTGCAAAACGTTCAACAATGGTTCGGCCTCTTGCAGATTCAGGGTGTCACCATTCCCAAATTTGAGGGTCAGATCGTATTCTCGGAGCAGAAAGAATGCTGTGATGAGGTGGTTCCCCTCTGAGACTGGGCAGGGTACTGCACCCGCGTCCAGGCGGAGGGAGCGATGGAGAAAGACTTTCAGCGGTGGACGGCCAAGCGAAAGGTCGAGCTGCTGCTGCAGTTGATTCGGGGCGAAGCGAAGCTGGTCGATGCGTGCCGCGAGCACGATCTGAAGCAGTCGGAGGTCGAGGCCTGGATGGAGGCCTTCCTCCAGGGCGGCGAGCGGAGCTTGAAGGCGCGCAGCGAGGATGAGCAGGCGGTCCACGAGCGCGAGGTCCGCGAGTTGCGCGCAAAAGTCGGCGAGCTGGTCCTGGAGCTCGATGCGCGAAAAAAACTGGACGCCCTCACCGGGAAACCCGAGAAAGCCTTCTGACGGTGCAGGGCCTGATGCGCGAAGAAGGTCGGACGGTGTCGATCGCGAAGCTCTGCCGGTGGTTCGGCGTCCCACGGTCGACGTTTTACTATCGTCCGCAGACATCGACGCCGCGCGTGCCGATGATGGACGAAGTCGTAGCGGCACAGATTCGATCCATCATCGATGCCGAGCCCGTCGTGGGCCTGCGCATGATTGTGGCGCGGGTGCGCCGGCAGTCGCCGGGCCCCGTGAATCGCAAGAAGATCCATCGGATTCTGAAGCTCAACGGGTGGCAGGTCCGGCAACGACCGCAGGGGCATCGCCCGCGAGTGCAGGGCTGGCGGTCTCGGGCGGGTCGTCCGAACGAACGCTGGGCGATCGATACGACCCATCTCTTCACGCGCCAGGACGGGTGGTGTCACCTGACCGCGATCATTGACTGCTGTGATCGCACGATCGTCGGCTGGCGACTCTCGCGCTCAGGCATTGCGGGCGTCGCCGCGGCCGCACTCGAGGACGCCCTGCGCACTCGCCGGATCACCGCGACGTCGCCGGCGCTGCTCCTGCGCTCGGACAATGGGCTCGTCTTTGGCGCGAAATCCTTCGTGGCGGTCGCCCGCCGCTACGGCGTCGGCCAGGAGTACATCACGCCGTACACGCCCGAACAGAACGGCATGATCGAGCGCTTCTTCCTCACGCTGAAGCAAGAGTGCGTCTGGCTCCAACGCTTCGAAAACCGCGACCAGGCCTTCCGGGTGATTGCTGATTGGCTCGATCGCTACGACGCGGAGCGGCCGCATTCGGCCCTCGGCTATCTCACGCCCAAGGAGTATCGCGAGAAATTAGCGGCCTGATCTGTACGAAAACCAGGGGAACACCACAGTGAGGAGAAGCAAGGCCAAAAGACCTTGAGTTCATCTGGGGGCGGGGTGCTCGTGCTGCCATTTTACAAATCACCGCGATTTGTACCGACCGTGCCACCTTGGAGCGGGGACTACACCGTCAGTATCTTTGGCCGAGATATTGGGGTCCGGTACGGGATATTTGTTGAAGCCAGCATAAGCGGAAGAGCAAACTTAAGGCGTACCAAGCGGGAGTGTCAGGATGACACCTGCTGGTCGGGAAATGTCGGGATCACCGCGAGTGGCAATGCCGGAATCTTCGGCGAGGTCCCTAACCCGGCACTGCCGCCATTGTGCGGTCCCACCAAAGACATGCCCTGCGCAATTGTGCGCTTGGAAGGTTTTGGCTCCAGCGGGCTCAATGCCCAATGCCAAGTTGGTTGTGACAGTGGCACCTGCTTCTTCGGCCACAACGGTCTGTCGATCAATGGCAGATTCGTGGTGGGCGAAGGCACATTCTTTCAAGTCAAGGCAACGCAAACGTTTACCCCCGTGGATCCGGGGGGACTGGGAAGTGCTGCATTTGCACTCCCTCTTTAGGCTGTCGAAGGCAAGACTATGACCCGGGCGATTCGAGAGCATTCAAAGCTTGTATCGGGGCTGCTGACGATTGGCTGGCTTGCTATCGCCTGCCAAGGGAGTTTTGCCCAAATGCCGGCCTCTTGGGTTCTGCCAACGTATCCTACTACTGCTCCGATTGAGGGGAAAGTTACTGTTGCAGATCGATACTCGTATAGGGAGCAACGCTACGACCCACCGGTGAAAGTTGACCATCGAGTTCCAAAAGAACTGCAGCGAGATGATACACCTGAAATGGCCATGATTGGTCGCGTTTCTGCGATGATGAACCAGGACTACGAGTGGTGGCTGAGCACCTGGGATCAAGAAGCTCAACGTCTGACCGCCGATAACGACCGGGCGATGGGTCGAACCGCGGCTTACTGGTTGCAGTGGTGGGATGACATGTTTCGCTCAGGCACGGTCGCGCTAGTACGCCGTATTGAGACCAGGCAATACGTTGTGCTCACATATCGACTGGTTGCACCTTCAGGGGAAGACGTCGGCGGTGGTATGGAATTGCCAGTTGTGTTTCGCAAGGTCGAGAGTCGGTGGTTGGCCACTCTCGACTTACGCGAGGATGTGCTGGTTCCGGCATCACCTTGGGTTTCGGGTAGAACTACTATCGAGGAAGCTGTCCGCTGATATGGCGAGAACGGCGAAACTACCCGAGGGGAAGTCGTGGGCTAGGGGGTGGCCGGAAATCTTTCCGCGCGTCTGGGTTTCGGCGACGCTGGGTGTAGCCGTCCTTGCATCCCATGTCGCTATCGCTGCGGGTGCGGAATCGTTTGAGTGGCCATCATTCAATACAACTTTGCCTGAGGAGAAACAATTCGCGGTGAATCGTCACTACGGCTATCGCCTGCGGGCCTACGATCCGCCAGTTGCGATAAAATATATGGAAAGAAAACCCGAGTCATACATGGGACCGGAGGAGGTTTTAGCGGGTTTGGTCTCGGCGAAGAGGGCGATGGACTACGAGTGGTGGCTGAGTCTCTGGGATGCAAGCTCGAGAGATCTGATCGCCGAGCGCGATCGTCAGGGGGGGGGCTCAAGAGGGGTGCGTCTCAAGGCGTGGGGAGCTCAGCGCGAGGCGGGCGCTGCTACCCTTATGCGCTGGGTCGAGACCGGCCAGTACGTTGTCCTCACTTACAGGTATGGAGCAGCGAATGGCAACGCAGGGGAGCCGCCCGTCACTTTCAAGCTCTCAGGGGATGGGTGGGTAGCCACATTGGATTTGGTTCGGGATCCGGTGATTCACTACTTAGTGACGGGTCAGCAGCGAATCGAGCAGGTGATTCGTTAGCGCGCGAGGGCGGCAACCCGTGTGTTGGTTATTTCTAATAGTCTTTGTTACGGGCGGAGCCGCAGTATGGGCATGGAGGAAAAGGGAACAGGGGGAAATGTACGAGCAGCTTCGAAAGCAGGCGGCCAAGCACCAGGGCCGTCTCAAAGTTGGCAGTTTATTGTATTACCCAAAAATGATTATGCCTTATCACGAAACGGAATTTACGGTGTCCGCCATGCTTGGTGGTAGCTCGCCAAGTCGAATGGCGGAATCGACATACGTGACATTCGTTTTTGGCGGTGAGCTGCTATCTGACGTTTCATTCAGTGTCACCCGAAGGACCGGATCTGTGCAGTCTTATCTTGATGACCGCCTGACCGGATGTCGGATTCGGACCGGGAACGGAGCGTTCGACGGGCGATTTTTGGTCAAAAGTGGCTCAGCCGCTGTGATGCCGTATCTCCTGAGCCGCGAGATCCAGCAAGAGATGTTGGAGTTTAGCGAGAACGTAGATATTAAATTTGTACAGCGACGGTTCGTTGTGTCGGTTGAGGGGGTCGCTAAATGCGAGTCCACATTCGATAGAATGCTGAAAATAGCGATCATGTTCTATGGTGGATTGAGAACGGTCGGTCACGAGGGCATCCCACGGTGAGGTTGTCTAGCGGAATAGTAGGCGTGTTGATTTGGCTGGCCGCGGTACCTCCTGTGCTAGCGCAATTGCTCGACGAGAGGTGCACAGTCAGCCTCTTAAATCGAACGGTTCAGGTAGGCAAGAATGGTACCTTCGCGATTGGCAATGTGCCGGAAGAACCTGGTGTGTTTCGGGTACGCGCGACGTGTCAGCAGGAGGGTGGTGAGGAGCTCGAACGCGGTCAATCTGAGTTTGTTCAGCTTTCGGGAGGGGCTACCGTCAATGTCGATGGGATAGTCTTCGGGGATTTTCAATCGCCTCCAACTTCACTTGAGATTCAGGCGCCTGAACGAACCTTCTTGGCTAGGGGGCAGCGGTCTCAATACAAGGCTACGGCCATTTTGCCAGGAGATCTTGCGAGAGATTTGACGGCCCAGAGCAAGGGGACTCTGTGGTTCTCTAGCAATTCCGGCATTGCAAGTGTAGGCGCAGACGGCGTTGTTACCGCGCTCCAGCCTGGCCGAGCGCTCATTCAAGCACGCAACGAAGGCGTGCTGGCTTCCGTAGCAATAGAGGTTGCGTTCGCGAGCGACTCCGACAAGGACGGTCTTCCCGACGACTATGAGCGCGCCAATCATCTCAATCCCTATGACGGTAGCGACGCCGGTCAAGATGCCGACGGTGATGGCCTTACCAACCTCGATGAGTTCCAACGCGGCACCGACCCGAACCGCGCCGACACCGACGGCGATGGCCTGAGCGACGGCGAAGAGCTGACCGCCGGTACTAACCCCGCCAACCCCGATAGCGACGGTGACGGCGTCCTCGACGGGACCGAGCAGCTCCTCGGCACCGACCCACTCGACGCCGACAGCGACGACGACGGTCTCTCTGACGGACGCGAGCAGGGCCTGGGCACCGATCCACTG
>Ga0163151_10008671_pt1 | contig 11361 bp, 3 predicted proteins | sample OliLakLV19MP5IB2_FD_145596 | JGI IMG/M metagenome (GOLD analysis project Ga0163151, IMG submission 145596) | Freshwater microbial mat bacterial communities from Lake Vanda, McMurdo Dry Valleys, Antarctica - Oligotrophic Lake LV.19.MP5.IB-2 | ecosystem: Environmental > Aquatic > Freshwater > Lake...
GATAATGACTGACGCCGACTTGCTGATTGGTTCACTTGCTTTTGAGCATCTAGTGCGGAAGCTGGCGCCGCTGCTCCAGGACCCTGCATTTCCCGGCGCCTTCTACGTCCTCTCGGGTTTCACACCCGACCAGTTGCACGCGTTCACGGAGGCATCAAAGACCGCAGGACAGCGGGCGAAGGACGTTTACATCCAATTGCCCGCCGCAGAGGTGAAGGGCTGCGCGATCGACCCGGCATTCCTTGTGGACATGAGTTCGGTGGATGTCCGCAATCGAGTCAATCGTGATGGGCGCGTTGTCCTCACCGCAGCGCTTGAGGCCGATTCAAAAGCCTCCCTCGCCGATTCCGAAGAGATCGACGCCTCGAACTTGAAGGACAAGGACATCGCGCTTTTGTGGATTGAAATCGTCGAGCGCCAGTTGGCTTGGACCTTATCCAGCGATGACAACCGGAAGGTCGAGGCCTTGATCAAGGGACTCTTCGATACGAGTCGGTGTCCAACGGCGAAAATCGGCGAATACCTGCGCACGGTCATGGAGAGCAACAAAAACGGCGAGCCACTTCTCCGCGCGGCCGGCAAGGCTCTCCCGGTAATCGGACTCCCTCGTTACGAGGACTGCTTCGACACCCTGAACGACAAAAAGAGTATCCAGCCTTCAGAGTGGCGGGACCGGTTCAAAGCCCATTGGGATCGAGAATGCTACCTCTACAAACGTGGCAAATCACAGGAACTTCTCGAAGCGGACGATATGAGAAAACTTCTGGAGCGGCTGAGGACGGAGCAATCGCCTCCTCTCCCTGACGACGTTCTTAAGGCTTTTGCGGAATACATCGACGCTGAGAGTACCAACAACCCCGCGACCCAACGACTGCTCTTTAACTTCGACTGGGCCTATGTCCGGCACTGCTTCGACGAGCCGCGAAAAACCTCCAGTAAGGACTTCATCGAGAAAACACGCACCGCTCTCGAAATTGATGGTGTCACGCCGACCCCCGATGACGAAAACGTGTTTCAGGCGCTAAAGGGAGAATCTAGAAAGAGCGGCGAAGCTCAGGACATATACCGCGACTTTTTTGAACGCCATGCAGCATCGCTAGAAAATACAGATGCCATCTATCTGGAATGGGAGGATTTCATCCACGGGAAGAAGATGCAGTGCTCCGACCTCATCGTCGGGATCGTGGAGTGTCTCCAGCGCGCGGCCAAGAGACGGACGACATCGAATGTCGCCTATATCGAGCTGGAGGGGAAGAGCATGAGCAAGCCGGTCAGCTTCCTTGATCGCGACCAGCGCGCGATGGAGTATTTCGAGCGCAACTACGCGTCTCTTCCAGCGCAGACGGGGCGCAAAGTACTCTTCCGTGATGTTCTCACGGTGGACTATTCAACGAAGGTCCTCCCAAAGATTCAGGACCACCCGCGGTTCAAGAATACTAACAAGGCAAAGAAGGCTAACACCCTTGTGTTTCAAGCCAACATTTTTGAGAAGGACAGCAGCGGCGGTGTACGAAAGGTCGCCTCGTATTCATTGAGGTGGGAGTTTCCAGCCCATTCCGTTCTAGCGCACGAAACCAACAACTGGGATGCGCTGTGCCGGTATGAGGCCAGCCGAGGCACGACGATGGTCGAGTGCTTCGCGGACTATGAGATCGTGGGGAAAAAGGGAATACCCGCTTTGCTCTCGCTCGACGATACGAGCGGTTTTACGGAAATTGGGGCGTCCGGGAGCCGCGGCAGTTTCATCCCCGCGCAGCAGAAGATCGTCTCGCTCGCCGCAGAATGGGAGAAGGCGCTGAAAATGATGCTCGATAGCCACTGGCTATCCCACGAAACCGTCGCGGGTCTGAGCGACTACTGGAAGGATTTCGCCAAAGCCTACAACGCGACCGTCAAGGATCTCCGCAAGGACGCGATGGACACGCAACGCGTTTGCACCACCTCGATGGCCTACCGTAAGCTACTTGATGTCATTCGAGAGATTAAACACGAGGACGCCAAACGCCAGTTGCTGCGGATCGTCCTCAAGATCGGCATGGCCCAGGTCCGGCGTCTAGGGCGTCGCGTCCCCGTCACGATCATCACGCCATGGCATCCTTTGCGCATGGAGGCAGCTCACGGTCGAATGCACCAGGCAATCGGGGCGATCAACCAATTGCTGTCGGGCGATGAGGTGAAATTCTCCGATGGGCCTTTGGGGCAGCTTTACTTCCGGGACACGCGGGATTTCCTAACGCACCCGCTCTATCCCGAACTGGCCGTCGCCTGGGATGGCAATCAAGCTTGCCCGCGCGTGGTCGCACAGGGCTTTGGCAGCTACACACTGCACCTTCCGGCCAAAGACGAAGGGCACTCGGCCTGTCTGGGCCTCGACGACGCTTCCGATGAGGCGGCCAACACGATCATGGCGGAGATCGACGAGTATTTGCGGCTTCAGCCTCACGAGCGCAACAACCTCTCGGTTCTCCTCTACAATTGCGACTCCCCAAGCCTGCCACGGGCACTCGTCAACAAGCTGAACAAGGTCAACGGCGTCAGGGAGGACGACAAGATCACCTGCCAGGTGTTGCTGATGCACCGGGAGGAAGATCACTTGCAGTCGATTTACAAGGATCTCGTGGTGCGCAGTGCCAACGGCGACCCAGACCCAACGGAGGCGACTGGTGATTTTCTTTCCAAAGTGAGGATCAACATCACGGCAGCGAGCCGCGTGAAAAGGATGGGGCGTTCCCAGCCGGTAGACATTGCTTACTGCCGCGACATCATTTCCGCGCAGGCCAAGGATGACTGGCGAAACGTCATCCGCGAGACGGTCGCGGCCGTTGATTTGCAGCCTCACCGCTGGAATCGGCGGATGCCTGTTTCTCAGGGGGACAAGGTTGTCCGGCTCCAGTTGACTTGCCCCGCGCAAACGGAATCTGGGTGGATCTATCTCCATTCCCTCGCCGTCCTTTGCGGAAAAGACGCCGATGATGTCTGGAAGATGGACAAGTGTTCGGTATTGATGAAGCTGCTCGACTTCGACGATCAGAACGTGGAGCGCGCGTTCCGCGAAACCCATGAACTGGCCAACTGGGTGGTGAACCAAGACGAGTTGCTCGATCGTAAATTACTGGAGGCCCAGCACGTCAAAATCATCCGCTACGTACAGTCGGAGACGCATGGCCGGAACCTCATCATTTCGTCTGCAGCTCGAGAAACACTGCTGATTAACACGCTGAAGGACCGCACCAGGAACCTCCTGCCCTCCGCGACGCCGCCCGAGACGATTGACCGGCTGTGCAAGCGCTTCATGGATGAGGCAAACAGAATCTCCGGCGGATTGGTGCTTAGGGCTGCGCGCCGGGCCAACAATACCAGCGAACTGCTCGGTATGGTTCTCTCTCGTTACATTATCGAGTCCGAGATCGGCAACGAACGCTCCGTAGCGTGGTGCTTTTTAGACGACTTCAGCCAATGGCTCGGAAAGAAGGACGGTACGAGCATCGCGGACCTTCTGGTCCTGGCGCCGACGACTAATGCTGATGGCAGCCTTCATCTCGATGTCGTCGTCACGGAGGCAAAATTTGTTGTCTATGAAGGGGTGACGGAGGCAAAGGCGACGTCCGCGAAGCAGCTTGGCGATACGCTGGCGCAGTTGACCGAGGCACTTGATGGCTCAACGGAAAAGCTAGATCAGTCGATCTGGCTGGCTCGCCTCTCGGACATTCTCATCACTCAAACAGTCACCCCCTCAGGAGCCAAGCCGCTCGATACAACTGCGTGGCGCGGGGCTATCCGTCGTCGCGAATGCTCGGTGTGTGTCTGGGGTTATTCACACGTATTTGTCTATGCGCCTCACGACCTGCCGTCTCCGGTCTCGGGGTCCAAAGGCGTTGATGGCGGGAAGGTGCGTAAGGACGTTCAAGCGTTGCAGGAAGTTTTCGGTCCCGACCAAATCCGGGATCTTATTCTGCACATGGATGGTGGGCTCCACGCGGAGACCGAACTACTTCGTAAGAAGAACGACAACGTCTTGATGGGGCGTGTCACGAGCAACTCGTTGACGGGCAAGAGGTCCAAAGGCAAACCCACTGCGCCCACGAAGAGTGACGAGGGCGTTGGGATCACTGTCGTGCCCGAGCCCGTTGTCCCCGAACCGGAGCCGGATCCAACTCAAAGCGCTTCGACCCAACCTGAGCCAGCCACGGTAGTTGAAACGCAGCCGACGACGAAATCGCAAAGCGAGAAGGAAAGCCCTGTAATCGCGTTCCTTGAAGCGCGGAGTGCGCTGTTCAAGTCGTCGAATGAAGACGGACTTCTCTGGCTTGAATCGATCAACTTTCAATTGAAGCGGGCGCTAATCTCGCGGAAACTCCCGGCCAAACAAAGCGACGAGTTCAAGGCCATCCTCACCCCCAACGCTGGCATCATAAAACTTCTCGGCTCAACGGAACTGACTGTCCAAGCCATCGAATCGAGAGCCAGCGAGATCTACACGTCCGAAGGGATCAAGATCATCAGCACGACGCCGGAGTCTGGAAGGATCTCAGTTGCAGTCGAGCGACCAGTTCGACAGATGCTGCATACAGAACCAATTCTTTTGAAATACCTCCGGGGATACAGCCCTGAAACTCATGGGGAGAAACTCCTGGTTGGGATCAAGGAGGAGGATGGAATGCCGCTGTTCCTCGATCCGTTCATAGCACCGCACACTTTGATCGCTGGGATCACCGGCAGCGGAAAATCAGTCCTGATGCAGAACATCGTCTTGAGCATCGCCGCGACCCGCAATCCCGAAGAGGCGAAGATATACCTGATCGATCCTAAGTTTGGCGTGGACTACCGTCCGCTTGATAGGCTTCCACACGTCCAAGCCGGATCGGGAGGCATCATCGACGATATGGGCAAGGCCATTCGCCTTCTTTCCGGCCTCGTGGATGAGATGAATCAACGATACGAATTATTCAGGGATGTTCAAGTTGCCAATATCCACAGGTATCGGGCTAGGACTGGCAAGGTGATGCCGACGCTCTGGATAATCCACGATGAGTTTGCGGATTGGATGCATATAGAAGAATACAAGGATGCCGTTCCTGACATCGTTGGTCGCCTCAGCGTGAAGGCTCGCGCGGCGGGCATTTTCCTAATCTTTGCGGCGCAACGTCCTGACAAAGACGTCATGCCCCCTCAACTCCGCTCCCAACTTGGCAATCGCCTGATCCTCAAGACGGACAATTCTGCCACCGCTGAGATCGCGATGGGGGGCAAGTTTAACGTCAGCGCTGAACGATTGCTCGGACGTGGGCACATGCTAGCCAAGACCGGCGAAACATCAGACCCGATTTTTGCCCAGGTTCCGTTCATCGACATGGAAAACTCGATTCCAGAACTGGTGAAGCTTATCCGCATCCAATACGGCACCCCTGATGAATCACAGTCATGATTTATCTCGACAACAATGCAACTACTCAGCCGGCCGCGCGCGTTGTCGAGGCCATGCTGCCTTACCTAACAGAGTGCTACTTCAATGCCGCCGCGTCGACGGTCGCTTTTACTGGAGCCGACAAACCCCGGCGCGAAGCCGCGGCCGCTATGGCCAAGCTCTTGAACGCTGAGGAGCCGGATTGCTTCACATTTACCTCAGGAGCTACCGAATCGAACAATTGGGTCTTCTCGTCATTCGCCAGAAAACGAAAGATTGGCCGCGTTCTAATTAGCACTGTCGAACACGCTTCGGTTGCAGAGCCGGCTGCGGAACTTGCTCGTCTAGGCTTTGAGATCGTCGAAGTTCCCGTGGACGTGCAAGGGGTCATACGGCTGGACGCACTACGCGAGGCTCTGCGCGAGGATGTCGCGCTGATTTCAATCATGGCTGCCAACAATGAAACGGGCGTATTGGAACCCATCTCAGAAATTGGGCGATTGATCCGCGAGCATTGCTCATCCGCCCTCTTTCACACCGATGCTACCCAGGCAGTTGGCAAAATTGCCATTGATCTCCAAGGAGAGTGGGAGGACGTAGACCTTCTCTCATTTTCAGCCCACAAATTCCACGGCCCAAAAGGAATTGGCGGCCTTTACCTGCGTCCAGGAATTGAACTGGGTCCTATGCTGTTGGGTGGCGGTCAGGAACATGGACTTCGCTCTGGGACAAGCAACACTCCGGCACTCGCCGGGCTTGCAGCGGCGGCATCAGAAGCTCACGCATTCGGAATTCAAGCAGTCTGCGAACTTAGGGACATATTTGAAAAACGGCTGCAGGCTGTTTTGCCGCAGGCCATAATCCACTCTCACCGCGTACCGAGATTGGCGAACACGAGTTTCTTTTCAATATCTGGGACGGATGGTGAAGAGCTGGCGGAAATATTGGCGGCCTCTGGAATTATCGTAGGAACAGGTGCGGCCTGTTCATCGGGCGCTATTGACGGTTCAAAAACATTACGTTCGATGGGGGTTCCGCGTGAGATCGCCGCCGGCGGGCTACGTGTAAGTCTTGCACGCAATTCTACACTTGGTCACCTTGAGGCTCTTTTGTATGCAATTACAGCTTTTTGCGGCAAGTCGGCCGGGCAACCTGCCTTGACACGATAGTGGAATATTGACTTTTCATCCAGCAACCTATGGCATTCAAAATCAAAGCAAGAAGCATATTGCACCTCGGGGCAGAGCTAATCAGTTCAGATTCAATTGCACTATTCGAATTGGTCAAGAATGCTTTCGATGCGAGATCGCAAAACGGTGTCACGATCTCAGTTAAAGTAACCCTGCCTAGCTGGCCCGGACGTTTTCCGCTCCTGAACAGAGCAGTGGATGATGCTGAGAGCTTATTTTCAACATGCGAAGCATCCGACAGAACTGCGGCTGAATCACTCCTAACCGAGGCAGTCGAGGCTCTCCGGAATGCTCTCCTAGCCGATCACGATTCCTCGTCCCCTGATGGACCGCAATGGGCGTTAAGAGTGAAGACTGCCTCAATGATCCAGTTGCGCACCTTAATTGATGAGGCGAACACGATTTTGGTCACCGATACCGGTCGCGGCATGTCTCTCAACGATCTTACGGACATCTATCTCACAATTGGAACGAGATCCAGATTGGCAGAAAAGAAAAGTTGGCAGCCTGAAAGAGAGAATGATGTTGCCCCGGTATTTTTGGGTGAAAAAGGTATCGGCCGGCTTTCCGTGATGCGCCTTGGGGATCTGCTAAATGTTAGGACAACTAAGGCCGGAGAAAATCACTGGAACAACCTGGATATAGATTGGAGAGTGTTTTCACATGACTCTGATGCGATGCTGGAGTCGATTGACGTCACCCCGCAACTTGGTGAACCTAAACGCGATTCAAACGAATCCGGGACCGAGATTCGCATTTCGCTACTGCATTCACAATGGTCCTATCGCAGCCTTGAGAAGTTCGCGGTAGAAGAGGTGAGTAAACTGAATGACCCATTTGAATCCAGCACTAGATATCTTGTTAAACTCGTTTTCAACACTAGACGGATTTCGATTCCAACGCTCGAGAAAAACATGGCAAAATATGCGCATGGATACGTATCGGCAAAGCTGATCATTGATAAAACAGCACATACCACCAAAATTCGAGCTGTTGGCAAAGTCGAATATCGAGCCAAGCACCGTGAGCGTACTTTCGAGATTGTAGAGTCTGAACTTTTAGGAATCACCGGGCTACTCCCCAAACAACTAGCCACAATGGGGGCTGTAACAATGGAGGCTTATTGGTTCAACAGGCAACTTCTCCAAGGGCTAGACGATAGCGGGATTAAGGTTCGTGACCTAGTCAGTAAATGGTCCGGGGGTCTGATGCTTTTCCGGGATGGGTTTCGCGTTTTCCCGTATGGTTCTCCAGATGACGATTGGTTGCGGCTGGATGCGAGGGCTCTTGCATCTCAGGGTTACAAAGTAAATCGCAAACAGATTGTCGGTCGCGTGAACATATCAAGCTGTGAAAACCGCTATTTCAAAGATCAAACAAATCGAGAAGGACTTGTTGAATGCCAGGAAACTGAGGCGCTTAAAGCGTTCTTAAAGCACGTACTTGAGAATCGGTTTCGACTATTCTTGAACGAGGTCGACAAAGAACTTGCCCCGCAGATTAAATTGGATTTCACCGTGCTGTCCGCGCGGGTTGAGAAAGAGCGGGATGCGCTTCAATTGAACTTGGAACTTCTAAAAGATAAATTTCCGGCTATCCGAGAGGAAAGAGAAACCGTGGCCAATATTGAAGAATCAATACGCCACCTCCAAACCATGATGACTGATGCCGAGACCTTGGCAAAGTCTTTCGAGTCGGGTCGCTCCCAATTGATTCATCTCGCAGCTTTGGGGCTAACGGTTGAAATGCTCGCCCATGAGTTGAACCGCACCGCGCGATACGCTCTCGGATCACTCGAAGAAGCCAAACTAGAGGCTGGTCATACTATTCCGGCCTCATTCAAGGCAATTGAATCTCAGCTTCAAACGATTCAGAAAAGACTTAGTGTTCTTGATCCAGAGTCGGTTTCACGTCGTCAGATTAAGGTGCCGTGCAACATAAAAGATGTAGCCACAAGTATAATGGACAGTCACCAATCAACTTTTGAGCGCATGAAGATTCCGCTTGATGTTGTATCAACCGTTCCGAATGGCGCCAGCCTGACTGTGAGAATGGTCAAGGGTATGCTCACTCAGATTCTTGACAACCTGATTGACAACTCCATCTACTGGCTGAAGCAGGCATTGCTGCTTGATCCTTCCTTCCTCCCAAAGATTTCGATTGAGATCGATTGCGAGCAGCGCACGATATTCTTCAGCGATAACGGTCCTGGAATCGCAGAGAATTTGAGCAAGCAGATATTTGAACCATTTTTCACCACCAAACCGCCCGGACACGGCAAAGGTTTGGGACTCTATATCGCCTCGGAGCTTCTGAAATACCACGACGCGGAGATCGCACTCTCTGCCCACAAAAGAGTGCATCCGGATAGGTTGAATACGTTCGCAATATCCCTTCCCCCAAAGTAAGCCATGAGCCTTTCAATCCCTAGGGAATTTGTCACTGAGTTGCAGAGTTCAGGCATTGCCGAGGCAATCATCGTTGACGATCTTTTCGAGTCCCCTGCTTTGGATATTGTCGTGGATCTGCCAGGCTTCTGGACCGGATTTTGTGACAATCGCGCGGCCCATCCACTGCTAAATGGGGTATTCATAGGAGTAAACACCGAAGACGAAGTTCAAGACCACCATATTGAAAAATGCTGGGAGGTCTTTTTCAACGGAGATTCGATAGATTTGTTGGCTCAGCTCTTTGGGGATTATCCCCAACGGAGACGTGAACTCGCAAAACTTTCAAAGCTGCTTACTGATATCTTTGGGAAGCCTACCATCGAGTTAGTGCCAAGCGCTCCCATTCCAGAAGCCGCCAAACTCGTTTTTCTAGATTATGTTCTTGGAAAGGATGATCAAGAAGCCATCAAGATAGCAAAGATTTTGGCGGCACGCAAAGATCGTCGCCCCTATCTTGTTCTGATATCTGATTCGGCAAATCTCACAATGCGAAGTGAAGCGTTTAGGACCGACACCGGGTATATTGCTGGAACTTTTGGTCACCTAGCAAAGGAGAAGGCCATTGATCCTGCTGAACTTGCTTACTCCCTTGTAACATGGGGGCTTGGAAACTCCGCACTACGGGTAATTCAGCCACTTTTTGACGCCATGATATCCTCGGTTGACGAGGCTGCGAAAGCCGTTAAAACAGCCATGGCCGCAGTGACTATTCAGGATTATTCCTTTCTTCAGAATTTAAGCCTATCGGGAGATGGTCATCCACTCGGTGAATACATCGTCGATTTATTTGGCGCCTCACTGAGTTACCACTTTCGGGGCTCACCCGCTCTTAAAGAGGCGAGGGCGTTGGCCGATAAAACGCCATTCAATAAACATCTGCCTCTTTCGATGGTTCCAAGCCATTTGGTTGTAGAACTGTATCGGGAAGCTCTGACGGAACCTTTGGTAGAAGGGGAAATCGCTGCCCACCCATGGTCTAGCGAGAGCACAATATCGGTAATCGAAGAGTCTTCCGACTTTAATACGCCTTTCGCCGCTGCACCCGTTTCAGATCCTTCTGTTGCCGCATCCGCTGTGAGCGAAGCTTCCGTGAGACAGGTTGAGGTGAAGGCTGCCGAATGCGGCACGAAGGTAGAGGGAACAACCGTAAATTCTACAGCACTGCCAGTTGAAGCTTCTTGTTCGGCTGCCACAGCAAAACCCGTCGCCACTAATAAACCAGAAGAGCCAGCGCCTGGGGAAACCAACAAAGGGGAAATGCCTATATCGCTGCAGGTGGTCGAATCGAAGAGTCCGCCATCAGACGACAACAGGATTGCGTGGCTTTCTACGGGTGACATTTTTGCTAAGAATCAGAACGAGCCGCTTTTGATGGTCCTGAATGCCGGTTGTGACCTGCAATTCGCGCCAAATTCCAAGCGACGGCCACAGCCTGATCGTTCAATTTTTTTGATCGAAGGAACCCTCTATCATATCAGTAACCTCCAACCCCCAGACGAAATCGCCCGTACAGAATATTTTAAGTTTGAGGAGACGTTGTACCGCATCAATTGGACAGATCGACTCAGGACGATCAAGCATGGAGACTTTAAAAGCAGCTTGGAGAGGGATGGTTACGAGAGGCGCATTGCGCGGCTTTCCCTTCCGTATGTTCTGCAAGTACAGCAGGCATGGCTCGCTAGGTTAGGCCGCGTAGGTGTTCCAGTAGCCCCTCCCCATTCCGGGTCTCAAAACATTGAGATATACACATCAAATGGTGATGGGCCCGTATTGAAGAAAACGATCCCTCACGGCGTCGCGGTTTTCCGCGTAAAGCAAACCGGGGGTTATTCATCCGAGTTTTTACTTTCAAACGACACTTTATCGGCTGTCAGAACATTGCTTTGTGAAATGAAAATAGCATTGGTCTCCAGGCCATCCCCTAAAGCAACTAAGAAAGCGGAATCAATAAGTGTGTGCCTGAATAATTTTCATTTCTGGCGCGGGCTACTGGAGAAGCCGAAGCCATTCAAAGAAGGAATATTGTCCATTGAAAACGGCCTGATAAAAGCTTCGTCTAATAAAAGCGTCAAAGGAAGTGACTTCGACGATACGCGAATTGTCCTAAGATTTGTCGATCCGAAAGCGACAGATGGATGCTAGTTGTAACACCGCGGGCAATCTTTATCAATGGCTATGAGGAGTAACGAGCAGATTTCTTTAAACATTTGCCTCCTCAGCAGAATCTGTGGGTGGATACTGCCCGAAAACGCAGGGAAGACTGTGAATACAAGGGTTCTGGCATGTTTTAGCGTGCGAGCAAAGTGGTGGTTACATC
>Ga0163151_10008678_pt1 | contig 11355 bp, 10 predicted proteins | sample OliLakLV19MP5IB2_FD_145596 | JGI IMG/M metagenome (GOLD analysis project Ga0163151, IMG submission 145596) | Freshwater microbial mat bacterial communities from Lake Vanda, McMurdo Dry Valleys, Antarctica - Oligotrophic Lake LV.19.MP5.IB-2 | ecosystem: Environmental > Aquatic > Freshwater >...
CCTATAACGAGGCCAATTCGATACGAGGCGCCATCGAAAGGGTCCTCGCGAAGGAAATCAGCGGCCTCGATCTCGAACTCATCATCATCGAGAGTAACTCCACCGATGGAACCCGGGAAATCGTGCGCGAGTATGAAGGCAGCGATCGGGTCAAAGTCATCTGGCAGGATCAGGCCCGCGGCAAGGGGAATGCGGTTCGGGCGGGCTTGCAGGCCGTCCGGGGAGCCTATGTCCTTATCCAGGATGGCGATGACGAGTACGACATCGAGGACTACGACGGCCTTATGGAACCCTTGATGACCGGCAAGACCGCCTTTGTCCTCGGAGCAAGACACGGGGGCGGGGCCTGGAAAATGAGGCGGTTCGAAGACCAACGACTGACCGCTCACCTGCTGAACTTTGGCCACTGGTTCTTCGCAACCCTGGTCAACGTTACATTTGGGCTGCGCCTCAAGGACCCGTTTACGATGTACAAGGTCTTCCGGGCCGACTGCCTGCGCGGGCTGACATTCGAGTGTGACCGGTTCGACTTTGATTTCGAGTTGCTGATCAAGCTCGTTCGAAAGGGCTACCGTCCCATCGAGATTCCGGTTAACTACCGCTCAAGATCCTTCAACGAGGGGAAAAAAGTTAACGTCCTGCGAGACCCGTGGACGTGGCTACGAGCTATCGTGAAGTTCCGGCTACAGAAAATCTGAAGGACCTCCAATCTTGTTCGTAACCATATCTTCGCCAGGCGGGCCCCAAAACCAGGGTGTTCTCAGCATTCAAACGGTGGCGTACCTGAATGATCCGGGGGTGCCGTGGCTGTCGTAGTAACGGGATGTGCGGGCTTCATAGGCAGCAATCTGGTGGATCGACTGCTCGCGCAAGGTCAAGAGGTCATCGGCCTCGACAACTTCTCGACTGGACAGATCCGTTTTCTGGAAGGTGCCCTTAAAGACCCCAAGTTCCGTCTGATTCGCGGCGATATTCTGGATCTTGAAAGGCTGAAGGATTGTTTTCGTGGAGGTGAGAGCGTCTTTCACCTCGCGGCAAACGCCGACGTTCGCTTTGGAGGCGATCATCCCAGAAAGGATCTCGAGCAAAACACCATCGCCACCCACAACGTCCTCGAGGCCATGCGTGCGAATGGCATTAAGCGAGTGGCGTTCTCTTCGACGGGGTCGGTTTACGGCGAAGCTCCCGTCATCCCGACTCCCGAAAACGCACCCTTTCCCGTTCAAACCTCGCTCTATGGGGCATCGAAACTCGCGAGCGAAGGACTCATCGCCGCCTACTGCGAGACCTTTGGCTTTCAGTCGTTCATCTTCCGTTTCGTGTCGATCCTGGGTGAGCGCTACACACACGGCCATGTGTTCGATTTCCTCAAACAGCTGGAGCAGGACCCTACCCGGCTGCGCGTGCTCGGCAACGGCAAACAGCGGAAATCCTACCTCTACGTCCAGGATTGCATCGACGCCATCCAGCTCGCCATGGCTACCGCCAAGGACACGGTCAATATCTTCAACCTGGGCGTAGACAGTTACGTCGAGGTGAACGATTCGATCGGTTGGATCGGCGAAGCACTGGGCGTGACGCCGCAATTGGAATACACCGGTGGCGATCGGGGGTGGGTGGGGGATAACCCGTTCATCTTCCTAGACACTGCCAAAATCCAAGCCCTGGGATGGACTCCGAAACTCACGATTCGCGAGGGGATCGTCAAGACCGTCGATTTCCTTCGGGCCAATCCCTGGGTCATGGAGGCCCGGGAATGAAGGTCTGTGTGCAGGGCCTTTGGCATCTCGGCACGGTGACTGCCGCTTGCCTGGCCTCCCTGGGTCATCAAGTCGTCGGTCTCGACTTCGACGAGGTCACCGTCGACCGCCTCTCGGGCGGGGTCCCTCCTTTGTTCGAGCCTGGTCTCGCCGAATTGGTGAAAGAGGGTCTGACCTCCGGCCGGCTGCATTTTTCGTCCCGCCCCGAGTCGGGGGCACACGACGCCGAAGTGCTCTGGGTTGCCTACGACACGCCCGTAGACGATGCTGATCGCGCCGATATCGAGTACGTGATCGCTCAGATCGAACGGACCCTGCCCTATCTCCCCCAAGGCGCCACGGTGTTGATCTCCTCGCAAATGCCCGTGGGTTCGATCGGCCGGTTGGAGGCCACAGCCTTAGCCCGCTTTCCTGAAAAACAGATCGGCTTCGGCTGTTCTCCGGAAAACCTGCGCCTCGGCAAGGCGCTGGATGTTTTTCTGAAGCCGGACCGCATCGTGATCGGGGTGCGCCGGGCGGGCGATCGGGAAAGACTCAGCCGCCTGCTCCAGACCATTACACCGCGGATCGAGTGGATGTCCGTCGAGTCTGCCGAGATGACCAAACACGCCATTAATGCGTTCCTAGCCACATCCGTCACGTTTGCCAACGAGATTGCCTCGATTTGCGAAAGGGTGGGCGCCGATGCCAAGGAAGTCGAGCGAGGGCTGAAGACCGAAGCCCGGATCGGAGCCAAGGCGTACCTTTCTCCGGGCGCCGCGTTCGCGGGCGGGACCTTGGCTCGGGACATCGCCTTCCTGAACGATATGGGCACAAGCAAGGGTTTGATTACGCCCCTGCTCTCGTCCGTCAAGCCGAGTAACGACGAGCATAAGGGCTGGTTCAGACGGAGGTTGGCCTCGGTGTTCCCGGAGCTTTCGAAGGCCAGGATTGTGTTGTGGGGCCTTACCTACAAGCCGGGGACCGACACTCTGAGACGGTCCCTCGCTGTCGATCTGGGCGACTGGCTGATCGGTCAGGGCGTGGAGTTGCGTGTCCACGATCCCGAGGTCAAACACCTTCCGCCTGAATGGGCCGACAAGGTGTTCCGGTCCGAGAACCCGATTGAGAGCCTTGCCGGCGCCCAGGCGCTCGTCATCTGCACCGAATGGCCGCAGTACAAGGAGCTCACGCCCGACGCGTTCGGGAGCGCCGCCGCCGGCCTAGTGGTCCTGGACGCGAATCGGTTTCTCTCCACCCTTGCGAACGACTCGCGCTTGACATACCTGGCCGTCGGCACACCCGACTAACAGAGGCGGATTTAAGAGATGGACCGAGTTCTGGAAAACCGGGTCGCCCTCATAACCGGGGCCAATCAAGGTCTTGGCCTCGAGATCGCCAAGAAGTACATCGAGGCGGGAGCTCAGGTCTCCTTATGTGCGCGGAACGGTGACCTTCTGGAGCGGGCGAGTCAACAGCTCCGAGCCATTCTCCAGCCGGGAGAGGAGATCTTCGTCCAGACGGCCGACGTCTCCAAGGCTCCTGACGTTGAGAATATGGTCGCGGCAACCGTGGAGAAATTCGGCCGCGTCGATATTCTCGTTAACAATGCCGGCGTGTACGGCCCGAAGGGCGCGATCGACGATGTCGACTGGCAGGAGTGGGTGAACGCCATCGAGATCAACCTCTATGGGTCCATCCTCATGTGCCGGGCCGTACTGCCCCATTTCAAGGCGATGCGTCGAGGCAAAATTGTTCAGCTGTCCGGTGGAGGGGCCACGAATCCTCTACCACGCATCAGCGCATATGCGGTTTCCAAGGCTGCGGTCATTCGTTTTGTGGAAACCCTGGCCGAGGAGGTGCGGGAGCATCACATAGACGTAAATGCGATCGCGCCCGGAGCCCTTAACACAAGAATGCTGGCGGAGGTGTTGGAGGCGGGACCGGAAAAGGTCGGCCAGGCCTTCTACGAGCGCTCCATCAAGCAACTGGAAACCGGGGGGGCGCCGCTCGATAAGGGCGCCGAACTCGCGGTTTTTCTCGGCTCCTTTCGGAGTGATGGCATTACCGGCAAACTGATCAGCGCGGTTTGGGACCCGTGGCCTTCCCTTCCGGACCATCTGGATGACCTTGGTGGCACGGACATCTACACCCTGAGACGCATTGTGCCCAGGGACCGCGGTATGACCTGGGGGAACGACTCGTAGTGAATTTCGCGATCGTGGGCTGTGGACTGATCGGCCAGAAACGTGCCCGGACCCTGGCCGGGGCGCGATTGGTGGTTTGCGCGGACACCGACCTTAACCGAGCCGAGCTTCTGGCACGCAGCGTCTCCGGTTGTCTCGCGACGGACAATTGGCGACAGGCCGTGACCCAAGATAACGTAAAGGCGGTGGTCATCGCCACGCCGCACAACTCACTTGCAGAGATCAGCGCGGCGGCGATTGATGCCGGGAAACACGTCCTTGTGGAAAAGCCGGCCGCCCGCCACGTCGAGGAATTGCGGAATTTGGTGGTCCGTGCGGTCGAGAAGGGCGTGATGGTTCGCGTCGGATTCAATCACCGTTATCACCGTGCTTTCCGCCAGGCGCGCGAACTCGTCGATTCCGGAGTGCTGGGGCAGCTTATGTTTCTGCGTGCGCGCTATGGCCACGGTGGCCGCATTGGGTACGACAAGGAATGGCGCTCCCAACCGAAGGTTTCAGGAGGAGGTGAGCTGATCGATCAGGGAGTGCACATCATCGACCTGGCCCGCTGGTTCCTTGGCGACTTCGCCGAAGTAGAAGGATTCGCCCACACATACTTCTGGGACATGCCCGTGGACGACAACGCGTTCCTGCTGCTGAGGACCGCGAAAAAGCAGGTGGCCTTCCTTCACGCGAGTTGCACGGAATGGAAGAACACTTTCTCTTTCGAGCTCTATGGCCGCGACGGAAAATTGCAGATCGATGGCCTGGGAGGCAGTTATGGCGTCGAGCGGCTCGCGCACTACAAGATGCTTAGGGAGATGGGGCCGCCGGAAACAACTATTTGGGAATACCCCATGGCTGACAATTCGTGGGAGGTCGAGATGACCGAGTTTCTAGAGGACATCCGTCTCGCACGCACGCCTTCCGCCGGTCTTCAGGATGCGGTCGCCGCGCTGGAGATAGTCGACAAGATCTATCGGAGGTCTGGCTATGATCATCGCGCGTAGTCCACTGCGAATCACCTTGGGGGGCGGAGGGACCGACCTGCCGTCCTATTACCGCGATCACGAAGGCTTTCTTATTGCCGCCGCCATCGACAAGTACGTTTACGTCACGGTCATGCGACCGTTCACGCCTGGGATCTACCTGAAATACTCTCAGCTTGAGCATGTCGAGCTCGCGAAAGACGTGCTTCATCCGATCATTCGGGAATCCATCCAAATGCTCGATTTCAAGACGCCTCAGATCGAGATCACCACGCTCGCCGATATTCCCGCCGGCACCGGCCTTGGTTCGTCCGGCAGCTTTACCACGGCCTTGCTCAAGGCCCTCTACGCACACCGGAAACGTCTACTTCACCCCTCGGAACTCGCCGATCTAGCCTGTCACATCGAAATCGATCGGCTGGGGGAGCCCATCGGAAAGCAGGATCAGTACATCGCCGCGTATGGCGGGATCACGTGCTTCACATTCAACCAGGACGACTCCGTAGTGGCGAAGCCTCTGGCCTCGAGCATGGATACGCTCTTCGATCTGGAAGACAACCTGTTACTGTTTTTCACCGGTTTCTCGAGAAGCGCAGGCAGCATCCTGAAGGACCAAAAGGCGCGCACCCAGGGGCACGACGACGAGATGTTGAAGAACCTCCACTTCGTCAAGGAGTTGGGTTACCGCAGCCAGAGGGCGCTCGAAGAGGGGAACGCGTCGCAGTTCGGAGAGTTGATGCACGTACACTGGGAGCACAAGAAGCGTCGGTCCGGGGGCATGAGCAACCCGCAGATCGATGCCTGGTACGAGCTTGGTATGAGCAACGGCGCGATAGGGGGCAAGCTGGTGGGCGCGGGTGGGGGCGGCTTCCTGATGTTCTACGCATCCGACCGAAGCAAACTCCGACATGCCATGGCCAAGGCGGGCCTGGAGGAGGTTCGTTTTCGATTCGATTTTGAAGGCACCAAGGTGGTTCTTTCCTGACCATGTTCCCCGTTGCCATCCTCGCAGGCGGACTGGCCACCCGCCTGCGTCCCATTACCGAGAGCATTCCGAAGGCGCTGATCGATGTCGCGGGTCAGCCGTTTATCCATCGCCAGCTCCGATACCTTAGCGGCCAGGGCGTGACAAGCGTGGTCGTTTGCACGGGTTATCTTGGCCAACAGATCGAAGCCGCGGTGGGAGATGGTAGTGCGTTCGGCCTCCTCGTCCGATATTCGTACGACGGTCCGACGTTGCTGGGAACGGGAGGCGCCCTGAGGCGGGCCTTGCCGCGGCTCGGGGCCAACTTCTTCGTGCTTTATGGCGATTCCTTCCTGCCCTGTGACTTCAACAAGGTCCAGGCATCTTTCACGGCCAGCGGCCAGCCCGCCCTAATGACAGTCCTCAACAATGCAGGCCAGTGGGACAAGAGCAACGTCCTGTTTCGCGATCGGCGCATCGTTGAATACAACAAGCGGACTCCACGCGTGGATATGCGTCACGTGGACTACGGGCTAGGAGTTCTCTCCGCCGACATCCTGGCCGGTAACCCGGACGGTGGGGCCTTCGATCTGTCCGATGTTTATCACCAGCTCTCCCTGGCGGGGAAACTGGCCGGGCACGAGGTTTATCACCGGTTTTACGAAATCGGGTCCCATGAAGGATTGAAGGAAGCCGAAGCCTATTTTTCGACCGACGAACTTTCAGCCGAGCAACCCGCGACCAAGGAGAACACATGAGTTACGCGCAGCAGCACCTCGACGAAGCCGCACAAATCATACAGAAGATGGACGTGGCCGCCATCGAGAGAATGGTCGACCTGCTGGCCGGGGTCAAGCAGGACGGCGGCCGCCTCTTCTTCCTCGGGGTTGGTGGCAGCGCTGGGAATTGCTCGCATGCCGTTAACGACTTTCGCAAGATCGTAGGCATCGAGTCTTATGCCCCCACCGACAACGTCTCCGAGCTAACCGCGCGGACCAACGATGAAGGTTGGGCCACTGTTTTTGTCGAGTGGCTCAAAGTCAGCAAACTGGCCGCTAGGGATGCGGTCTTCATCTTCTCGGTCGGTGGTGGGAATCTCGACAAGAACATCAGCCCGAACCTGGTGACCGCCCTCCAGCACGCCAAGCTCGTGGGGGCGAAGATCGCCGGTGTGGTTGGCCGCGACGGTGGCTACACGGCACAGGTGGCGGACGCCTGTGTGATTGTGCCCACGGTCAACCCGGACAATATCACCCCGCACTCCGAGGCATTTCAAGCGGTGGTCTGGCACCTGCTTGTGTCCCATCCCAAGCTCAAGGCAAACCAGACCAAGTGGGAATCTGCGGTCCGATGAGCCGCCGAGCGGTCTTTCTCGACCGTGACGGCGTGATCAACCGCGCGGTGGTTCGGGAAGGAAGGCCCTATCCTCCGGCGAAGCTCGACGAACTAGAGATTCTGCCAGGGGTCGCGGAAGCCCTGCTCAGCCTGAAGGCCGCAGGCTTCCTCCTGGTTGTGGTCTCGAATCAGCCTGATGTTGCCCGCGGGACCGTCTCGCAAGCGGCTGTGGAGGCCATCAATAGCGAAATTGCGGCAAGGCTGCCCCTCGATCGGCTCGTCATGTGCTACCACGACAGCGAAGATGGTTGCTCATGCCGCAAGCCGCGGCCCGGAATGCTGTTGAGCGCCTCAAGCGATCTTGGACTTGATCTCGGCCGGAGCTTCATGGTCGGGGATCGCTGGCGAGACGTCGAAGCCGGGCAGCACGCAGGATGCCGGACCTTCTTCATCGACTATGGGTACAACGAGCGCCAGCCGGTTTCCTGGGACTATCGAGTGAAATCCCTGTCCGAGGCGGCCGGGATCATCCTCACCGAACATGGGCTCCAGACTCCTGATCGTGCCTCGGCATAGAATCAGAGCGATCTACCCTCCCGTCCAATCCCCCGCTCAATCCCCCAGAGGACTCCTGTGAAGACCGTCGACCAACTCAATGTGAAGATCTTTGCCGACGGTGCCGACAAAGCCGGCATGATCGAGATGTACCAGAAGCCGTTCGTGAAGGGTTTGACGACCAATCCCACCCTAATGAGGAAAGTCGGCATCAGCGACTATCGAGCGTTCGCCAAGGACATTCTCCAGGCGATTCCGGATCGGCCCATCTCGTTTGAGGTCTTCTCGGACGAATTTGCGGAGATGGAGCGCCAGGCCCTCGAGATAGCGGGTTGGGGCGAGAACGTCTACGTGAAGATCCCCGTCACGAATACCCGTCGGGAAACGAGCTATGAACTGGTCCGAAAGCTGACCGCAAGAGGGGTGAAGGTCAATGTCACCGCCCTCATGACCCTGCCCCAGGTTCGGGACGTTGTCGCGGCCCTCAATCCGGAGGTTCCAAGCTACGTTTCCGTCTTCGCAGGAAGGATTGCCGACACCGGCAGAGATCCGGTTCCGCTCATGGCGGCCGCGGTCGAGTTGCTCAAGCTGAGCCCGGCCGCTGAGTTGATCTGGGCCAGTCCGCGCGAACTTCTCAATATTTTTCACGCGGAAAGCGTTGGATGCCACGTCATCACGGTCACCAACGACATTCTCAAGAAACTGCAGCTTGCCGGCTACGACCTGGACGAATACTCGCTTGATACCGTAAAGATGTTCCACACCGACGCCGCCGCCGCGGGCTTCAAGCTGTAAAGAAGAAACCGGCCTTAGGACGTCGAGGCTATCTTCGACCGGGATCTGCGGATCCAGTCCTTGATCCGCGCTAACTGCGGAAGGGGAAAGTGCCAGCGATAACGCTGGGCAAACGGGCGTGGATTCTGATCACCGACCCGGCGCCGTGCGGTCTTCGATACCGACATTGTCGCGTTGGGCGTTGACTCCAGAGCCACCCCATGTGAAGGTACCCCGTTCGACGTCCTTCATTCTCGGAGCTCCACGATGAAACAACTCTCCCTGTGCGCGTGCGCTCTCTCGATCCTCATGGGCGCGGGCATTGCCTCGCCTGCCTTCGCCCAAAAGCCCCCGCAGAAGATCGACGAGGAATACACCAAGCTGATCAAGCAACACCTGCAGGATCCGCGGATCACCACGGAACTCGTGGACCACCTGCCGGCCTCCAGCACGGTACCGACACCGCTGAAGCACTTCGGCCACATCATCGGTCAGCCCGGTGAGATCGAGTACACGAAGGACCTGTACGCCTACTACCAAGCACTCGCCAAGGCCGCGCCCGGGCGCGCGAAGTTCTGGACCATCGGCAAATCCGAAGAGGGCCGCGACATCGTCATGCTGGCCATCGCCGACGAGGCGACGCTCAAGGCCCTCGATACTCACAAGGCGAACCTCGCAGCTCTCACCGATCCGCGCAAGACCACCGAGGCCCAGGCCCAGGCGATCATCAAGACGGGCAAACCAATCTACTGGCTCACCTCGGGCATGCACTCGCCCGAGACCGGCGGTCCCCAGGTGCTGATGGAGCTCGCCTATCGCCTGATCGTTCAGGAGACGCCCTTCATCCAGGAGATTCGCAACAACATGATCACGTTCATCACTCCCGTGATCGAGCCGGATGGTCGCGACAAGCACGTCGACACCTACTACTACGGGAAGAAGACGGGCAAGCAGCGCCCCCCTCTGATGTACTGGGGCAAGTATGTGGCCCACGACAACAACCGCGACGGCATGGGCCAGTTCCTGAATCTCACCCGCGCGGTCACGAGGACCCAGCTTGAGTGGAAGCCCATCGTGATGCACGACCTGCATGAGGCGCAGTCGTACCTCTATTCGTCGACCGGCACCGGCCCCTACAACGAAGCGATCGACCCCATCACCATCTCCGAGTGGTGGGATTTCGCCAACCACGATGTGCAGGAGCTGACCAAGCGCGGCGTTCCCGGCGTGTTCACCTACGGCTTCTACGATGGCTGGACGCCGAACTACATGTTCTTCATCGCCCATTCGCACAATGCGATCGGCCGCTTCTACGAGGTGCAAAGCTACGGTCCGGATAACAACGAGAATCTGCGGCTGCCTGCGTCTGCCACCAGCCGCGAATGGTTCCGGCCGAACCCGCCGCTTCCATCCATCAAATGGGGCCCGCGCAACAACACGAACATCCAGCAGTCGGGCGTGCTCTTCTCGCTCTCGCACATGGCGAAGAACCGCCAGAAGTACATGGAGAACTACTGGCTCAAGAACAAGCGCTCGGTGGATAAGGGCAAGAACGGTCCGGTGCACGCGTGGGTGATTCCGGCGAACCAGCGTCGCAAGGGCGAGGTGGCGGATTCCGTCAACGAACTCCTCCGCCAGGGCCTCGAGATCCATCGCGCGTCCGCGGCGATGAAGGCCGGAAACGTCAGCGTCGAAGCGGGCGACTACGTGATTCGGGCAGATCAGCCCTATCGCACCCTCGCCGATATGTACTTCTCCATTCAGAACTATCCGGCCCAGAATCCTCGCCCTTACGACGACACCGGCTGGACGTTCCAGTACATGCGCGACATCGATCTCAAGACCGTGGGCGACAAGTCCATCCTGTCGGCGTCGATGACCCCCGTCACCGCACCCGTCAAGGCCCCAGGCGGGATCGAGGGCACGGGCAAGACGCTGGTGGTCGAACACACGTCAGATAACGCTCTCGTGTCGTTCCGTTTCAAGAACGCGAACATCGCGATGGACGCGGTGGAGGACGACTTCGAGCTGAACGGGCGACAGCTCCGCGCGGGTGCCATCGTCGTCAAGGACTTCGACCGAACGAAGCTCGAACCGGTCATCAAGGATCTTGGCCTCTCCGCCTGGGCCACAGACTCCCTGCCCGCCCTGAAAACCCACGCCCTGGACGTTCCGCGCATCGGCTACGTGCATGCGTGGCAGAGGACGCAGGACGAGGGCTGGGTGCGGGCCGCCCTCGACACCTTTGGCGTGCCCTACACGTACTTCGCCGATCAGAAACTGCGTGAGGGCAATCTCCGCGCGAAGTACGACGTCATCATCTTCCCGCACGTCGGCGGGACGGCCCAGAGCCAGATCAACGGCATTCCGAAGACGGGTCCCGATGCGGTGCCGTACAAGAAGTCCGACCTCACGCCCAACCTCGGGGTGCTGGACCAGTCGGATGACATCCGCGGGGGCATGGGAATGGAAGGCCTCACCGAGCTCGCGAAGTTCGTCAACGAAGGGGGGACGCTCATCACCGAGGGTTCGACCGCGACCATTTTCCCCGAATACGGAATCACGTCCGGGGTCACGGTTGAGCGGCCCGCGCAGCTGTTCGCGCGCGGCTCGGTAATGCGCGGCAAGTGGGGGGATCGCAAGAGTCCGATCGCCTATGGCTACGACGCGTCCGATCTGCCCGTCTACTTCAATCAGGATCCCGTTCTGAACGCGGGCGGTGGGTCGGGCATTCCCGCGGAGTTCGCGGGTTTCCTCGGTGGCGGCGGACCACCGAACGCGGGGCTCGGCCAGATCATCACGCCCATGGCAAC
>Ga0163151_10008679_pt1 | contig 11352 bp, 1 predicted proteins | sample OliLakLV19MP5IB2_FD_145596 | JGI IMG/M metagenome (GOLD analysis project Ga0163151, IMG submission 145596) | Freshwater microbial mat bacterial communities from Lake Vanda, McMurdo Dry Valleys, Antarctica - Oligotrophic Lake LV.19.MP5.IB-2 | ecosystem: Environmental > Aquatic > Freshwater > Lake...
CTTAAAAGGTTTTTCAATAAAGCTGCAATTCGTAAACTCACGGAGGATTTTGTCTTCAGGATTCCCTCGTTGTATAAAAAAAATTGACAGCATGAAATTGATGACCAACCTTGTGAGCAAAGTGTTTTTACTTCTCTTCTGCAGCTTTTGTGCGGTTACTCTTGATGCACAGCAATCAAGTAAAAATCCAATCCTCAAAGAAGCTGCTGAGACACTTCCTATAACCACTTCGGAAATGAACTCCACTTTAATTGCTGAAGAGCAAAATTATGTCCAACAAGTTTTGGTTATTCAGGGTGTGGAGTTTCAGGATATTATCCTTCATGCTTCCTACAATCAGCTTTTAAGTTCCATCCAAAACGAATGGTCTGCGAATTTTGAGCTTCAGAAGAAGGGGCTCATGGATTTTGAAAAAGTTCTTGATGATGCGCAAGCCGATACTGCACTTAAGTATCAACATCTCCTGACACTGCGCCAGCATTTCAATGGACTCAGGGAAAACCTTGCTATTATAGGCCAACCGAAGTCAAAGGGGAATTAAATTCAAAACAGCCTTGCTTCAACCTCCTTTTGTCAGGTTGATTTGTAAATTTTATTTTTTTCGCTTATCCATTTATAGCTCATGAACGATCTTTTATACTTAGCCTCAGTAATTGTTACATTCCAGGTTAATATCCGGAGCAAGAGCCATTTCAGCAGATACTCCCATACCAGTTTACCGTACTTTCATATTAAAGCTGCAAAGGCGATTGTATCCTGCATAGTGCTTGCTTGCTTGATCTTCGTTGGTAAAGTGGAAGCCCAGGTTGCGAATTATTCGTTTGCCGCATCGTCAGCAACATACACCGCTCTTGTAGCACCTACCAATGTGTACCCAACTGGCTGGGATGATAATGCAGCTGTTTCTGTCCCCCTTGGATTTACTTTTACATTCAATAGCATTGGATATACCTCTGTATTTGTGCATCCCAATGGTTATATCACATTTGGCTCATCAACTTCAGGATATCTACCTATATCTGGAGGGAGTGCCGTCGCCGGAGTTGTTTCAGCGTGGGGCCGTGACCTCCAGGCACAGAATACTGCACCATTGGGAACGGTAGATTATTTATCATCTGGCGGTGTGTTTACGGTTCAATGGACGGATACCCGGAGATTTAACAGTACAACTGTAAACGCAGAGAGGTTTCAAATGCAAATTCAATTGGTCCAGGCCACCGGCGTGGTCAATATCGTGTATGGTACCTGGTCAGATGCAGTAAACGCGAGCTCAGCAAGCCTTGGAGAGGTGGGTCTGCGTGGTAGTTCAGGGACTGATTTTAAAAACTTGAGTGTTTTATCCGGAGGTAACTGGACTTCACCCACCCCGGGAGGTGTTAATACAGCCACTTGTTTTTATAATGAGACTAGTGTGGCCACTAAACCCGCATCCGGCCAGACGTATACATTTACTCCACCACTACCTTGTGTGACTCCTTCTAATCAACCAACTGTATTAATGCTAACGCCTGCAGTTAATTCTGTTGCAGGATCATTTACAGCTGCATCTGGGGCTCCTTCTGGGTATTTGGTTGTAAGAACGCTGACGAATGTACCCCCTTCGAATCCCGTAAATGGTACATCATATACACCAGGAGCCAGTGCCCTTGGGGGTGTGATTGTTGCCTCCAGTGCAATGACCTCATTTACAGCTACGGGGTTACTTCCTTCCACCCCATACTATTTTTGGGTGTATTCATTTAATAATACACTTTGCTCGAATGGACCGGTCTATCTGGTTACCTCTCCTTTGACAGGAATGACCACTACCATGGCCTGCTCTATATCTGGAACCAAGTCTGTAGGGCCAACCGGAAACTATACAACATTAACTGCGGCGATCGCAGATTTGAATACAAATGGACTCGCAGGACCCGTAATCCTTGAATTGGAGGCTGCGTATGTAAGTACAGTTGAACCAGCTTTTCCAATCGTTATTCCTGTACTGCCATGTATCAGTGCCATAAATAATCTGACCATCCGACCGGAACTCGGAGCAACAGCCAGGAGTATCACGAGTGCAAGTGTTACGGGTACATTGAGCCTTGATGGCGGAGACTTTGTGACGATCGATGGACGCGCAGGTGGAGCAGGCGTTTCTCAGCTCACCATTAGCAATACCACCACGACCGGTTATGCGTTGCAACTGATCAATAGCGCTACAAATAATGTTTTTAAATTCTGTACAGTAGCTGGCGTCAATACAAGTACGTCCAGCGGCGTTGTCTGGTTTAGTACAGCGGTTGGGTTTGCAACTGGCAATAGTAATAACGCCATTGACAACTGTGATATTCGTGATGGGGCCACCACGCCGACCAATTTAATTTATGCATCTGGTAATACGGCTGATTACAATTCACAGAACAATACGAATACGGTTTCCAACTGCACCCTTCATGACTGGTTTAATGCAACAGCAACAGTTGCTAGTGCAGCTATTAATATTGTTGCAGGCGCTTCAGATTGGATCATCACCGGGAATAGTTTTTACCAAACGACTACCCGCACCTTTACGATGACTACGGCTACGGACCAGGGGGCGATCTTCGTCACTTCTGCGACTTTTGGCACCAACTTTACCATTACCAATAATTTCGTTGGAGGAACCGCCCCCTCATGTGGTGGTACCCCATGGACCTATACAGGTGGTGCCACGGGTACACCAACAGTAAGGATGATTCGTCTCACATCAGCATTGGGGGCGTTCTCCAATATTCTTAACAATACGCTTACCAATATTGCAATCACAACTTCCACTACAAACAACCTCAGCGGACTCATATCACATGTAAGTGGTAATGTCAACATCAATGGCAATACATTAGGGTCGCAGACATTAACCGGGGCTGTGAATGTTACACTGGTCAACGTTACAGCAGGTGTTTTCTATTTGCCAATCGGTATCGGCCTTGGGGCTGTGCCGTGTACCATGAATGTGACTAACAATAATATCGGGGGTATTACGGTCACAAACTCCAGTACGGGATCTGTTAGTTTTAGGGTCATCTACGGTCAGCCCGTGGCCGGCAGTATAGTCAACATCAGCAGTAATTTGATTGGTGGAACTGTGGCCAATAGTTTGCAGCAGTTGTCCAATAATATTTTCACCGGTATTTTAGTACTGAATCCTACGATAGGCGGTGTATACTCGAATAATACGATCAGGAACCTGACGCTAAATAATATAGGTGTCACTGGTTCCATTCGCGGTATTGATATTCAGGCCAGCGGTGGTGGACATACCATCACCGGGAATACCATATTCAATTTGACAACCAATGCCACCAACATAGCTATCAACAATGCTGCCTCTATCGTGGGCGTAAATATGACCGGATCAGTAGTAGGAGGAAGCAATATTTCCGGAAATACAATCTTCAATTTAACCAACACAAACGCCACAGTGGCCGGCTGGATTAGTGGTATGTATTTTGGAACAGGTCTTGCTCCGCAAGCCAATACGACTATTTCGAAAAACTTTGTACATAGCCTCAATCTATCTTCACCGACTGCAGGTATGGCCGGTATTTTCCTTCCCAATACCGGAAATGCCCAAGTGCATAACAATATAGTGAGACTCGGAATAGATGCTGGTGGAGTCGATATCACTACATCGCTACAGATCAATGGAATCTATAAAGCCTCTACCGGCAGCATGAGTATATATCATAATACGGTATATATCGGTGGAGCAGGTGTGGTGAGTGGAGCCGTAAACAGCTTTGCCTTTAGACGAAGCACCTCCGGCATCATTGATACGGTCATGAATAACATTTTTTATAATGCGCGTTCCAATGCCAGTGGAACAGGAAAACATTATGCGGTAAATCTGAATGCCAGTTCGGCGTTGCTCGAAAACTTTAATGTACTCTTGGCCAATGGTACAGGGGGAGTTTTGGGGCTTCTTGGAGTCGTTGATTTTCCAACGCTGGTGGCATGGCAGGCAGGTGCCAACCAGGATTGGAATTCAGCCTCTTCTGATCCTAAGTTTGTAAACCCTACCGGAACGTCGGCCACCGTCGATCTTCACATTCAATCAGGGGTGGCTACTCCGGTCGAGCAAGGGGGATATAACATTCCACTGGTGACAGTAGATTTTGATATGCAAACCAGATCCGGCTTAACACCCGTAGACATAGGTGCTGATGCGGGGAACTTTATATTAAGTGATTTAACTGCACCCGCTATTTATTATACGCCTTTAATCCCTACATCATGTATCACCGGGGATCAAACATTGAATGGGGTAAATATCACAGATGCCACCGGTATTCCAACTGCTGGTGCATTACGTCCAAGAATTTATTATAGGAAGAACGCCGGAGCTTATTTTTCTCAGCCGGGTACCTACGTATCGGGACCAGCAAATAATTCCAATTGGAATTTTACGATTGTAGCTGCTGATATGGGGGGCCTTGTTATAACCGATGTGGTTTCTTATTATATTATAGCCCAGGATATCGTTGCTACTCCAAATGTGGGATCTAATCCCGCTGGAGTAATCGCGACGGATGTCAATACCGTTACCACGCATCCGGTAACTCCAAATACATTTACTGTCAACGGTACTTCTCTGAGTGGAACCTATTTGGTAGGGGTTGGTGGTGCATATACTACCCTCACAGCTGCTGTTGCAGCCTATAACATTGCCTGTCTTGGTGGTGCTGTTGTCTTTTCTTTGACAGATGCTACGTATCCCGGCGAGACTTACCCTATTACGATCAATGCAAATTCTTTTGCGAGTGCTTTCAATTCGCTGACCATAAAACCTACTCTTGCCGGTACTACGATTTCTGGCACGAGCGCCACTGGGATTATTGTGCTCAACGGAGCTGATTATGTGACCATTGACGGCTCTATTTCGAATACCTCAAATACGATTTGTCCACCATCAACAGCTTCACGTGATTTAACCATTACCAATAGCAGTACCAGCACGACAAGTGCGGTGATCTGGCTGCAAACCGTAACGGTAGGATTAAATTCAGCTGCTAACAACACGATTAAAAATCTAAATATAGTTGGTAATGGAAATACGCAAACATTAGTGGGCATAGGGTGTGGATCCTCTACCATAAGTATAACCAGTCTGGGTGCGCTCAACAATAACAACGCCTATATCAATAACAACATTAGGAAAACCCAATATGGTATTTATTCACAGGGTAGCAGTCTGGGAGCAAAAAATACAGGGACCGTCATCAACCAGAATCTGGTCAATACTGTCGCTCCTGATAATGTAAGAAGAGCGGGCGTCTTTGTTGGTTTTGAAAACAATATTTCCATTTCCGGAAATACGATTTCAGAAATAGCGTCAGCTACCTCCATAGAAGATGTGTTTGGTATTACTCTGGGTACTGTTAGTATTTCCACTTCAACTTCTACAGGAAACGAAGTGACTGGGGCTACGATTACCAATAATAAGATCGGTTCTGTGCGTCAGACTGCGACATATTCAGCATGCGGAATTTTTGTTGCCGCGGCCTTGTCCGGCACTAATCTCATAGCTAATAATATGCTTAGCGGTGTTTCCTCCAATGGTACAGCCGGGGATTATATGGTAGGTATTTTTATCGGTGGAGGTAATGGCTCTACTACTAAGTTGTATTATAATACGATTACGATGACAAGTGTCCCTCCCAACACAGGAGCTTCTGACAAAAGCTTTGCATTAGCCATTGCCGGTGTAAATCCAATAGTGGATATTCGCAATAACATCCTTTTCAACACCCAAATGAATGGGACCAGCAATAGCTATGCAATAGCATACGGATATACACCATTTAGCAACCTTACGTCTGATCATAACGATTATTATGTAAGTCCCGGTGCTACTTTCTTTGTTGGTGCTACCGGTGGAACGATTGCGGCTCCTGTTAATCAGACGACTCTGGCTAACCTGCAATCAGTCACCCTAAAGGATGGTTTCGGACTGACGATCCCTCCTGCATTTGTTTCCCCCACCGACTTGCATTTAGTAGCTACTACTAATGCTTGCCTGGAAGGAAAAGGTATACCTATTCCAGGTATAACGACAGACATAGATTGTCAGACCCGAAATGCTGTCACACCGGATATGGGAGCGGATGAATTCACAGGCCCTTTGCTCTCCATCACAGTAACAGAAACCTCCGGGATTGCTAATAATGATGGTATTATATGTGCTGGTGCTTCGGCAACCATCACCGCTACTGGTGGTGGTACGTACCTGTGGAGTACTGGTGCAACGACTCCAGCAATAGTAGTTGCACCTTCCATGACAACCGTATATACAGTCACGGTGACCAACAGCCCCTGTGTAGACATCCTTACGGCAACCATTACGGTCAGTCCGCTTCCCACTCCCGTGATAGTTATAGCTGAGACTTCTGGAACAACAAATAATGACGGTATTATATGTACTGGTGCATCTGCAACACTGACAGCTTCCGGAGGGGGTACCTACTTATGGAGTACGGGGGCAATGACTCCTGCCATTACAGTGACTCCATCTATGACGACAACCTATACGGTAACCGTTACAAGTGTAGCTGGTTGTACGGCAACTGCTTCCCAAACCATTACAGTCAATCCACTTCCAACTGCGGGTATCACGGTAACAGAAACTTCCGGAATCTCAAATAATGACGGAATAATATGCGCAGGGTCTTCTGTAACTTTGACCGGTACCGGTGGATCTTCTTATGTCTGGAGTACAGGAGCAACAACAACTGCAATAACGGTATCACCTTCCATGACGACTGTCTATGTGGTTACAGTGACTAACGCAAATGGCTGTACGGCTACCGCATCTTCAATAATAAGCGTAACCGCAGTTCCAGCATATACCTTTGTGATCACTGACGTATCCAATTGTAATACAGCTGACGGAGCTATCACACTGACCATGACGGGGGGAATAGCCCCATTCACATTTAGTTGGTCTACTTCTACAGGGTGTGGTGTAAATCCAAGTGCTCAAAACCAAAGCGGAATATGTGCTGGAAGCTATTTTCTAACGATAACAGATGCCAATGGTTGCAACACCACAGGAACTTTCTTTGTTGATGGTCCTGCTCCAGGATGTTTCAGTTGTCCAACAATCACAACCCTTACCATAACACCGCCAAGCTTTGCCGGAATCTGCCAATCGGAGTCTTTTACAATGACAGCCTCTGGCCTATTGGGTATGGGTGTCACGTATGGTATCCAATTTGTATATTTTGCTGCTCCCACCAGTAATCCATATTCCGGAGGCACTATATTGGTGACCGTTCCTAACGCAAATCTTGGCGGGGGAGGTACAACAGCAACAGCCACAGGCAACATAAATACTTCGGGCACTTATTACGTATATGCTATTCTGAATCCTTTACCGACTAGTCCGGATTGTCGCCCATCCGCTACATCCTCTGTAATTATAAAACCAAATCCGGTTCTAACCCTTACTCCTGTAAGTCAAACCATTTGTTCTGGCTCGTCCATTACACCACTAATGGTAAGTAGTAATATAACAGACCCAAATCAGCAAATATTTTGGTCCCGTGACAATACAGCCAACGTTTTAGGTATTGCTGCAAGTGGTATGTTCAATGCTGCCACAGGCATAATTGTGGGCACACTGACCAATCTTACCAATGCTCCGATAACAGTTACGTTTACTTTTTACGGGGTATATAACAATTGCGTTGGAAATAATTATACAGCTTCTGTTGTTGTCAATCCTTTTCCAAATGTTGGAGCAGTGGCAAGCCAAACCTATTGTGTAGGCTCCAATGTACCATCCATTGTGTTTAGCAGTAATACACCCAACGCTACCTTTTCATGGAGTCGCACGGTGCCCATCCCAGATATTGGCTTGGGTGCAACTAACGGTACAGGCAATGTTCCTGGCTTTACCTCGACCAACACAAGCGGCGCACCTATTACCTCTACTTTTTCAGTGATCGCTTCTTATACCAACAACGGGGTGACCTGCACGGGGGCTCCAATCCAGTTTACAATCACGGTCAATCCAACGCCACAGATCAATGCAGTCCTTAATCAAACCTACTGTGCAGGCTCAACTGTTCCGTCAATCGTATTTTCAGGTAACGCACCGAATGCAATCTATACCTGGTCAAGAACAAACCAGGCAATTGGCCTTGCACCCCTCAACGGTGTAGGCAATATACCATCGTTTATAGCGACAAATGCCGGAACGACCCCGCTGACCAGCACGTTTACGGTTGTAGCCAGTTTTATCAACAACGGAGTGACCTGCACTGGGGCATCGATTACTTTTACGATCACGATCAATCCATCTCCAACCATCAGTGCAGTAGCGAGTCAAACCTACTGTGCAGGTTCAACAGTTCTATCGGTGGTCTTTACCAGTAATATACCAACTGCTGTATTCAACTGGTCCCGGACGAATGTGCCCATTGGGCTCGTCCCAACGATGGGTACAGGAAGTGTTCCATCATTCACAGCAACGAACACCACCAATGCGCCCATCTCTTCCGTGTTTACCGCTACAGCAAGCTATACCAACAATGGCGTAACATGTACAAGTGCTCCGATTACGTTTACCATCACCATCAATCCTACTCCAATAGTCACACTGGTACCAAACAAGACCTATTGCGAGGGGACCATTGTACCATCAGTGACCCTGAACAGCAATGTCCCTGCTGCTGTCATCACCTGGAGCCGTACCGGAGATTATATTGGGTTAGGCCCTCTATCCGGAACTGGAAATATTCCATCCTATTTCGGGATAAATAATACCACAGGCCCTTTGACGGCAACCTTTACGGTGATAGCCACTTACACTAACAATGGTGTTACCTGTACCGGTCCACCAATGATCTTTACGATTACCATCTGTTATTCACTCCATCCTAAAATCCTTGGAGATAATTACGTTTGTCCGGGACAGTTGGTTACGTACTTTGCCGAAAATCCTAATCCGAACAGTACATACATTTGGACCCTGCAGAATGGAGGTGGTGTTATCATTCAAGATAATGGCACTAATATTACGGTTGAGTGGCAAGATCTTCCCGGCGGTCCTTTCAACCTACGACTCCAGGAATCAGGATGTGGAAGTGTATGTAATGCATACGATTTTCTGCCGGTATTCATCCAGGGTGTTGATGCCCTTTCATGTAATGACCATGTACAGATTTCACTCAATGAAAACTGCGAGGCTGTTATCCTGAGTGGAATGATCCTCGAAGGAGAAGCGGAAGGCAATAACAATTACTTTGTCATCATCACGGATGAGGATGGAAATGTAATACCTGACGCAACGCTCACCTCAGAACATATCGGTGAGTGCTTTACCGTCATGGTGGCTAATGAGTGCAATGATCAAAGTTGCTGGGGAACTATTTGCGTGGAAGACAAAATACCACCTGTCATTGAGTGTACAGACGTGACGGTAAGTTGCGGTACGTCACTCGATCCTGTATTTGCGCCACCGGTTACCGGAACAGCTGTTGAATCAGTTACTACGAACCTACCGATTGGACCAAATGGTGGAACGATTACCACGCAACAGTTAATACTTGATGTACCAGCCAATGGTATTGTTACGGATGTGAATATCACTATTGATCTGGCCCATACATGGGTTGGTGACCTGACGGTAGAATTGATAAGCCCAACAGGTACCACTGTGTTACTGGTTGACCAACTTTGTGGCGCAGTCAATGACTGGGATAATGTAACCTTTGATGACCAGGCAGGTCTTGCGGTGAGCACAGCATGCAATCCGCAACCACCAGCATTGGCGGGTTCTGTGATTCCACAAGGAGCATTATCTGATATCAATGGACAAACAGCAGTTGGACCATGGACACTTGTGATCACAGACCAGGTTGGTGGCGATGGTGGAACCCTGAATTTTGTAAGTCTTGACGTGGATTACTACTTAGCCGTACCAAGCGCACCATTTGCAAGTGATGCCTGCGGTGAAGTTGAACTTACCTATACAGATAGTGAATCAGGAGACGCTTGCGAAGAGCTTACCCTGACCAGAACCTGGACGGCAACAGACGGTAGTGGAAACACCGCTACGTGCATCCAGAATATTACCATCACACCATTAACACTTGGAAACATAGACTTCCCTGAAGCTTATGTAGGTGTATGTGGTGAAAGTATCCTTCCTGACAATACAGGATGGCCTACCGTAGATGGTACACCAATTACAGATGAGAATAATCTATGTAATATTTTTGTCGGTTACTGGGATAAAGAACTGACTGAATGTGGTGGTGGTCGCAAGATCGTCCGTACATGGACAGTCCTTGACTGGTGTACAGTTGAGTTTGTAGAAGCGGTACAAGTCATCAAGCTGGTAGATGATGTAGGTCCTGAATTGACCTGCCCTGCTGACTTTGAAGTGGGTACTGATTTCTGGTATTGCTATGCAAATGTCAGTGTTCCTAAACCGATCGCTATCGACGAATGCAGCGATATCGCAAGTTACAGCCTGACTTCGTCAAGCGGCATTGTGATATCCTTTGGAAATAACTTTGTCATCAACGGTCTGCTGATCGGAACACACACCGTGACCTGGACAGTGACGGATGAATGTGGAAACAGTAGTACCTGCAGTTTCGAGATCACCGTTGTGGACGATGTAGTTCCGGTAGCTAACTGCGATCAGCATACGATCGTGAGTCTGACGAATGACGGACCTGGCGGAATCACGCTGGTTCCAGCAAGTGTATTCGATGATGGAAGCTATGATAACTGTGGACCTGTAACTTTCCGCGCAAGAAGAATGGATAGCTGTATCGACTTCGACTGGACAACCGAAGGAGCATGTATTGATGATGTGCCAGGTGGTATTCCTGCTATCAACAGCAGAGACCGCGGTACAGTGCATCGTCCATGTGTACCATTCGCATGCTGCGATGTTGGAGCAGGACCCGTGATGGTTGAGCTGGAAGTAACAGATGCTGCTGGCAATGTCAACTATTGCATGATCGAAGCTACCATACAAGATAAGATCAGTCCGTTTGTGGAATGTCCTTCAGACATCATCGTAAGTTGCGACTTCTGGTTTAATGTAGAAGAAGGCACCTTTGTAGATGGAGAAGGCAACAATGACGGATCACTGGATGAAGATCCACTGAGTGCCATCTTTGGTAATATGTATGATGCATTCAGATATGATGAAAGCGTCAGAAATGCCATCATCATCAACGATCCAGGAAACGAAGACTACAACCAGCCTTATAACTGGGGTATCGACGGCTGGGCGGATGACAACTGTGAGGTCAACTTACAGGTGAGAGTCCGGGTGATCGATGATTGCAGCGGAGATGATCTGCCAGGTAA
>Ga0163151_10008683_pt1 | contig 11346 bp, 8 predicted proteins | sample OliLakLV19MP5IB2_FD_145596 | JGI IMG/M metagenome (GOLD analysis project Ga0163151, IMG submission 145596) | Freshwater microbial mat bacterial communities from Lake Vanda, McMurdo Dry Valleys, Antarctica - Oligotrophic Lake LV.19.MP5.IB-2 | ecosystem: Environmental > Aquatic > Freshwater > Lake...
ATCACCACGCCGCTTCCAGAATCCCCAACAAATCCGCTTCCGTCGGGCGGCGATCGGCATTCCGAACCAACTGCGCGAACTCGGCGTGACCCGCGACCAGTTGCCGACGTTCGCCGCGAAAGCCTTCGGCATCAAGCGGTTGATGTTGCTCAACGGCCGCCGCCCGACGGAAGCGGATTTGTTGGGGATTCTGGAAGCGGCGTGGTGATCGTGCAAGAAGCCCAGGGATAGCAATCCCTGGGCTTCCGACTGGCTGCTACGAAATCAAATTCGGTGCTTCCAAAATTTCAATGACCTCTCGTGCCCGAAAGATTCGACCGTAGGATCGGCCGGGCAACTCTTCCAAAATCCCGGCTTTCACGAGTTTTCCGACATTCAGGCTCGCCGAACGGAACGTCACATCCAAGCGGTCAGCCGCCTGTGAGATGGTCAGATATGGCCGCCTGAAGAGTTCATCGATCAGTCGCAGCAACAACGCCGACGCCCGTGCCGTTTGCAGCTGCGCCCGATACCGTTGCCAGAGCCCGAGTAACGCTTCGGCCCGTTGGACCGCGTCGCGCGATTGCTCGGCGACTCCGCGCAAAAAAAACGACAGCCAGGGAACCCACTCGCCCCGTTGACTGACGGCGAGCAGCCTTCGGTAGTATTCGTCCCGATGCCGCTCGAAATACGCGCTGAGGTAGAGCATCGGTTGCGGCAAGACCTTCTCGGTGCACAGCAGCAGTGTCACCAGCAGTCGCCCGATGCGACCATTGCCGTCGAGGAAGGGATGGATCGCCTCGAACTGGTAGTGAATGAGCGCCAGCCGAACCACGAACGGCAGGGGGGATGGGGCATGCCAGAATTTTTCGAGGTCGCCGAGCGTTGTCATCATCTCTTCGGGAGGCGAGGGGACGTAGGTCGCTTCGTTGAGCGTGCAACCGGGGGGGCCGATCCAATTCTGCGACCGCCGGAACTCGCCGGGGGTGAGATGGTCCCCAGCGACGCCGTCCATCAACTGCGCATGAATCTCCCGGAGCAACCGCAGACTGAGGGGCAACGTGTTGAGCCGAGCAAGACCCTGTTCCATCGCGAGGACATAGTTGCGGACCTCACGGACATCAGATCCGACTGCCGGGGCCGCCTGGGAGGCCTCGAAGTAGAACAGGTCCGACAGGGAGGCTTGCGTCCCTTCAATGCGACTGGAGAGAACCGCTTCGCGCCGCATGAAGGGTTGGATGAGCAAATAGGGATTCGGCAGCGTCCGCCCGATCCCTGCCAGTTCACTCAATCCCCGATCGGCCGCCGACACTTCCCCAGCGAGTTCCCAAGTCAGGGGGATGTCTGGGGGAAGCGAGTTCGGAACATATGCCCAGTACCCGCGCTCGTGTTTGACGAGTCGGCCCGCCGTATGATCTTGGAAATCCGCCCGTTGCATCGAATGATACTTTGTGATCGCAGTCCGGCGCCAAATGATATCATTTGGCGATAATGTATCATTCCTGTGGTGAGAATGGTACTTTTGCGATCACGATGGGCGTCACTTTTTCAGCGCCGCGTCCGCGAAGTCCAGAATCTTCGCCCAGAACTTTTCGTTGAGCGTGTGCTTCTCGTCCAGGCGGTATTGCAGCAACGTGCCGAAGTTGGGGCCGACAATGGGTTCGTCGTTCTGCACGAGGCCCGTGCCCACGACTCCCTTCGCGCCGAGCAGCTTGTAAACCGGGTCGGCGGCGCGCAGGCCGTCCAGCGACCGCGGGAAATTCGCCCAGGCGTCTTGCGCGCCTTCGGTGTCCAGCAGTGGCCGCGGGGCGATGAGCGCGACCAAGCAGTGCTGATCAAACGGCAGCCGGTCCTCCTGGTCGTTGAACTCGGTGAACTTGTCGTTGAACCAGTGCGGGAACGCGCGGTTGATCCGCTCGACCTTTTCCTGCTGGCTGTCCCGGCTGAGGGCCATGCCTCCGGTGCCGGATTGATGCGGCACCACCAGCGCGAACCGTTCGTCCATCGCCGCGGCGAACAAGGCGGTCTTGCCGCGGCGCGAATGGCCGATGATGCAGATGCGGTTCGGGTCGATGTCGGCGTCGGTCACCAGATAATCCGCACAGCGGCTGAACCCCCAGGCCCACGCGGCGATCGTCCCCCACCGCGATTCCGGCGCGGCGGGCAGGTCGGGATAGAACGGGTGGATGCCGTCGGTCCAGTCGTGCTGATCGGGGTCGAGGTCGCTTTCGTGGAACGTCGCGAAGGCATACCCGCGCGACAGGATGTACGGGGCGCACCAGAAATCGGCGTCACCGCCGCGCGGCGGCGCTTTCCCACAGTTGGCGTGCTGCCACGACGTGGTCGGCGTCACGGCTTCATCGAACACGGTCTCCTGATTGCCGCACTTGTTGATCCCGAGGAACACCGGCAGCCGGCCCTTGGCATTCTTCGGCACGAAGACCGCCAGATGCAGCCGCGGGGCGTTGTCCGGCAGGCCGTTGAAGCGGATTTCGATTTCCTTCAGCCGGGCCTGTCCGTCGAACACGGAATCGACGGTTTTCGTGACCTTCGCCGTGATGCCGAGCGGCTTCGGTGCAACGCCGTACATATAGTGCTGGAACAACTGGAGCAGTTCCGGCCGTCGCTCGGTCCGCCATTGCTCGGCGGTGGTCACCGGCCGCCCATCCCGCATTTTCAGCGGATCGGGCAGACCCGATTGCTGGGGAAGTTGATCGACCGTCGGAAAATCCGCGGCGGTGAGGGCGTCGGATCGTGACATGATGAGGACCAGGGCGCCGATCAGCCGGGGTGTCAGTCGCATTGCGGTGTCTCCTGAAGATGGCCCGTAGTGTAACAGGTGACGGGAGGTTGTCATGCGGGTGCATCTCGATTCTGGGTGGCGCTGGTTGCTGGCCCCCTCGCCCCCGTCTTCGGGGGAGAGGGTCGGGGTGAGGGGGTGTGCGCTCCCTGTCGTGTCCAACACCAACCCGAAGCGTAAGCGAGGGCGAGGGCGAGCGCTCGCCCTCGCTGACACTTCGTGTTGGTGTTGCTGGGGATCATCGCCCTGCGAAGCGTTCGGGCCCCTCACCCTAACCCTCTCCCCCGAAGACGGGGGCGAGGGGACCGGAGGAGGAAGCGACACAGAATGGAGGCGCACTTCCGTTGTCATCCGCTCGCGAAACCGGGGTGGCAATTTCCCGACGGACGCCGCATCATATTTGGACATCAATCCCACGACCATCGTCGCCGGGCGGCGACTGCGGTGCGTTCATTGATGGCGACGCCAGTTCCTCACAAGGTTTGACTGTGATCGAACGCCCGGAAGCGACAGCGGCCCCGCGTACAGGCGAGAAATCGCCCGAGCGGCTGGCCGCCAAGGTGCAATCGCTGCGGATGCCCCCGCCGCAACCAGCGCGCGGCGGCGGGTTCGTGCCGTGGATGCTGGTGATGCTGCTCGCGGTCGCCGCGACGTACACCGCGCTCGGCGGGATCGTGCCGTTTCTGCCGAGGCCGTTTGCCGACGTGGCGGTGAATGCGTCGTCGGACACGGACTCGGCGACGACGGCCACCGCGACCGGCGAGGCGACGACGTCGAAGTCCTCGACCGCTGCGCCGGCCGCGGCAGCGGGGCAGATCGTGCTGGAGTCCAAGGGGTACATCATCCCCGAGCAGCAGATTCTGGTCAGCCCGCAGGTGAGCGGCCGGATTCTGGAATTGAACTTCGACGCCGGGCAGCAGGTGGTGGAGGGGGCGGTGCTCGCCGTCATCGACAGCACCGAGTATCGCTCCGAATACGAACGAGGCGTGGCCCAGGTCGAGGCCGCACGGCAACGGAAGAACGAAGCCGAGCAGGGGAACCGGCCCGACGAAATCCGGCAGGCCAGGGCCGAGTTGGCGGAAGCGAAGACGCAGCTCGACCAGTCGAAAAGCACGTATGATCGCAAGCGCGATTTGTTCGAGAAGAAAATCGTCACTCCACAGGATGTGGAGGACGCCCAAAGCAGTTATCGCGCGCTGGTCTCACGCGTTGAAAGTCTGACGGCGATGACGCAACTGATGATCGACGGCCCCCGCGACGAACGGAAGCGGATCGCCGCCGCCGAACTGCGGGCCGCGGAGGCGGAGTTGTCGCGGTCCAAATGGCGGCTGGACAACACCGTCATCAAGGCCCCGATTTCGGGGACGATCCTGAAAAAGAACGCTGAGTTGGGGAACCTCGTGAACCCGATCGCGTTCAACGGCTCCTACAGTCTCTGCGACATCGCCGACTTGTCGAAGCTCGAAGTGGAGCTCGACATCCAGGAGCGGGACATCGCCAAGGTCCAGAAGAATCAGCGCTGCCGAGTGCGGGCGGAGGCCTTTCCCGAGCGGACGTACGACGGCTACGTCTCGCGGTTGATGCCGATCGCCAACCGGGCCAAGGGCGCGGTCCCGGTTCGGGTGCGACTCTCCGTCCCGCCGGAAGAGCAGGGCCGCTACTTGAAGCCCGAGATGGGCGCGACCGTCACGTTCTTTGCGGAGACGGTCGATCCCGCGCCGCCGGCGTCGTCCGCGGAGACGACCGATGCGGCGAGGTAGCGGCGGAATGACGAATGCAGAACCACCAAGTTTGTATTTACCCCGAAGGGGTTGCATATCAAAGCCCAGGGTCGCGAGTCTTCGAGCGCACCCTGGGTGGCGGACACAATTGTGACTCTTTACCCCGCAGGGGTTACATAGACCGAACGGCCACTCGATGATGGAACCCCTTTGGGGTACTTGGCCGCTCAACAACGCCAACCCAGGGTGCGCTCGAAGACTCGCGACCCTGGGCTGTGTTATCTAACGCCTTCGGCGTAAATACGTTGCCATGTTCCGCCAATGACCGCACGAAATTGGAACGACATTCGACATTCCTCGATACCGACCCTCCCTGTAACCGGAATCGCCTTTGATGTCCGACACTGAAGCCTGCGTGCGAGTCCGCGGCGTTCACAAGTCCTTTCGACGCGGCAGCGAAGTCGTCGAGGTGCTCAACGACCTCACGCTGTCGGTGCCGGAGGGGGAATTCGTCGGCCTGATGGGCCCCAGCGGCTCCGGCAAGACGACGCTGCTGAATCTCATCGCCGGGCTCGATCGCCCCACCGAGGGGGAAGTCTGGGTTCGTGACCATTGCATCTCGTCGATGAACGAAAGCCAGCTCGCCGGCTGGCGGACGCGGGGCATCGGCTTCGTGTTCCAGTTCTATCATCTGCTGCCGGTGCTGACGGCGTACCGCAACGTCGAACTGCCGCTCTTGCTGTTGCCGCTGTCGCCGGCCCAGCGCCGCGAGCAAATTCTGAACGTGTTGGACCTCGTCGGCCTGTCCGACCGGCTGCATCATCGCCCCGGCCAACTCTCCGGCGGCCAGCAACAGCGCGTGGGGATCGCCCGGGCCATCGTCACCGATCCCGACCTGATCGTCGCCGACGAGCCGACGGGCGATCTCGACGCGAAGTCGGCCGAGGAGATTCTCAACCTCCTCGGCGAACTGCAACGGACGCTGCAGAAGACGATCGTGATGGTCACCCACGACCCCCGCGCCGCCGCGCGGGCGGACCGCGTGGTGCATCTCGAAAAGGGGCAGTTGGTGGATGAGCCGACGCCGGTGGCGGTGAAGTGACAACGCAATGAAGAAGCCCAGGGATTGCTATCCCTGGGCGTCCTGCGAGTGAACAACCATGAACTTGTTGCGCCTCGTCCTCGACAACCTCTTCCGCAACCCATTGCGGACGATCTTCACGTCGCTGGCGACGATGGTGATGGTGCTCGTCGTCACGGTGGTGTTTTCGATTCTCTCATTTCTGTCAACGGCGACGACGGAGAAGGCCCAGAATCTCAAGGGGATCGTGACCGAACGCTGGCAGATTCCCAGCCAGATGCCGTGGGCCTATGCGAACGGTCTCGCCGAAGGGGGGCCGCATCGTCCGGGCGATCAGCGCGTGGACCCCCAGGACGCGATGACGTGGAGCTTCTACGGCGGCTCGACCGACCCCGATCCGAAGAAGCGGTCGATCAACACCATTCTGTTCGCGTTCGCATTGGAGCCGCGCGACCTGACCGAAATGATGGACGGCCTCGACGATCTGCAAGGGGAGCAAAAGAAACAATTTGACGAAGTCGTCGCCAAGCTGGAGCAGACGAAAACCGGCTTGATCGTCGGCAAGGAGCGGCTGGCGAACATCGGCAAGAAAGTCGGCGACAAGGTCAAGGTCTACAGCTTCAACTACCGCGGCATCGACCTGGAGTTCGACATCGTCGGCGAGTTCCCCGAAGGCCGGTACGATCCCTCGGCGGCCATGCGGGCCGATTATTTGCAGTCGGCGATGGACGCCTGGTCGCGCGAGAACGCCGGCAAGCCGCACGCGATGGCGGGCAAGTCGCTGAACCTCGTCTGGCTCAGGCTCAAGGACCGGCCCAGGTTCGACCAGGTCGCCGACCAGATTCTCACCAACCCGTCGTACAGCAGCCCCGCGGTGAAGTTCGAGACGGCGTCGTCAGGGATCGCGACATTCCTCGAAGCCTACCGCGACCTGATCTGGGGCATGCAGTGGCTGCTCGCCCCGGCGATTCTGTTCACGCTGTCGCTGGTGATTTCCAATTCGATCAGCATCAGCGTCCGCGAGCGGCGGATGGAGTTCGCCGTGCTGAAGGTGCTGGGTTACCGGCCGTGGCAGATCTTGTTCCTCGTGCTGACGGAGGCCATCCTGGTCGGCGTCCTCTCCGGGACGGTGAGCGCGGGCGGAACCTACCTGATGGTGAATCACATGCTGGGGGGCTTAAAGTTTCCGATCGCGTTCTTCGGCACGTTTTACATCGCCGCCGCCGCGTGGTGGTGGGGCGCGGCGATCGGCGGAGGCACGGCACTCGCGGGCAGCATCGGCCCCGCCTGGGCCGCGCGGACCGTCCGCGTCGCCGACATCTTCGCGAAGACGGCGTAACGGGGAACGTGGTGTGATTTGTGTGCCACGGCTGTGTCAGCCGTGCGAACGCTTCCACACGATAATGATCTGTGTCACGCACAATGCGAGAAGAGGTTTGTCCACAGATTTCACAGATGACGCAGATTTGAATAGAGGGAACCGACGTGATAGGGCAATCTCTCACTGAGTTCATTGATTTCCAATCTGCGGAATCTGTGAAATCTGTGGATCAAATGCTTTCGCTTTCCAGGATTTCCATGTGATGGTTGGCTTTTGGTCGTCCCTCGTCGGGAGCATGGTCTTCCTCTGGGCGCACCGCCCGGAGACGCTCGGCGTGCTGGTGCTGGCGATCGCGCTGCTCGCGGCGATCACCCGCGTGCCGTTGAGTTACAACGCCCTCAATCTCGTCGTCCGCTGGCGGACGGCGGCGCTGACCGTGCTGGCGTTCGTGCTCGTGGTCGGCCTGCTCGTCGTGATGCTGGCGTTCGTCAACGGCATGTATGCGCTGACGATGACCAGCGGGCAGCCGGGCAACGTCATGATCCTGTCCGACGGCTCGACCGATGAGGCCTTCAGCAGCCTGGCCATCGCAGACGTCGGCGACATCGAGAATCAGCCGGGCATCGTCCGCGAAGACGGCAAGCCGCTCGTCAGCCGCGAAACGTACATCGTCGTCAACCAGCCGCTGATCGACGCCGCCCCCGGTCGGCCGAAGCGCCGGTTCCTGCAGGTCCGCGGCGTGGACGATCCCGCCATCAGCGCGAAGGTACACGGTCACACGCTCGCCGAGGGGGGCCGTTGGTTCTCCGACGCCGGAGTGGGCCCGCTGCCCAACGCGAAGCCGGACGACGCCCCGGCCATCGAAGTGCTGCTCGGCTCGGGCATTGCCCGCGAGATGGGGCTGGATCGCAAGCCTGAAGTCATCGCCCGCGCGAAGAACAAGGATCGCCTCGACGCCGGTGGCACGTTCTCGATCAGCGACCGGACGTGGCTGGTCGTCGGCGTGTTCGAGTCGTCCGGTTCGACCTACGATTCCGAAGTCTGGGCCAAACAATCGCTGGTCGGCAAGATGTTCGGCAAGGAAAACTACAGCACGCTGGTCGCCCGCGCACCGGGAGCGGCCGAAGCGCTCAAGCTCCGCGAGTTCTTCGTCACCGATTACACCAAGGCCAAGCTGGCAGCGATTGTGGAGACGAAATACTTCGAGGGCATGTCGCAGACCAACACGCAATTTCTGGTCGCCGCGATGATCGTCGCCGCGTTCACGGCCGTCGGCGGCGTGTTCGGCGTGATGAACACCATGTTCGCGGCCATCAGCCAGCGGACGCGCGACATCGGCGTGCTCAGGCTGCTGGGCTTCAAGCGTCGGCAGATTCTGGTGTCGTTCCTGCTGGAGTCGATGCTGCTCGCACTGATCGGCGGGGCGCTCGGCTGCGCGCTCGGCTTCCTGTTCGACGGTGCGACGGCGAACAGCATCGTCAGCAGCGGGCAGGGGGGCGGCAAGTTCGTCGTGCTCAAGATGCAGGTCGACGGCACCGTGCTGTCGACCGGCATGCTGCTCGCATTGTTCATGGGCTTCGTCGGCGGGTTGTTTCCGTCGCTGTCCGCGATGCGGCTGAGCGCGCTGGATGCGCTGCGCTAGTTTCCGTAGGAGCCGGGGCGTGTCGCCCCGGTCTTGTCTTCGTCGAAAAGAGAAGACCGGGGCGACACGCCCCGGCTCCTAAAGAGTGTCATTTCGCCCGGCGGATGACCACCAGCGTCGTGTCGTCCGGCGGCAGCGGTCGGCCGTGGAAGTGTCGCACCGCGGCGCTGATGTGCGACACCAACTCCGCCGCCGGAAGCGCGGCGTATTGTTCGATCATCTCCTGCAGCCGCTGGTTGCCGAACATTTCGCCGTCGGCGTTGCGGACTTCGATCACGCCGTCGGTGCCGAGCACCACCAAATCGCCGACGTCGAGCCTCGTCAATCCGTCATCGTGCGACAATTCGAGCGACGGAAAACCGAGCGGCGTGGTCGTCGGGGCGATCGGGTGATAGACGCCGGTCCGCAGATGGTAGATGCCCGCCGGTCCGTGGCCAGCGTTCCACGTGCGCACCTCGTGCCGATGAATGTCGAGGCCGACGAATAGAATTGTGATGAAGCGGCCGTTGGTCAAATCCTTGGCGATGCTGTTCCGCAGGACTGCGAAGAACTCGCGCGGCGTGGAGACCGTCTGCACCAGCACGTGAACCATTGCGCGGACCGACGCCATGATCAGCGACGCCGCCAGCCCGTGGCCGCTGACGTCGCCGATCGCGAACCCCCAGCGGCCGTCGGGCAGCGGAAACCAGTCGTAATAATCGCCGCTGACGAACTCCGCCGGCTGCCACCACGCGGCGACTTCGTAACCGGGAATGTCGGGCAGCTTGTCCGGCAGGAACGTCGATTGAATCTTGAGGCCCATCTCCAGCGTGTGACGCAGCACGGCGGCTTCGCGAGATTCGTCGAGGAACCGCCGCCGTTCCAACGCGACGGCGACGTGGGCCGCGAACGCCTGCACGAGGCGTTCGTCGAGCGCTGCGAACCCCGCCGGCTTGTTCAACAACTGCAAGACGCCGAGCAGCCGCTGATCGTGCGGCGAGATCACCGGCGCGGCGAGAATGTTGCGGGTCGTGAAGCCGGTCTTGCGGTCGGTGCCGGCGTCCCATCGCGGATCGCTCGGCGGATGCGGGACCGACAGGAGTTGCCGTTGCGTCGCGACCCAGCCCACGGTTCCGCGGTCGAGCGGGTGCCGGATTTCCGCGATCTCCAGTTCGGTGACCACGCGGGTGTAGAGTTCCTGGCGGGCCTCATCGACGAGAAACAGGCTGGCCCGCTCGCAGCCGACGGCGTCGCACACGCCGTCCGTCGCGATCTGCAGAATGCGTTCGGGATCGTGCTCGCCGCCGAGCTCGAGCGCCAGCTCCAGCAATCGCGTCAGCGGATCGGGAATCGCGGTGTCGGTCATCAAGCAGTCTCTGTAGGAGCCGGGGCGTGTCGCCCCGGTCTTCTCTTCCTCACGTATCGATTAACAATGTCTCCGCCGCATCGGATGTTGCCGGATGCCCGAGCCGGGCGTCCAACCATGCCGGATCAACGAACCGCCGCAGCAGCCACCGCAGCGCGTGCTCGACCTGCTGCTGCGTACCATCATCCAGCGGGCGATCCCAATGAAATCCGTCCGCATGTAATCGCCCCGGCCACTGTTGTTTCTCCGCAATGGCGTTGACGCGGTCCAGCACCCGCCGCGACCAGACGAGTCCGTACAGCGTGGAGAACTCCTGCCAGACGCGGTTGAGGGGATCTGTCGGCCACGTCGTTTTCCGCAGTCGCCGGAGGCCAGTCAGCGTGCCGAATGCCAGAATTAGCACGGCAAACGTCACCGCAGCGAGGCCCTCGTCCCCGGAGGCTTTGTGCTGGGCCGACGACGCTGCAATCGTCGCCAGGCTCGCCCCGCACAGGATTGCGGAGAACGTCAGCGAACCGCCCACGTAGTTGCCGAGGCTCATTACCGCGACGAACAGATAAGCGACGAGGTGCGGTGTCTCCAGTTGTAATGGGCGATGCCAGCCGCCGTGCAACGCCAGCGTAATGACCGGCCAGCAGAGCACGACGATCATGGGGGCGATGACGAAGCCCGTCCACGCGCGGTTCGTCGGTCGCCGTGCGCCGAGTACCAGCATCGGCGGGCAGAGGGACAGCACGGAGGCGACGTAAGCGAAATGCGTCAGTTCGCCGATCCAGCGGAGGTTGATCTCCATCGTGTAAGTAAGAGTCGCCAGCCACACCAGCCAGACGCTGCCCACGAGCAGACCGCATGTCGCAGCGGGTTGTAATGTGGTCCCAGCCAGCGCTCCGCGGAGTCGGGCGAGCCGGACCAGGCACCCCACCAGCACGAGGGCGGTCAGCAATGGCCACAGCAAAGCGGGCACAGTTTCGGGACTCGCCAGGGATCTGCGTAGTTTGCGGAAACGCCAGCAAGCCTTCGGGTTAGTTCAACACCGGCGGCCGGGCAAAACATCATAGCAAACCCCCGTCGTTACCGTCCCGATCATCGCTGCCGTCGGTCCAAACGGACCGGCAGAATCGCTACGGGCGGCAAGGACGCAACTGGTCTTCACAGACCGCGGAAACAACGCATGTTTTCTATTCAACGCGGGTCACCCCACCCGAAAAGTAGGGGCAGTGAGGCAACGGCTCGGCCGGGGAAAACCCGGCGGAGTCCGCTGGACAAGGGGTCCGGCGGCAATCGGTTGCGATCACATCACGTTCCCTTTCCGCCTGGATGTCGAGGAGTCTTGAGATGAAGTACGCATTGATCACCGCCGCGCTGGTGTGTTTCGCCAGCCTGAACAGCGCCGACGCCGGCCTGTTCGGTCGCAACAACAACAACAACTGCTGTGGCGCTCAGCCGAGCTGCTGTGC
>Ga0163151_10008686_pt1 | contig 11344 bp, 10 predicted proteins | sample OliLakLV19MP5IB2_FD_145596 | JGI IMG/M metagenome (GOLD analysis project Ga0163151, IMG submission 145596) | Freshwater microbial mat bacterial communities from Lake Vanda, McMurdo Dry Valleys, Antarctica - Oligotrophic Lake LV.19.MP5.IB-2 | ecosystem: Environmental > Aquatic > Freshwater >...
CCCCGGTCTCTAACCCCATAGCGCCCCCCCCCGCACCCGACTCGTTCGCCGCGCTCTTCGAAGAAAGCCTCTCGCGCAAGGAAATGCGCATTGGCGAGGTCATCACCGCCGAAGTCGTTGCGGTAGACCACAATTTCGTCACGGTCAACGCGGGGCTGAAGTCCGAAAGCCATATCCCGCTGGAAGAGTTTCGCAGTGACGCCGGGGTTCTCGACGTCAAGATCGGCGATTTCGTCAGCGTGTCGATCGAGGCCCTCGAAGACGGCTTCGGCGAGACCCGTCTCTCCCGCGACAAGGCCAAGCGCCTGGCCGCCTGGATGGACCTGGAGAAGGCGCTGGAAGAGGGCGCCAAGATCGAAGGCACCATCACCGGCAAGGTCAAAGGCGGCCTGACCGTCATGGCCAACGGCATCCGCGCCTTCCTGCCCGGGTCGCTGGTCGATCTGCGCCCAGTCAAGGACACGACGCCGTTCGAAGGCAAGACCATGCTGTTCAAGGTCATCAAGCTCGACCGCAAGCGCAACAACGTGGTCGTTTCGCGCCGCGCGGTGCTCGAGGAGACCGCGGGTGCGGAGCGCGAGCAGCTCCTGTCGACGCTGTCCGAAGGCGCGACGGTCAAGGGCATCGTCAAGAACATCACCGACTACGGCGCGTTCGTGGATCTCGGCGGCATCGACGGCCTGCTGCACATCACCGATCTCGCATGGCGCCGCGTCAAGCACCCTTCCGAAGTGCTGGCCGTGGGCGACGAAGTCACCGCCAAGGTCCTCAAGTTCGACACCGAAAAGAACCGCGTGTCGCTGGGCCTGAAGCAACTGGGCGAAGATCCGTGGGTCGGCATCTCGCGCCGCTACCCGCAGGGCACGCGCCTGTTCGGCAAGGTCACCAACCTCACCGACTACGGCGCGTTCGTCGAGGTCGAGTCGGGCATCGAAGGGCTGGTGCACGTGTCCGAGATGGACTGGACCAACAAGAACGTCCATCCGTCCAAGGTCGTGCAGGTCGGCGACGAGGTCGAGGTGATGATCCTCGAGATCGACGAAGACCGTCGCAGGATTTCGCTCGGCATGAAGCAGTGCAAGCCCAATCCCTGGGACGACTTCGCCCGCGACTTCAAGAAGGGCGACAAGGTCAAGGGCCAGATCAAGTCGATCACCGACTTCGGCGTGTTCATCGGCCTGCCCGGCGGCATCGACGGCCTCGTTCACCTCTCAGACCTCTCCTGGTCGCAGCAGGGCGAAGAGGCGGTGCGCAACTTCAAGAAGGGCGACGAGATCGAAGCCCTGGTGCTCGCCATCGATGTCGAGCGCGAGCGCATTTCGCTCGGCATCAAGCAGATGGAAGGCGACCCGTTCACCAATTTCATCGCCAGCAACGAGAAGAACACGATCCTCGAGGGCACCGTCAAGACGGTCGACGCCAAAGGCGCGGTCATCGCGCTCGGCGGCGATATCGAGGGCTACCTGCGCGCTTCGGAGTTCTCGCGCGACCGGATCGAAGACCTGTCGAAGGTGTTGAAGGAAGGCGACTCGGTCCAGACGATGATCATCAACGTCGACCGCAAGAACCGCTCGATCAACCTCTCGGTTAAAGCGAAGGACATGGCGGATGAAACCGAGGCGATGAAGTCGCTGCGGACCGAGAGCGCGGCCAGCGCGGCAGGCAGCACGAACCTTGGAGCGCTGCTGCGTGCGAAACTCGACAAGAACAGCACGCCGCAACAGTAGAGGTTCGGGGAGCGCGGGTAAGCGACGCGAGTCAGGCGCCTCGAAGAAAGAAAAAGGGGAAGTCCGGCAATGACCAAGTCCGAACTGATCGCTCGGCTGGCGCAGCGCTACCCGCAGCTGGTGGCGAAAGACGCCGAGTATGCGGTGAAGATGATTCTCGATGCGATGACCCAGGCGCTGCTGGAGGGCAACCGCATCGAGATCCGCGGCTTCGGCAGCTTCGGCCTGAACTACAGGCCGCCGCGCGTCGGCCGCAACCCGAAGTCGGGCGAGAAGGTGCATGTGCCCGAGAAGTACGTGCCCCACTTCAAGGCGGGCAAGGAGCTGCGCGAGCGCGTCGACGCTGCGGAGGCTGAGGCGGCTGCTACAGCGTCCTGAGCGGTCGCCAGGCCATGCGTTACGTCACCTGGGCCATCCGGCTGGTCGTTTTCCTGTTTCTGCTCGCGTTCGCGGTCAAGAACACCGAGCCGGTCACGCTGCGGTTCTATTTCGAACTGGCTTGGCAGACGCCTCTGATCGTCCTGCTGCTCGCTTTCTTCGCAGGCGGGGCTATTTTCGGGCTCGCGGCAGCGCTCACCACCGTCTTTTCCCAGCGGCGCCAGAACCTAGAGCTCAAGCGCGAACTGGAAGTGCAGCGCGCCAGCGCGGTCGTGGCATCGAGTCCCGTGCAGCCACCGGCCGTGGACGCCTGATGGAGTTCGAATACTGGTGGCTGATCGGCTTTCCCCTGTTCTTCGGGCTCGGCTGGCTGGCGGCCCGCATCGACATCAAGCACCTGCTGACCGAATCGAGGGCGCTGCCGCGCTCCTATTTCAAGGGCCTCAACTTCCTCCTGAACGAGCAGCCCGACAAGGCGATCGAGGCGTTCATCGAAGTCGTCAAAGTCGACCCTGAGACGGTCGAGCTCCACTACGCCCTCGGGAGCCTGTTCCGCCGCCGAGGTGAATACGACCGGGCGATCCGGATGCACCAGAATCTGATCGACCGCGCGGACCTGTCGTCCGAGCAAAGGCTCGCGGCGCTTTTCGAGCTCGGCCAGGATTACCTGAAGGCGGGCATCCTCGACCGCGCAGAGGAGGTCTTTAACCGCCTTCGCGAAGGCCCGCTGGCTGCGGAGGCACGCAGCTTCCTCCTGGAGATCTACCAGGCGGAGAAGGAGTGGCAGAAGGCGATCGACATGGCGGCCGAGATCGGGGCGAGCGAATCGCGCGCCGAATCGCCGTCCAAGGAGGTCGCCCATTTCTATTGCGAGCTGGCGGCGTTCGAGGCCACGCATTCGCGCCCGGATGACGCCCGCCGTCATCTCGAGGCGGCCCTGGATGCCAATCGAAAGTGCGTGCGTGCGAGCCTGCAGCTCGGGGACCTCGAACGCAGCCTCGGCAACAGCGCGCGCGCAATCGAGAACTGGAAGCGGATCGAGAACCAGGATCCGTCCTACCTGGCGCTGGCGGCCCAGCGGCTGCTCGATGCTTTTCGCGAGACAGGAAGGCTGGAAGAAGGGCTCACGCTGCTTGCCGGGCACCTGGAGCGGTATCCGTCGCTCGACCTGCTGGACACGGTCTTCCAGTACACGCTCGATGCGAAGGGCGCCGAAGCCGCCTATACGCTGGTGCGCGACGAACTGCGGCGCAACCCGACGTTGCTCGGCCTGGACCGGTTGCTGGAAGCGCAGATCGCAGGCGCGTCTTCGCCCGACCGGCGGCGCGATCTCGAGCTCGTGAAAAATCTCGTCCACAGCCATGCGCGCCGGCTCGCGCGCTACCGTTGCGAGAACTGCGGCTTCCGCGCCCGGCAGTTCCACTGGCACTGTCCGGCGTGCGGCGGGTGGGAAACCTATCCGCCGCGGCGTTCGGAAGAATTCGACCTGGCACCATGAGGAAACTGAAATGAAAGTAAGCGTCATCGGGACGGGGTACGTCGGTCTCGTCACGGGAGCATGCTTCGCGGATGCGGGCAATCATGTACTGTGCTGCGACATCGACCAGGCGAAAATCGCCACGCTCAATTCCGGCGGCCTGCCGATCTTCGAGCCGGGTCTCGAGGCGATCGTCGCGCGCAATCGCGCGGCGGGCCGGCTGACGTTCACAACCGACCTTGCGGCTTGCGTCGCACATGGCGAATTGCAGTTCATCGCGGTCGGCACGCCCCCGGGGGAGGACGGCTCCGCCGACCTTTCGCATGTCGTTTCGGCGGCGAGATCGATCGGCCGCCACATGACCGGCTATCGCGTGATCGTCAACAAGTCGACTGTTCCGGTCGGGACGGCCGATGCAGTGCGTGCTGCGGTGGCAGAAGAGCTTGCCGCGAGGAAGGAAAAGATTGCCTTCAGCGTCGTCTCGAATCCCGAGTTCCTCAAGGAAGGCGCCGCGATCGAGGATTTCATGCGCCCCGACCGAATCGTGATCGGCAGCGAAGACGAGCGGGCAACGCAGCGCTTGCGCGAGCTCTATGCGCCGTTCCAGCGCAACCACGAGCGCGTGATGGTGATGAGCGTGCGCTCGGCGGAGCTCACCAAGTACGCGGCGAACGCAATGCTCGCCACGCGCATCTCCTTCATGAACGACCTGGCCAATCTCGCCGAGCGCATCGGGGCCGACATCGAGGAGGTCCGGCGCGGCATCGGGTCGGACCCGCGAATCGGCTACCACTTCCTCTACGCCGGCGCCGGATTCGGAGGATCGTGCTTCCCGAAGGATGTGAAAGCGCTCCAACGAACCGCGGAAAGGGCCGGCCATCCGCTCAAGCTGCTTGCCGCAGTCGACGCGGTCAACGAAGCGCAGAAGGAAGTGCTCGCGCGCAAGGTCCGCGAGCGGTTCGGCCAGGACCTGTCCGGCAAGCGCTTCGCAATCTGGGGCCTGGCTTTCAAGGCGAATACCGACGATATGCGCGAAGCTTCCAGCCTCGCGCTGATCGCAGGGTTGCTCGCGGCGGGTGCGCAGGTGCGCGCGTACGATCCGGTCGCCCGGGACGAAGCCGCGAAAGTCTTCAAGGGCGATCCGCGCGTTTCACTGGCCGAAAGCGCGACTTCAGCCCTCGAGGGGTGTGACGCGCTTTGCATCGTCACCGAGTGGCAGGAGTTCCGCAGCCCCGATTTCGAAGCGATCAAGTCGCGCCTGGCGACGCCCGCGATTTTCGACGGGCGCAACCTGTATGATCCCGCCGCGATGAAGAAGCTCGGCATCGAATACTTCCCGATCGGCCGCTCATCTGGAAGAAGCGCGGTCAACGCTCCGGCATGAGCGTCAAGCCCGACAAGGCCTACCCGACCGAAAAGGCGCGCATCCTCATCGTCGGGGATGTGATGCTCGACCGGTACTGGTTCGGGAACGTCGGCAGGATCTCGCCCGAGGCGCCGGTTCCCGTGGTTCATGTCACGCGCACCGAGGAGCGCCCCGGCGGCGCGGCCAACGTGGCCCGGAACTGCGTTGCGCTAGGCGCAGAGGCGCAGCTCCTTTCGGTGATCGGGGACGACGAGGCGGGCGCGCGGCTCTCCGAGCTCATCGACTCCTCGAGGGTGAAAGCCAATCTCCACACCGATGCTTCGATGTCGACCACGGTTAAGCTCCGGGTGGTCGGCCGCCAGCAGCAGCTCCTGCGCATCGATTTCGAAACCCCTCCGTCAAGCGAAGTGCTTGCGTCCAAGCTGGCCGATTTCGAGGCTGCGTTGCCCGAGTGCAATGCGGTCATCCTCTCGGACTACGGCAAGGGGGGCCTGGCGCACATCTCGACCATGATCGACCTGGCCAAGTCGGCCGGCAAGCGTGTGCTGGTCGACCCGAAAGGCGACGACTACTCGCGCTATCGAGGCGCCGGCCTCGTGACGCCGAACCTGAGCGAGCTGCGCGAAGTGGTCGGGTCATGGAAGGACGAGGACGACCTGGAGGCGCGCGCGCGCAAGCTCATTGCAGAGCTCGAGCTGGATGGCTTGCTGCTCACGCGAAGCGAGCAGGGGATGACGCTTTTCGACCGGCAGGGTGCGATGCACGTGCCTGCGCAGGCGCGCGAAGTGTACGATGTGAGCGGTGCGGGCGACACGGTCATCGCATCGGTGGCGGTGATGCTCGCGGCGGGCGCAACGCTGGCCGAGGCCGTTCGGATCGCGAATCGCGCCGCCGGCATCGTGGTCGGCAAGCTTGGCACCGCAGTGGTGACGCGCGAAGAATTGTTCGGGTAATCCATGTACACCATCGTCACCGGCGCTGCCGGGTTCATCGGATCGCGGATCGTCGCGGGGCTCAATCGCGAGGGCGCCGGCGGCATCATCGCGGTCGACAACCTCGAGAATTCCGCCAAGTTCACGAACCTCGCGGCATGCGAGATCGAGGACTATTACGACAAGCGCGACTTCCTCGCGCGCCTTGAGGCGGGCGAGTTCGACGGCGCGGTCGACGCAGTGCTTCACCAGGGCGCGTGCTCGGACACGATGGAGTCCGACGGGCGCTACATGATGGAGAACAACTACCGATACTCGAAGCGGCTGCTCGACTGGTGCCAGGACGGGGAGATCCCGCTCCTTTACGCCTCTTCGGCGGCGGTTTACGGCTCGGGTCCCGCATTCCGCGAAGAGCGGCGGTTCGAGGCGCCGCTGAACGTCTACGGGTATTCGAAGTTCCTCTTCGACCAGTATGTCCGCCAACGGCTGCGGGACCGGACGTCACAGATCGCGGGGTTCAGGTATTTCAATGTCTATGGCCCCAACGAAGCGCACAAGGCCCGCATGGCTTCGGTGGCCTGGCACGGGTTCAACCAGTTCATGGACGGCGGCAGGGTGAAGCTCTTCGTCGGCAGCGCCGGCTACCCCGATGGCGGCCAGCAGCGCGATTTCGTGCATGTGGATGACGTAGTCAACGCAAACCTGTGGTTCCTGGAGAACCGCGAGGTGTCGGGTATCTACAACTGCGGCACCGGGCGGGCACAGACCTTCAACGATGTCGCTACGGCAGTCGTTAACGGCGTCCGCGCATCGCGCAACGAGTCGCGTCTGCCGCTGGCGGAACTCGTGGCCGCGGGCGCCATTGAGTACGTCCCATTTCCGCCGGCGCTCACTGGCAAGTACCAGAGCTACACGCAGGCGGACCTGTCGCAGTTGCGCGCGGCTGGCTACCCGGGCGAGTTCCGCGCCGTCGAGCAGGGCGTGGACGAATATGTGAAAAGCCTTATTGCCGCCCGCTCACCCATGCCGCCGGCCTGAGATGGACTACCACACGCTCGAACACTCGGTCGGGAACACGCCGCTGGTGCGCCTCAAGCGGATCCCGGGCGCATCGATCGAAGCCGGCGGCAACGTGATCCTTGCAAAGCTCGAGGGCAACAATCCGGCCGGGTCGGTCAAGGATCGCCCCGCGCTGTCGATGATCATGCGTGCGGAGAAGCGGGGCCGCATCAAGCCGGGCGATACCTTGATCGAGGCGACCAGCGGCAACACCGGCATCGCATTGGCCATGGTCGCGGCGATGCGCGGCTACCGCATGGTGCTGATCATGCCGGAGAACCAGTCGATCGAGCGGCGCCAGAGCATGCGCGCGTTCGGTGCGGAACTCGTTCTGACTCCCAAAGCCGGCGGCATGGAAGCGGCGCGCGACCTCTCGGAGCGCATGGTGGCCGAAGGCAAAGGCGTCATGCTCGACCAGTTCGCCAACCCGGATAACCCGGTTGCGCACTACGAGGGCACGGGTCCGGAGATCTGGCGCGACACCCATGGCAGGGTCACCCACTTCGTCTCGAGCATGGGCACCACGGGAACGATCATGGGCGTGTCGCGCTTCCTCAAGGAGAAGAACTCCGCGATCAGCATCGTCGGCTGCCAACCCGAGGAAGGCTCGCAGATCGCGGGCATCCGCAAGTGGCCCGAGGCGTACCTGCCCAGAATCTATGACAAGGCACGCGTCGACCGGCTGGAGTACGTCAGCCAGGCCGATGCGGAGGAAATGACTCGCCGGCTTGCTCGCGAGGAAGGCATCTTCGCCGGCGTGTCTTCGGGCGGTGCGATGTGCGTTGCCTTGCGCGTCGCTGCCGGGCTCGAGGATGCCGTCATCGTCTCGATCGTCTGCGACCGGGGCGACCGTTACCTGTCGACCGGCATTTTTCCCGATTGACCAAGGGCACGGCGTGACCCCGGTCCTCGCGTTCGACATCGAGACAGTCCCGGACTGTGCGGGCATCCGGCGCCTGTACGACCTTCCCGACAGCTTGCCGGACAACGAGGTCGCCGAGGTGGCGTTCCAGCGGCGCCGCGCCGCGTCGGGCAGCGACTTCCTGCAGCCCCACCTGCAGCGCGTGGTGGCCATCGCCTGCGTCATGCGCGACGACGAGAGCCTGCGCGTCTGGTCGCTCGGCCAGCCCGGCGACCCCGAGCGCGCGCTGATCCAGCGCTTCTACGAAGGCATCGAGCGCTACATGCCGCAGCTCGTTTCGTGGAACGGCGGCGGTTTCGATCTGCCGGTGCTCAACTACCGCGCCCTCCTGCATGGAGTGAACGCCGCGCAGTTCTGGGAGGCCGGCGACGAGAACCGCGACTTCCGCTACAACAACTACGTGAGCCGCTATCACACGCGGCACCTGGACCTCATGGATGTACTGGCCATGTACCAGCCGCGCAACAACAGCCCGCTCGATGAGGTTGCGCAGGCCGCGGGCCTCCCCGGCAAGATCGGCCTGCACGGGTCCGCGGTCTGGGACGAATTCCGCGCGGGTGGCATCGATCGCATCCGCGCCTACTGCGAGGCGGATACCGCGAATACCTATCTCCTTTACCTGCGCTACCAGCTGGTGCGCGGCACGATGAACCTGGAACGCTTCCGGCGCGAATGCGGCGTGATGCGATCGGCGCTCGAAAAGCTCGCGCAGCCCCACTGGGCCGAGTTCCTTGCGCGCTGGAAGGATCCGCTGCTGGATGGGTAAGCGGCACGAGGCGAGGCGGGCCTCGACGCGGCAACCGCGGCACGCCCCGCACCAGCAGTCGACCGAACTGCGCACGCTCTCGATCGAGTCGCTCGAGTCGGAGGGGCGCGGCGTCGCGCGGCACGAGGGCAAAGTCGTCTTCGTGGAGGGCGCACTGCCCGGCGAACGGGTGGAAGCCCGCACCACCCGCACCGGGAGCTCCTACGACCAGGCGCGGACCGTGCGCGTGCTGCACGAAAGCGCAGGCCGCCGCGAGCCGCGCTGCCCGCACTTCGGCATGTGCGGCGGCTGCGCCACGCAGCACGCCGACCAGCGCACGCAGATGGCCGCCAAGCAGCGCTGGCTGGAGGATTCCCTCGAGCGCATCGGCAAGGTGGAGGTTGAAACGTTGCTGCCGATCGTCTATGGCGAAGAGTGGGGCTACCGCCACCGCGCGCGGATGTCGGTGCGCGGACTGCCGCTGCCCCGCGGAGCGCTGGTCGGCTTTCACGAAAAGCAATCCAGCTTCGTGGCCGACATGCGCCAGTGCGAGAACCTGCCGCCGCGCATCTCGCGCCTCATCACGCCCCTGCGCGAGCTGGTTACGGCGCTGGACATGCGCGAGCGCCTGCCGCAGGTCGAGGTGGCGGTGGGCGACAAGGTCGACGTGCTGGTGGTCCGCCATCTCGATCCGGTGTCCGACCGCGATGCGCAGTTGTTGCGGGAGTTCGCGGGGCGGGAAGGGGTCTGGCTCTGGCTGCAGTCCAAGGGACCCGCGACGGCGGTGCCTATGCATCCGCCCTCCATGCCCGACCTCGACTACACGCTGCCGGAGTTCGGCATCCGCATCGCATTCCGCCCCACCGATTTCACCCAGGTGAACCATGGGGTGAACAGGATCCTCGTGCGGCGGGCGGTGCGCCTGCTCGACCCGCAGCCGGGCGAGCGGATTGCGGACCTTTTCTGCGGCATCGGAAATTTCTCGCTCCCGCTTGCGGCGAGCGGGGCGACCGTGGTGGGCATCGAGGGCGCACAGGAACTCGTGGAGCGCGCGCGGAGCAACGCCGAGACGAACGGGCTTGCATCCCGGGCAACGTTCGAGTGCGCCAACCTGTTCGAGGTCGACGAAAACCGGCTGGAGAAGTGGGGGCCTTTCGACAAGCTCCTGATCGACCCGCCGCGCACGGGCGCGGCTGAAGTGGTGAAGGCGCTGCCGGATGCCTGGCCCCGGCGGATCGTTTATGTGTCGTGCGATTCGGCGACGCTGGCAAGGGATGCCGGGATCCTGGTCCATACGCGCGGGTTCCGGCTGACAGGAGCCGGCGTGGTCAACATGTTCCCGCACACGACCCACGTCGAATCGATCGCGCTCTTCGAGCGGCCATAAAATAAAAAAGGCGCCCGAGGGCGCCTTTTCTTGTTGCGGGTACTGCGGTCAGTCTTTCTCGCCCGTCAGCGCCATCAACAGGTGAAGCAGGCTGGTGAAGATGTTCAGCAAGCTCAGGTAGACGCCCGTGGTCGCCATCACGTAGTTGGTCTCGCCGCCCGTCACGATGCGCGACAGGTCATACAGCAGGAACAGCGAGAACACCACGATCGCAAGCGAAGAGATCGCAAGTGCCAGCGCCGGCAGCTGCAGGAACATGTTCGCGACGGCGGCGATGAGCACCACGATCATCCCCACGAGAAGGAACTTGCCCATGAAGCTGAAATCGCGCTTGGTGGTCGTGGCGATCGTAGCCATGACCGCCATGACCAGGCCGGTGCCCGCGGCAGCGTAGCCAACGAGGGCCGGGCCGTTCTTGAGCGCCAGGGCTACCGTGAGGATCGGCCCCAGCCACCAGCCGAGCAGGCCCGTCATCAGCAGCAGCAGCGCGACACCGATGGCGCTGTTGCGATTGGCGGAGATCGCAAACTGCAGGCCGATCACCACGGCGAGCATCCCGAGCGAAATCATGATCGGGTGCTGCATCACGATGCTCGCCGTGCTCATGCCGATAAAGGCGCCGATGATCGTCGGCACCATCGTCAACGCGAGCAGCAGGTACGTGTTGCGCAGGACCTTCTGCGAATCGGACGTCTCTACGGTGGTGCCGGCGGGCGCGTAGCGCGGCAGCTCCCGGCCGAAAGCGCTGTCGTTGTTCGGGACCGGTTTGAGTTCGGGTTGCATGTTCCCTCCTGTGGGAAAGCTCGGGCGCAAATGCGTCCATGGCTAAGACTACCAAATAGCCGCGAAGTTTCAAGCGGCAAAACCCTTCCGGATCAGTCGATTGCACTTTGTTATGGAAGGCGCGGCGCAGGTAAAATGGGGCAATTGCGCCCGAATTCAATGGAAGGGTGGCAGAGTGGTCGATTGCACCGGTCTTGAAAACCGGCAAGGCGAAAGCCTTCGTGGGTTCGAATCCCACCCCTTCCGCCCGGTCCCGAATCTCTTCAGCCGATCAAGTCCGATGCCTATGCGACTCCGATATCTTCCTGCTGCGGCCATCGCCTGCTGCCACCTGGGCACAAGCGGATGCGCTGCCGTGGCAACAGTTGCCGCGGCGCATTCGGGCCTGATCGCGGCTGCGATCGAGCTCGCGCCGATCGCGGTGGCGATCGCTGGCGTCGGATACCTCGGCATTGCCGGGGTGGCGGGACACCAGAGCGATACTTTCTCACCCGGCACACTCGGTCACTTCCTGCAGGAAAAGCAGGCTTCGATCGCTTCGCTCTCCACCAACGCCATGCGGGACCAG
>Ga0163151_10008687_pt1 | contig 11343 bp, 10 predicted proteins | sample OliLakLV19MP5IB2_FD_145596 | JGI IMG/M metagenome (GOLD analysis project Ga0163151, IMG submission 145596) | Freshwater microbial mat bacterial communities from Lake Vanda, McMurdo Dry Valleys, Antarctica - Oligotrophic Lake LV.19.MP5.IB-2 | ecosystem: Environmental > Aquatic > Freshwater >...
TTCCAATTGCGTGAACTTGTAAAGATTGTTGATGACCACCTTGGGAATCCCGTCGCGCTTTAGCTCAATCACGACCCGGGTGTTTTCATCGGATTCGTCGCGGATCGCGGTGATGTCGCCGATGATTTTTTCGTTTACCAGCTCGGCAACCCGCTCGACCAGTGTGGCGCGATTGACGTTGTAGGGGATTTCGGTGATGACCAGTTGCTCGCGCCCGCCTTTGAGTTGTTCGACGCCCACTTTGCCGCGAACTTTCACGCCGCCGCGTCCCGTCGTGAAATATTGTTTGATGGGTTCAAGGCCGCAAACTGTGCAACCAGTCGGAAAATCCGGCCCTTTCACAAACTTCATCAACTCGGGAATCGTGATTTCGGGATTGTCGATCTGAGCGCAAATGCCGTCGATGACTTCGCCGAGATTGTGCGGAGCCATGTTCGTGGCCATGCCGACGGCAATGCCCGTGCCGCCGTTGACGATCAAATTAGGGAACGCGGCTGGAAAAACTTTTGGCTCGGTGCGGGTTTCGTCGTAATTCGGCACGAAATCAACGGTGTCCTTCTCCATGTCGAACATGAGCGCGGCGCCGAGATGCGTCATCTTGGCCTCCGTGTAACGCATCGCGGCGGGCGGATCACCTTCAACCGACCCAAAATTTCCCTGCCCATCAATCAGTCGCTCCCGCATCGCCCAGGGCTGCGCCATGTGGACGAGCGTCGGATAAATCACCGCTTCTCCGTGGGGATGGTAATTACCGCTGGTGTCGCCGCAAATCTTGGCGCACTTACGATGTTGTCGATTCGGAAACAACGAGAGATCGTGCATCGCAAAAAGGATTCGGCGCTGCGACGGTTTCAGCCCATCGCGCGCATCCGGCAGCGCGCGGGAAATGATCACCGACATCGAGTAATCGAGAAACGAATTCTTGATTTCGTCGGCGACATTGATTTTCTCCACCTTCTCATTCGCGGCAAAGAGTGGCGTGTTGGAAATGGGCAAATCGTCTTTCGGATTCTGCGGGTCGTGAGGTTCGTTCGTGTCAGGCATGGAATGTCAGGTTGTAGTAGAAATATCTTCGAGACGCGCCGGCACCAGCGTCATGGCAAATTGCTCGCAAGCTGCTCGCATCCGGTTGTCGGTGGTCGAAAGCGCATCGCAATTATGCAGGTCCGCCGTCGCGACGTGCAGCGCGTCCAACGTCCGCAGCGGGATTTTTGGATGACACGCAAGCTGCATGGCGCTGGCGCGGTCCAGAACGCGGCGGTTCAACGGGCGCAACTGCACAAGGTCATCTTCTATCATTGCCAGGAATTTTTCGCCGGCCGAAACCCGCTCTTGCGACGAAATGTGCCCTGCTCGCTCTTTTGCGAGCAGGGCCGAGCGAACTTCCGCCAATGCCAACTCCGACGTTTCGAACGGATGTCCGGCGAGGTTCCGATTGAACCATGCGCTGTCGGATTCACGCACGAGCAGTTTTACGATGATGGCGGTATCCAGATACATCGTCGTTAGGGGCGCGAGTCACGGTCTTCGCGGACCAGTTCCTCGGCCGAAGGCCCGCCATGCACCCGTTGTTTCATGAGAAAATCTCCCATCCCGTTGAACACCTTCCGGCCATGCTTCGCCTTGACCGGCGACAGGACCGCCTTCGGCACCCCATCGCTGGTGATGGTGACTTCCTGGCCTCCGGAAACCAACTCCAACAGGGCGGAGAGCTTGGCTTTCGCGGCGCGCACCGGAATCGCCAGGCCGATTTCAGGCATCGTCACCGCCTCTTTTAATTCCAGCGATTGCGGTTCCGATTCAGGCCATTTGGTTGACGGTTTTGTTTTCATGCGCTCAATGTAGTCACGCGAGACTACATTGCAAGCTTTTTCTTAAACGTCGAGGTTTCGCACGTTGAGCGCGTTGTCTTCGATGAATTGGCGGCGCGGCTCGACTTCATCGCCCATCAGCTTGGTAAACATCTCTTCGGCTTCAACGAGATTGCTCATGTCAATGCGCAAGAGCTTTCGCTTCTCCGGATTCATAGTCGTTTCAAACAATTCCTTGGCGTTCATTTCGCCCAGACCTTTGAAGCGCTTGATCTGAATTCCCTTTTTACCGGCTTCCTTGACTCCGGCCAATATCTCCGCGATGGAGAACAGCGGCTTCGCGGTGGCCCGCTCGCCTTCGCCTTCGATCAACTCGAAGAGCGGTTTGTCCTGGGCCGAGTAATGATCAACGTTCAATCCTTTTTTATGGAGCGCCTCGAGTAATTCGTTGATCGATTTGCTCTCGTGCAACTCGACGTGTTTCGCGCGGCGAATGTTCCCATTCTTCTTCTCAAAGGTGGAGGTGTCGCCTTCTTCGGCGCCAAACAATTTTAAATCCGGATTCGCGGCGCCAAATTTCGCCAGGTCCTCTTCCGTATGAAAATAATGAACGCTTTCGTCATTGCCGTCGCGAACCTTGACCAAATGGCGGGGCAACTCGTGTGTGGCGGGATCCCGTTTCTCAACGTAATCCCCAAACTCCCCGCCATGTCGGCGAATGGATTGAACATATTTGTCGAGCGATTCCAACAGCTCTAAAATTTCGCCGAGTTGCTTTTCCGAAAGCTCCTTATCCGTGGCCAGGTCGCGCAACCGGACATCTTCGCTCCCCAATTGCAGGAGGATTTTGTTCATCTGCACGTCGTCGTCGATGTATTCAACCCGTTTTTTCCGGGTGAGCTGGTAGAGTGGCGGCTGGGCGATATAGACGAAACCCTGCTTCACAAGCTGGGTCATCTGTCGGTAGAAAAACGTGAGGAGCAAGGTGCGGATGTGAGAGCCATCCACATCGGCGTCTGTCATGATGATGATTTTGTGATAGCGCAGCTTCTCGATGTTAAATGCGCCTTCACCCTCGCCATTGCCAATGCCCGTTCCAATGGCCGTGATCATCGTGCGGATTTCCGTGTTCTGAAGAACCTTGTCGAGACGCGCTTTCTCGACGTTGATCAGTTTGCCCCGGATCGGGAGGATGGCTTGGAACTTTCGATCACGGCCTTGTTTGGCTGAGCCACCGGCGGAATCACCTTCGACAATATACAACTCGGTGTTGGCAGGGTCCCGATCGGAACAATCAGCCAGCTTGCCCGGCAAGCCGCCACCTGTGAGGGCGCTTTTGCGAACCGTGTCCCTCGCTTTGCGTGCAGCCTCGCGCGCCCGCGCTGCGTTCAACCCTTTTTCCAAAATCTTTTTCGCAATGGGAGGATTCGTATCGAAGAAATGCATCAACCCTTCGTAACAAATCGAGCCAACGGTGCTCTCGACTTCGGGTGAAATGAGTTTCACCTTCGTTTGGGACTCAAATTTCGGATCGCTATGCTTGATCGAAATCACCGCGGTCAATCCCTCGCGCACATCGTCGCCGGTGATCTGCGGGTCTTTGTCCTTCAGCAGTTCGTTTTGCTTGGCGTATTGATTGATCGCGCGGGTCAGGGCGCTGCGGAACCCCGACAAGTGAGCGCCGCCATCCGGATTATGAATCGTGTTCGTGTAGCAAAGAACCTGGTCGTTGTAACTGTCGTTATATTGCAGCACGACCTCGACGTGGACTTCGACTTCCTTGTCGGACGTTTCGACCTTGCCCTGCTTGAAGAAACCGATCGGCTTGGGGTGAATCAAATCCTTGCCCTTATTCAGTTGCTTGACGAATTCTGAAACGCCGTCCTTATAGAAAAACACTTCCGGCTTTGTCTCGGTTTTCCGCTCGTCAATGAACGTGATTTCCAGTCCGGAATTCAAGAAGGCGAGTTCGCGCAGCCGTTGGGTGATGCGGTCGCTCTTGAACTCGGTTGTCTCGTGGAAGATTTGCGGGTCAGGTTTGAATGTGATTAGCGTTCCCGTTCCTTTGGCTTTGCCGATGACCTCAAGTTTTTTGACCGTCTTGCCACGCTCGAACTGCATGTGATGCACGTTGCCGTCGCGAATGACCTCCACTTCGAACCACTCGGAAACCGCGTTCACGCACTTCGCACCGACGCCATGTGTGCCGCCGGAAAACTTGTAACCACCCTGCCCGTATTTCCCGCCGGAATGCAGCGTCGTCAGCACCATTTCAACTCCGGGAATATTGTACTGCGGATGGATATCCACCGGAATGCCACGTCCGTTGTCGCGGATTGAAATCGAACCATCGACATGGATCGTGACTTCAATTTTCGTGCAGTGGCCGGCGAGGAATTCATCGACCGAATTATCCATCACCTCGGAAACGCAATGATGCAGCGCACGTTCGTCCGTGCCGCCAATGTACATCCCGGGCTTTTTGCGGACGGCTTCCAATCCTTCGAGTTTGCCGAGCTGGGCGGAGCCGTAAACCTGGTTTGGGTCTGCCGCGGTGGACATGGTTTCACGCTCTAAAATTTCGTTTTCGTTGGACATAAAAATCTCTGCGGACGGTCATTTTTCCCGCTCAATTTGAGTGGCAAAACATTAGAAAAAAACCGGAGTCGGCACAATGTTTATTTGAACTTAGTTTTTGGTCAAAAACACCATTAGTTGTGCCCGGAATAATGCGGGAACACGCCTAATTGCGTTCCGACCAGATTTCTCAACCACCCTCAGGATTTGATGTCGCGCAGTTGAAAAACTGTGCAGCCGATGATGAAGAAGGTCACATTGACGGCTCCCAAAATTGAAAGCGATTCGAGGATTCGCGACCACGGGATCGGTTGGCCGTAAACCGTCACCCAGGCGCGAAAATGATACAGCAACATGTATTCGCGATAGTCCTGAAGAAACGGAATGTTTTCCATGACGAGATTCAGGAGCAACACGGAAAATCCTAGCACCGTGGCGGCTGCGGGCTTCATGTTGAAACAACTGAACATGAAAGCAAGCGTCGTCATCGTCGCGGCATTGATGCCGAGAAAGAGGTGAGAGAGAGAATAAATTTTAAGCCCTTGTGCGGCGCTCATCACGTTGAAGACGCGCTCCGGTTCGGGGATGAACACAAACATTCCCTTCCACGGAAACCACATTCGCGCAAAGAGCAGCGCCATCCCTCCCAACACAACCACCAGCAAGATGGAAAAAATAATCCCCGCGCACCATTTGATGAAAAGCAGCCGCACCCGGGAAATGGGCCGGGACAAAATCATGCGCAGCGTTCCGTCCTCCGCCTCTTTCGCCACCATGTCGCCGCCCACCAGGCACGCATAGAGCGGCATCAGGAACAGAATCTGAGGAAACAACATGATCAGCGCAACCGAGAGGGCTGAGATATAATTGGCCGTGAGATAACCGTTACCTTCCAGCAATCGGGAAACGCCGCGTTCCCAGTTGGAAAAATGAAACGCCAGCAGCATGGCGTTCTGTGCGATGAGGAAAGTTCCAAAGCCGATATAGGTTCGCTTCTTCCCGAAAAGTTTCAAAAGCTCGTTGCGAAGCTGGAGGTAAAACATCATCGGCTGCCTTTCATCAACGACAAATAAAAATCTTCCAGCGTCTGTTCTACGCCCACGATTTCAAACAGAGGCATCCCCTGCTCCACCACCTTTTTGACAATCTGATCGTTGGTCACGCCCTCGGAAAGCGTGATGAATTGCCCCTCGCGAGCTTCTTCAACCATTTTCAGTTCACGCAGGCACTTTACAGCCTCGGCAAAATCTCCGACGCGCAGGCGCACCCAGTTTTTTGATTGCTTCGCCTCGGAGACTTTTCCTTCAAATACTTTCTTACCCTTATTCATCACGGCGATTCGCGTGCAAAGCTGTTCGACTTCATTCAACAGGTGAGACGACAACAGGATGGTCAGGCCGAGTTCACGATGCAGCCGCAATATGGTCTCCCGCATTTCGTGGATGCCTTCCGGATCCAGTCCGTCGCTCGGTTCGTCGAGAATGAGAAGTTCCGGTTTCGGCAACAAAGCCTGAGCCAGCGCCAACCGGGCGCGCATCCCGTGAGAATACGTCCGGACTTTATGTTTCTCCCGTCCACTTAAACCGACCCATTCAATCACCTCGGCAATGCGCGCTTTCGGTGTCGGGGCAGAATAGTGACAAAGGATTTCGAGGTTTCTCCAGCCGCTGAAGTAATCGTAGAAAACCGGCGATTCAAATATCGCCCCGACGCTCTGCAACGCTTTCTGGCGGTCCCGGGTGACGTCATGTCCGCAAATCCTGATCTCCCCCCGAGTAGGCCAGACTTGTCCAAGCATCATTCCGATGGCGGTGCTTTTCCCCGCGCCGTTATGGCCGAGCAATCCGAATATTTCCCCTTTCGGCACACACAAATCCAGATCGGTGACGGCGCATAGTTTTCCAAAAGTCTTACAAATTTGCCGAAGCTCGATCATGTGTCGTCGAACAGTGTCAAGCCGACTATCGGAAATCAACTGCAGAGGCGCGCCTTCTCGTCCCGCGAATCTTCAACGCATTGTCTAAACGGGTCCGAGCCGGAATAATTTCCAGTTATCTCGTTCCTTGCAGCTCCAGCAGTTTTTTGATGTGACCATCCGCATAGAGATAATTAACTTCCTTGCCTCGGCCACGCGCGGCGTGAAATCCCTCCTTGTCGAAAAAGATCGGAATCTGATGCGGATTAAACTTTATCCCAAAGACCTGAAGACGCTCGGCGTCCTGGCCGTTAAGCAAACTGTTCCACGCGTAGCTTGATCCAGTCTCGGCGAAGAATTTTGGATCGGACGGGCAGCGCAACACGTTTGTATTCCCCAGATAATTTTGCAAAACGAAATCCACTGTGGCTTGAGGGGCATTGGTCGGCGGAGAATTGGTTTCCATCAATTTGTCCCGCATTACCGGAAGCCGATTGTTGTTGTCCGAGACGTAGATCTGCAAAGCCAACCCGATTTGATGAAGATTGCTCAGGCAGGCGGTCCCACGTCCCGCCTCTTTCGCTTTGCTTAACACCGGAAGAAGCAGAGCTGCCAGCGATGCGATGATGGCGATGACAACCAGCAATTCGATCAATGTAAAAGCGCGAAGGCTTTTCATTTATCTCAGCGGAACATTCTTCCGTTTTCCATGCTCCTCTGAATTTCCTCCAGGAACGGGGCCATCTCCGCCTTTGTTTGCGCCGAACTCTGGCTGTAAAAACTCTTCAGGCCGATGGTCGCTACTTTCTTTTGCAAATCCTCGCTCAGCACCGGAGGCCTGGTTCCGCTGGCCGAAGCGGTCGCCGAATCAGGATTCTCTCTCGCTTCCCTGAGACGTTTGACCGCGTCGTCCAGCGCGTGCTTCCGTTTTTCGGCTGGCAACTCCTCGAAAGCATTGATCATTTGCTTGAATCCGCTGGGCATAGTCACCTCCAAAAACTCGCCCTTTTCCTGTTCCGACATTTCTCTGAACCAGTCGGCCATCGCCAGGCCGCCCTGAAAATTTCGCCGCTCTTCCGCGGTTAACGCATTCATCTTCGCCGCCAGGTCGCGCAGAGCTTTAGCCCTCTTCTCTCCAGAAAGCTCGTGTAAATTGGTTTTGGTCAAATACGCCCGGACTTTTTCCGCGGTCACTTTGGAGTTTCGGGCGATGGAGTAGCCGCCCCACGCAATCAGCCAGACGGCCAAAAAACTCACGACGGCATAGAGTAGAGTGCGGCTGCGCGGATTCATGGAACCACTCTATCAGTTCACGGGTGCGACGCGATAAAAATCAGGGGTCGTCCGGTGGGCTGATGGACGCCCCTCAACTCAACCACCAACGCCGACCAGAGATGTCGCTTTCGGTTCGAATCACGGGGCTGCCGAGTCCAACTCGGCAGCACGCCGTGGCTGAATCAAGACGCGGCCCGGTCAATCCACGGAAATTCTTGCATTTCACGCAACGGACGCGAAAGTTTCGTCCATGAATCAGCCCAAAATTTTGGCATTTGCCGGCAGCACCCGCGCCGGCTCTTTCAACAAACAATTGATCAAAATCGCGGCCGACGGAGCCCGTTCCGCAGGCGCGCACGTGACATTGATTGATCTTCGCGATTTTGCGATGCCGCTTTACGACGGAGATTTGGAAACTGAAAGCGGCCTTCCGGAAAACGCGAAGAAATTCAAAAATCTGCTGCGCGAACATGATGGCTTCCTCATTTCCTCGCCGGAATATAACAGTTCCATTTCCGCCGTGTTAAAGAATGCAATCGATTGGGCGTCTCGTGCCGAGTCGGACGATGAACCGCCGCTGGTCGCGTTCAGGGGAAAAGTCGCCGCGCTCATGAGCGCTTCGCCAGGCGGGCTCGGAGGATTGCGCGGACTGGTGCATTTGCGGTCCATTCTGGGGAACATCGGTATCATCGTGCTTCCGGATCAGGTTTCAATTTCGTCCGCACACGAAGCCTTCGATGAAGCCGGGAAATTAAAAGATGCAAGAAAAGCCAAACAGGTTGCTGACATCGGCGCTGGCCTTTCGAAGGTCCTCGCCCAGCTTGCAGGCAAGTGAACTGAGAGATGAGACGCTCCCTTTTCGCCATTCTGTTCCTCCTCGCCTGCGGATCCACGGCCGCTCACGGCGATAAAATTGACTCCCTCGTCCAGAGCGAAATGAAAAAGCGCGGAATCCCCGGGTTGGCCCTGACTGTGATTCGCGACGGCAAGGAGAGTAAAACCGCCGCCTATGGTTTCGCCAATCTCGAATGGAACGTGCGGACCAAACCCAACACCGTCTTCGAGATCGGTTCGGTCACAAAACAGTTTACCGCGGCGGGAATTCTTCTTCTGGCACAGGAGGGAAAGCTCTCGGTTGATGACACCATCGGAAAATATCTTCCAGACATCCCCGGTGCCTGGGCAAATATCACGATTCGACATTTGTTAAACCATACGTCCGGCATCAAGAGCTACACCGGCTTGAATGGCTTCGAACTGACGAAGCGCTTAACGCAACAGCAGTTCATTGGCAGACTTGCGCCGATGCCGTTGGAATTTGATCCCGGTGCCAGATGGAAATATTGCAACACCGGCTACAACCTCCTCGGCTTCATCATCGAGAATGTCAGCGTTAAAAAGTATTGGGAGTATCTGGGCGAGCGAATATTCATGCCGCTCGGGATGACCGCCACCACGAACCGCGAACCGGGCAATATCGTTCCCAACCGCGCCGACGGGTACGAAAAGAAGAACGGAGTCCTGATCAATCGCGACTACGATCTGACCGATATTTTTTCCGCAGGCGAAATGATTTCGACCGTGGGCGATCTCGCGAGATGGACCGCAGCGCTGGATGGCGACAATCTGCTCTCCGCCGAGAGCAAAGCACAGATGTGGACTTCAGGCACGCTAAACGACGGTTCCGCGACCGGCTACGGATTCGGCTGGCGTGTGGCGACGTTCGAAGGCGCGAAAAATATTGGACACGGCGGTTCCACCTCAGAGCCTGTTTTAAAATGAAAATAGTGAGGGGGTAGGACGGTATTTGTCCGAGGGGGTGGGGAGAATGGTCGGATGCAAACTACAACCTATCCTTCCGATCTGAGCGACCCGCAATGGGCTCTGCTGGCACCGATGCTTCCCCAAAACAAGCCCCTGGGCCGGCCACCCACGCCGGCCCGCACCCTCTTTAATGGCATTCTCTACGTCCTGCGCGGTGGCATTCAATGGCGTTTTCTGCCCAAAGACTACGGTCCCTGGCAGACGGTTTACGGCAAGTTTCGCCGGTGGAAAAAGGCGGGCGTGTGGAAATCGCTCAACGACCGCCTGCGCACCGAAGTGCGCAAGGCTCACGGGAAACGCGCGCGGCCCACGGCCTGCATTCTCGATAGCCAGACCGTCCGTTCCGCCGATCATGGCGGGGAAGTCGGTTACGATGCCGCCAAGAAAACCAAGGGCCGCAAGCGCCATCTCCTGGTCGATACGCTGGGCTTGCTGCTGGGCATTTGGATCACCCCGGCCAGCACGCCGGAGCGCGCGGGCGCGCAGGGCTTGCTGCGCCAGACGCTCGGGTGGTTTGCGTGGTTGCGGAAAATGTGGGTCGATGGCGGGTATTCCGGCCCCGACTTTGCGGCCTGGGTGCGGAGGCTCCGGCCGAAGTTGGACGTGGAAGTCGTGCGCCGCTGCGACGACCTCAAAGGCTTCAAAGTGCTGCCGCGCCGGTGGGTGGTCGAGCGCACCTTCGGCTGGCTGATGAAGCAACGCCGGCTCGTCCGCGATTACGAGGAAACCGAAACCAGCGCCGCGGCCATGGTCCACCTCGCCATGATCCACATTATGCTCCGGAGATTGGCCTGATTCCGAATGATTCTTGAATTCCTAAACGGCATTGGGGCTAAGGTGTGATACAAGGCAATTTCCATCGCCGCATAGGTTCGGAAGCCGTAGGATCTTCTGGTCACCACTCGAATCTTGTTGTTGAGGCCCTCGACGGGGCCGTTGGAAATCTCTCCCTTGGCCTTGAACCAGTTCATCAACAACTCCTCATGGGCCCGCAGCATCCGCACCACCTTGCGCATCGGCTCCAAACGGCTGCGCAAGGCGCGAGTACACCAGACATCCAGGAAGGCGTTGGCCCAAGTCAGGGAGCGGTAGCCCCAGAAGTCCTGGAAGGTTTCCTTGAGCATCCAGGCCCGCCCGGTGGCCAGCTTGCTCCGGAGCAGGCCGCACAGTCTGCGTTTGGCCCGCCCGCGCACCCGGCTGCCCCGGCGCAGCAGTTTCCAGCGCATCTTTTTGAGCCGCTGGGCCAGGGGACGGCCCCGCAGCCGCCCGCTCTCGGCACGCCGCACTTCATCCACCGCCTGATTCAAATGCGACGTGATGTGAAAGCGGTCCAGCACATGCAACGCCTGGCCCGCCTTGGCGGCGATCACGCTCAGGTAAGGCTGCCACATGTCGCTGCACACAAAGCGCAATCCTTTGACGACCTCCGGCCCCAACGCCGCCAAGCCCCGGCGCAGGGTGGCTTGCGTGCGCCGCTTCCCCACCCACAACAAACGCCGGCAATGACTGTCAATCTGGTAAACGACCGTCAGGAAATTATCCGCCCGCTTGCTTTTGCCCCAGTGAATCTCGTCCACGCCGATGGACTCGACGCCTTCGAGTTGGCGATGCGCCAAGCCCCATTGCACAAACCACTCCACCGAGCGATAGACGCATTCCCAACTGGTGTGGAAGGCCCGCGCCGTCTCCCGCCACGACAGCCGCCGCGCCCAACGGGAAAGAAAGCACATCATGGCCAGGGTGATCGGTCGTTTGCCTTCGCTCCAGGGAACGTGCTCAATGACCACGCCGCAGGTGGGACAGTTGACCCGCCGCGCCGCGTAGAGAAACCACGTCACAATCCCCCACAGCGGCACAAAGAGAAAAGAGCGTTGCGCCAATCGGTCATAGCCGGGAGCGGGTTTGCGGCACCGGGAACATCTGGCGGGGATGCCGCAAACC
>Ga0163151_10008688_pt1 | contig 11342 bp, 8 predicted proteins | sample OliLakLV19MP5IB2_FD_145596 | JGI IMG/M metagenome (GOLD analysis project Ga0163151, IMG submission 145596) | Freshwater microbial mat bacterial communities from Lake Vanda, McMurdo Dry Valleys, Antarctica - Oligotrophic Lake LV.19.MP5.IB-2 | ecosystem: Environmental > Aquatic > Freshwater > Lake...
TCACGAGGAAGCGCGCGGACAAGCCGGCACCGCGCCCTCGAAGGGACAGGCCAGAGACAAGCCCCGGTCCGAGAAGAGATTTCGGCACGCGCGGGGGGAGATGTGTAGAGAAATCACCCGAGAGGAACGGATCGCCGGGGAGAACACCTCTCCCGCCACGCTACGTCACAGAGCCAGCGGCTGGCCCGACTTGGCGCTGCCTTCGGTCGGCTCGATCGCAAGTGTGGCAAGCGTCATGCCTTCGAGCGCGTCGCGCTGCATCTCTCGCAGGCGCTGGGTCAGTGCCTTGGCGCCGGCGACGTCGTCCGGCACGGCGCCAGGGCCATCGCCGAGGCGATCGACGCTTCCCCACGCCAGTTTGAAGACATCCGTCACGAGGATCAAGTCGGCAGGTTTGGCCAACGTCAACTCGTCGGTGCCATCGATTCGCCGCACGAATCCCGCCTCCTCCAGCCGGTCAATCAGTGCCATTGTGGACAGGGGAGGAAGGCGTGACGCTCCGCTCAGTTCCGCGAAGCTCGTGGTTTCCCCGTTCCGGAATCGATGGGAGATCACGCTCATGCTGCGGATGAATGATTCGGAGTCGGCGACCTGGAGCGTGGGTGCATCCCGCTCGCGACGGCGGATCGCCTGCAGCAGCGCCGCAACTTCCGCACCGAAGAGGATGGCGAGCCACATCAGGTACACCCAGAACATGAAGAGCGGAATGGCGCCGAGCGAGCCGTAGAGCACGCTCATGCTGAACGCGTTCTGAAGGTACAGGCCCAGCGAGCGTTTGCCGATCTCGAGCAGCACCGCGCTGACGAGGGCACCGATGACGGCCGGGCGCCAGGCGACTCGCGTCGCGGGGATCGTGACGTACGCGACCCACATTGCCGCCCAGAAGATCGCGAGCGACAGCATTAGCCGGCCCAGCGCCGCCAGCCACGCCCAGCTGTCGACCGACGCGGTCATGGCGGCGACCCAATTGAGGAGCAGCGGCGCGAGGCTCAGCACGAGCGGCGCCACGGTCAGAAGGAACCAGTACACGAGCAGGCGCCGCACCCAGCCGCGGCCGTACTCGCACCGGAAGATGGTGTTGAACGCTTCCTCGATAGTGATCAGCACCCAGATCGCCGACATCAGCACGAGGACGAACCCGGTCCATCCAAGCGCTGTGACGCTCTGGTTCGCAGCGTGGTCGACGAGCTTCCCGAGCCAGTCGTCCAGTCCGACTGACGCCGCCACACCGAACGGTGGCAACTGTGCGTCAGCTTCGTCGCCGGTCGTCGTCACGGGCATCTGCACGTTCGACAATCCGACGCTGTCAAACAGCGAACTCATGGTCGATGCGAATTCGTTTCCCAGCATCGCCTTCGCGGCGAGCGTGACGACAACGAGGACCGGGACGAGTCCAAAGAGTGTGCGGAAGGCAAGCGTCGCTGCGATCTGCGGCGCGCGGTCTTCGCGCAGGTGACGAATGCAGAATGTGGCGATCTCGGCTAGCTCGCCCATGGAGAAACGGCCGATGCTCATGTGCCGCAGCGGCGCCAGCCACTCGAGCAGCCAGCCGTCGGCGCCGTGCGTGCGTCGCACGAGCTGGCGGTATCGCTCGTGACTCAGCTGGCGGCTCTGGCGATTGGAGGAGGAGGCTGTCATTGGCGAGGAGGCTGAGCCGTCGGTGCCACACGATCGATGTCAGCGGGCGCGTCGATGAAGAGCCCGTTGAGCGTGCTGCGGGCAGGTGTGTTCGAATTGACCGTGCCGAGCTTCATCGTCGTGTTTAATGGTCGCCCTGTCGAAAAGTGATCGCGTTGACCTCCGAGGTCGAGCAGCAGGCTCCAAGAGTAGGTGCCGCCAATCGGCGCGGGCCGGTCGAAGTGATACTCATTCGGTCCAGAGTGGCCCTGTGCCGCAACGTCTTCTCCACCAGGCGCGGCCACATAACGATCTTCGCCCTGCAGATCGATCAGCAGTGCGACGGCTTGCTGCGCTGCCGCGCCCTGCGCCAGGACGTCAGCTTGATACGAATCGTTGCCGGACGCATCGAGGAGAAGCCCTACGGACTGATCCCATGCAGCGCCCTGATTCGCACCGGTCATGCCGACGTACGTGTCGTCGCCACCGCCATCGATGAGGGCGCCGGCGGCCTGATGCGCCCCCCAGCCTTGACCGTAACGGTTGCCCCAGTAGCGGTCGTTGCCAGCGTCATCGACCAGCAGTCCAAGCGCGAAGAAGTATCCGCCGCCCTGCGCGAATTCGCCCGCGCGGTATCGATCGTCCCCGGCGAGATCGGCGAGGAGACCGATCCCGCCTGCGGCCGTTCGGCGAATGCCGACGCCCACTCCCTGGCTGAAGCTCGCACACACTGCGGGCGTTCCGTAATGCGACGGCTGCGAGCCTTCTGCGTCGTAGAGGTCATTGCCAGCGACATCGATGAGACCGCCGAAGCCGCGCGGTCCACCGCATCCTTGACTGAGATACTCGCTCCGCACGCTGTCGTGGCCGCTCATGTCGATCACGATGCCGGCACCCCAGCACGCCGCGCCGAAGGTCCAGTCCGTGCCTTCGTACACATCGTTGCCCGCGCGATCGATCAGCAGTCCGACACCGAAGCATGCGCTGCCGCCGTGCAATGATGTTCCGATGTACCGGTCGTTTCCTGCACGATCGTCGATGAGGAACAGCCCGCACACGCCGCTCGCCATCCCTTGCTGCGCGCCGCCCTCGTATCGATCGTCTCCGGCCAAATCGATGATCGCGCGCATGCCGAGCGCGAGATCGGACATCGTGTACGTGTCGTCGCCGCCAACATCCAGCACAGCCGCGATCTTCGACATGTCGTAGCGATTCGGTCCAAGGCCGCCGACCACCGTCCATCCGACACCGGCCCTCAGTTCGGTCGACAGCACGTCGCCTTCCACGGCGCCGACGAGCTCCTCGCGCAGTGTCTCGACTTCACCGGCGGCGAGATCGGGCGCCAGCGCGAGGTCCACGTCGAGGTGCGCGATGGCGAGCACGAGCTGGTTCATGTCGATCTCAGCGCCACGGCGAACGACAGCCAGGCTTTTCCGCGCGCCATCGCCCTGCACGAGAAGTGATTCGCGCATGCCGCGCGCCACAGCCATCGCATCTCGTGCGAACTCCGGATTGGCGTACACATCGCCAAGCGCTTCCTGCATCAGGAGCCGACCTTCGTTGAGCAGAAAGTCGAGAGCGAAAATCCCGCCCTGCGAATCGGGGACCGGCATGCTCCCGTGGCCATCGAACGCCGGCAGTTCTGCGTCAAGATGCTCCGCCGCGAGCATGGCAGCGCAGCGAAAGGGACGTTGCACTGCCAGCGTCCGCGCCGGTGCCGCGCTTGCTGCCGCGATCGCCGGGAGCATGAGCGGCTGTTCAAGCGCGGCGGTCACCCGCGCGAGCCGCCGCGCGTCGGGCTGTGCTGCGGACATCGCACGTTGCGCCTGCTGCATGCGCTCGAGCGCGGCACGAGCCTCCGGTTCGGCGGCGAGCGCGGACTCGAGCGGTGCGTACTTCTGCGCTGCATCTGGCAGCGGCCACGGATGAGCCGGCAAGACCGGCTGATTCCAGGTGCCTGTCCACGCTGCGGCGTCATCGAGTGTCACCGTGAGGGTTTCCAGCGCTTCGGCGTGGGCGGCGACCGTCGGAAAATTCGGACCGCGTTGCAGCGCCCGGCGGAACACGAGTTCGATCGACGCTCCTGGTGCTTTCTTGGCGAGGGCGGCGGCGAGACTCGCGCTGCTCGCGGGAACGCCATCGACCGTCACAAGGAGATCCGGCCGCGCGAGCGTCGGCGACTCGATGCCGCGGCCAAGGAGCGGACCGGGCTCAATCCACGAGACGACGCAGCCGACGTGCGCGATATCGCGCACCAAGAGTCCCAAATGAGATCCGCGCTGTGCCGGCGAAGCGCGAGCAGGGTCATCGGCGGCAGCGCGGGAAAGGACCGTGAACGGCGTGAGAAGTGCGAGAAGCGCAATGACGCAGAGAGAAAGGGGGGCAGCACGCACGGCGGGCATCCTACTCGTCTCCTCGCCGATCCATCGCGTCCTCTACAATGAAGCCCATATGGCGATCCGGTCCAGTTCATCTCGCAGGCGCGGTCATTCATTTACGCTCGATACCCGTGGTCCGCGCCTGCAGCGCATTCTCGCGGACGCCGGATACGGTTCGCGCCGCGCGTGCGAAGAGCTGATTGAATCGGGTGTCGTCCGCGTCAATGGCGAGTTCGTCGAGACGCTTCCCGCGTGGGTCAACCCCGATGAAGACCGCATTGAGATCAGCGGGAAGCCGCTGCGTCGCCCCGAGCGCCATGTCTACATCCTCTTGTTCAAGCCGCGCGGTGTCGTGAGCACCAACTCCGATCCCGAAGGGCGTCCCCGCGCGATCGATCTCGTCAAACATCCGCAAAAGCCGCGACTGTTTCCGGTGGGTCGGCTCGACCTCGACTCGAGCGGCCTGCTGTTTCTGACGAACGATGGCGAGCTCGCCAATCGCCTCACGCATCCCCGCTACGAAGTCCACAAGGGATACGAAGTGACGGTCGGTGGTTCGCTGACCGACGAGGAAGTTTCGAAACTCGAAGGCGGCCTGTTCCTGCATGATCGCGAAGGCGATGGCAAGCGCACGAGCGAGAGTCATCTCAAGATTCTGAAGCGTGATCGCGAGCGCACCAAGCTCTACATGGAACTGCGCGAAGGGCGCAATCGCCAGGTGCGCCGCATGCTGTTGCGCGTCGGCCACCCGGTGAAGAAGCTCCGGCGCGTGCGCATGGGTCCACTCGAATTGAAAGGCCTTGCCGTCGGCGAGTGGCGAGAGCTGACGGCACGCGAACTTTCCATGCTGCGCAAGGCCGCGTTCGTTCCGAAGGGGCGCGGCACAGACAAGGGTGCGACGAAGATCGCCCTCAAGCCGGTGTCCAAGCCTGAATCCAAAGCGGCGGTCAAGAAAGTTCCGGTCAAACTCGGGGATCGCGCCGCGGACCGCATCGCCGACAAGTTCGCGCGCAAGTTCACCAGATCCGACACCAGATCCGACAAGAGCGCTGCCGCCCGAACTCCGACCGCTGCGAAGCGTCGCGTGGAGCCTGTCGTCAAGAAGAGGAGATGAAACCGCCCAATGCCGCTCTATGAATACAAGTCAGAGTCTGACGGCGAAGTCCTGACACTGCTGCGGCCGATGCGCGACGCGGATGCTCCGGTGGACGATCCGCTCGGCCAAGGGCGCCAGTTTGTGCGCATGCACTCCACCTTTGCAACCGCTGGCGGCGCTGCGGCCGGCTCTTCAGCGGGGGGTGCTTCGATGGGGGGTCCGTCGGGAGCGGGCGGATGCTGTCCCTGCGGCAAGGCGTCACATCACTGCGGTCGAGCCAACTGACGGATCTTTGCAAAGGACAGTTCTCATTTGATTCTTCATGGTGTCGACTTCTCTGGCGCTGAATCGGGCGGCGCGACGAAGATCCGAGTCGTTGAGCGCAACACACGCGATCGGTCGGCGCCGATCGTGTTTGTCAGCCGCGTCGATCGCAAGGGATTGCTTCGGAGTATTCGTGAGAGCGTCGGCGACAATCGCGAGCACCTGTGGCGGATCGATGCGCCGTTTTCGCTGCCGATTGAGACGCTCGACGAACTGTCGATTGCGCACGACTGGCTGACGATGGCGAAGTGGATGCGGGACTTCGGTTCGCCGCGCGGCTGGCGGCACGATGTGCGCGCGGTGACGCGCAAGGAGCCGAAGCGCGTCTGTGACCGAGAAGAGCGCACGCCGATGGCACCGATGAATCTGCGCGTGTTCAAGCAGACATGGACGCTGATCTGTGAAGTACTGCTGCCGCTCGCTGAAGAGGGTGTGCGGATCGAACCGGTGGTGAATCGAAACGCCGATGCGAAGGTGATCGTCTGCGAAGGCTGTCCCGCATCGATACTGCAGCGATACGGATGGCCGTCGCGCGGCTACAAGGGCACGGGCGAGCCGCCGCGCGAGGCGCGGGCGATGATCGCATCGCGCCTGCGCTCGGTCGGTGTGATCATTCCGGACGCGATGGCTGAGAGCGCCGTTGCCGACGAAGAGGGCGATCTGCTCGATGCGATCGTGCTGACGACACCGCCGACGCACACCGTCGCGCCGCACCAGGCCGGCGTCGAGGCGTGGGTGTATTAGCTTTAGCGCTCCGTACGGCCCTCCGGGCCGACACTCGCTCTGGCGCCGCGGGCGCGGCCGAGTGAATCGGCCGCTGCGGGTTGGGCTGTGGGGCGCGCGGGCTTTCTTTGGCGCTCTCCCTCCGGGAAAAACTCGGACCGAAAAACTCGTACCCAGACACGCGCGATCACCCTCCTGCCGTTTTGTGTTTGAAGCCGCCGCATGCGAGAATCCCTCGCTCAGGCAGAACTTGGTCGTTTCAACGGCTGTGGAGGCGCACGCAGTGGGGCAACAGGTTTCCGAGGAGCACCCGATCTCCCCGCTCTACGTCGAGCTGCGCCGACTCGCGGCCGCGATGAGCGGCCCGATCACACGCTCCAGACCACCGAGCTCGTGCACGAGGCGTACTTGCGTCTCGGGAACAGCCCTGTGCTGGTCGGAGCGTCACGCGGCTTCGTATTCGGAGTCGCGTCGAATGTGATTCGACATGTTCTCGTCGACCACGCCCGAAAGAAGAGCCAGGTCAAGCGCGGCGCAGGTTGGCGGAGAATCGCGCTCTCGGAGATCGAGGTCGTCGGCAGCGGTGCGCGGTCCGCAGACCTGCTGGACCTCGATGAGGCAATGACCGAGCTCGCCGTGGAGCATCCGCGTCGGTCGCAGGTAATCGAAATGCGCTACTTCGGCGGCCTGAGCAACGAGGAGATCGCCGAAGCGGTCGGCGTCTCGGTGCGGACGATCACCGAGGATTGGACGCTTGGTCGCGAGTGGCTGCATCGACGACTGTCGCGCGGAGCATCGAGATGAGGGACGAGACACCCGCGCCGCACGATGCCCGCAGCGATCCACCCCGAGGCTTCCTTGCCCTCCCGTTTCTTGGCGCCGACTTCCACGTCGCCCGCGCGATGCACGATGCCGCCATGCCGAGCGAGCTGCCCATGCCGGAACGAGTTCGCTCGTTCACGATCGGGGCGCTGATCGGGAGCGGCACGTTTGCGTCGGTCTACTCGGCGACGCAGGATCAGCCGGTCTCGCGGCGCGTCGCGCTCAAGGTGCTGCACGCGGGCATCGACCATCGATCCGCCAGACAGCGGTTCCTCCGCGAGCAGCAGTCGCTCGCCCGGCTGGAGCATCCCGGCATCGCGCGACTGTACGAGTCGGGTATGACGCCCGACGCGAGGCTTTACTTCGCGATGGAGTTCGTCGACGGCGAGACCATCATCGACGCGGCGACTCGGCACCATCTTTCGGTGGCGCAGCGCGTTCGCCTTGTACGCGACACGTGCCGCGCGGTGAATCACGCCCACGTCAAGGGACTGATCCATCGCGATCTCAAGCCCAGCAACATCCTGGTGTCCACGATCGAGAAAGAGCTCGCGGTCAAGGTCATCGACTTCGGCGTCGCGAAGGCGATCGGCAGCCCGATCGACGCTTCATCGCTCAGGACCGTTGCCGTTCAGCTTGTCGGGACGCCCGCGTACATGGCCCCCGAGCAGCTCGAAGGCCGTGTGGGTGATGTCGATGTGCGGAGCGACATCTATTCGCTCGGCGCAGTGCTGTACGAACTCCTCAGCGGCGGCCGACCTCATCGCACCTGCGGCCGAGCACCGGGTGACGCCGCTCGGCTCATTCGGGCGCACCGGCCGCGTCCTTTGCGGGGAGCGGTCGCCGGCGTGTCGGATGACCTCGACCGTGCGGTCGCTTGCGCCCTGAGCGCCGAGCCGGATGATCGCTATCAGTCGGCGGCGGAGTTCGCTGCGGATCTCGATCGCATCATCAACGGCGAACCCATCCTCGCTCGCGCGCCAGGAGCATGGGAATCGGCACTGCGATGGTCGCGCCGGCATCCGATCCCGACCGCGCTCGCGATTGCGGTCATGGCCGGTCTTGCCACAACGGCGACGTTGTCGTGGACGTTCGCTCGCAGCGCCGCAATGGAGTTGCGCAGCGCCGAACGCGAGATCGATATGGCGCTCGCCGTGATTGAGGAGTTCATCAACGCGGCCGCCCGACTCGCCGATCGGAGCGGGGTCGTGGCCGAACGGCGGTCGTTCATCGAGAAGGCCGTGGCCATGACGGGCGAGCTGCTTCTGCTACACCCCGAGCGCTCGAAGCTCCAGCGCGTTCGCGCGGACGCACTCCTGGAACTCTCGAAGATCCTGCGGGACGCGACGCCGAGCGAGATGGCCGAGGCCCGCGCCTTATGCGCCGATGGTCTCACCACGCTCGCTCGGCTGGTCGCGGACGGCGGGAGCGATGATGACCGCCGCGCTCATGCAATCGCGTTGATTCTGTGCGGCGACATCGAGAAGGAAGAGGGAGACCTCGCCGAAGCGCACCGACGGTACGAGCAGGCCCTCGTCGAGCACGAAGCGCTCAGCGCCGAATTCCCGAACGACCTCGGGTCCGCACGCCAGAGCATCCTCGGGCTCGAGCGGTTGGGTCATCTGGCCGAACTGAAGCAGGAGTGGGCGACCGCCGAGCACTACTACCGTCGACAGCTTGCGGGGATCGAGGCACTCTGTTCCGCCCGCCCCGACCGGGTCGACTTGCTGTGGGACCGATGCCTCGCGCGGGCACACTTCTTCTGCTTTCCTGAGATCGGGGTCGAGGTGGATGCCGCGTATCTGAAGGAAACACTTGTGCGCGTCGAAGCGTCTTGCGCGGATGCGTCGATCCTGCTGGCCACGGATCCGAACAGCCACCCGTATCGCGACCTCCTCGCGCGGTGCCAAGTTCAGAAGTCGCAGCTCTTGCGACTTCTCGGAGACAACGATGGGGCGAAGGGGCTGCTCGTCGAGGCGCGCGCGGTCCTTGAGGATCTCGCCGCCGCCGACCCCACGTACATCGATGTGCAGGGTCGACTGACGAGCGCCCTGTGCGAGGAGGCTCGCGGACTCCAAGCGGTTGGAGACATCGAGGGCGCGTTCCGGATTTCGGATCGAGTGGTCGCCATATAGGAGGCGCTGCTGCGTGATCGACCGGACGACGCGACGGTCAAGCTCAGCATCCGATCGGCGAGGTCATTGCGCCAGAACCTGGAGATGGCTGCGATGCCGAGAAGGACCGACCTCACGCCGCCCGACGAGGTTCCTGCACCCAACTTCGACGCACCGTAGCGCGGGGCACGACACGATCCACCAGAGCATGCCGCGCTTCCTCGTCGGCATACCCACGGAAGCGGCACATGTCGCGTGCGCCGCGGCGGTACCTGAAGCGCCCCCACCCTCGGCCAACGACCGAGGGTGGGGGCTCCCTGCGCTGTCCCTCTCTGATCAGTTTCCCCATGCGCCGAGCAGGATGGCGAGATCGCTGGCGCCGGTGGTTCCGTCGCCATTCAAGTCGCTCGGTCGGTCAGGTTCGTCGCGCTGCTCTCGAACACCACGAATCGGCTATCGGCGCTCATGCTCCCTCCGAGGCTGGTCCCGTTTCCGGCGGTCCCATCGCTCGTCTGCGAGATCAGTTCGACGGTTCCCGTCAGGGTGTCCTTCAGGAAGACGTGCAGGCCGCTCGTCGGGTCGCCGACGCTCCATTCCGCCTGACTTGAGACGCCGATGGTTCCGCCGCCTGCGAGCTCGGCGACTGCCGCGTGCGGAGTCGTAACGCCGATCGTGGAAGTGATGGGACTCGGCGCGATCGTCATCTCCGTCGCGTCGACTTCGAATCGAACGCCGTCGATCCAGACGGTGAACGTGACGGGTTCCGCCGTAGCCACGAGAAAGCGTGCGAGACGTCGGCGTTGAAGACGTTAAGAATCGTATCCTTCGATGCGCTGAAGTCTGCAAACACCTCGATGATGGCGTGGGGTTGGCCATCGATGGAGATTTGCTGTATCTCCGCCGAGACAACTTCAAAGTCGCCGTCCGCGGCAAATCCGGCAACCAGCGCACCCACGGCGGCAATGGAGGAAGTAAGTCGAGTTGATCGGTTCATGGGATGCTGATCTCGATGGTTGGCGAAAGGGAGTGAGGGAGGGACGGCGAGCGCGAGGTCCACGAGCCGAGAAGGATTCCGAGATCGGTGCCATCCACAATGCCGTCGCCGTCTATGTCAGCTGAGAGGGTCGGCTGTACCTCGAAGCGAGTGACCTGCTGATTCACGCGGAGGCGCTGGAGCTGTACTCCCTGCGCGGAGTGGCCCACACCGTCAGATCACGCGATCCGCGAGGCCTGCCGCGTCTCACCCGGAGGGGACACGCGATTGGAACGGTGCGAGCGCCGCCGCCGACGCGCCCAGCGCAGCGAGTGATCCCAAGGCCACGAAAGCGGTGAGCCTGATCCGTTGGAACATCATTCATCTCCAGATTGTGAGAGGTTGGGGTGGTTGGGCGATCATCGAGACGCGCACCCGTACGGGTCGCGTTGCCGCCCCCCCCCAGTAGATGCGCAGTAGGGGAGAACTTGCGGAAGCAGATTCCCGAAACAATGACGATCGGCACCGGCCCATAAGGGATCACCGGTTCCCCGTTGATCACAACCGCTTTCGTACGGGTCGTGGGTCGGACCAGGCGCGGCAACGTGGACAGGCGCACTCCGACGCCCGTCACCGACGAACTCTCGGAGGATTCGGCCGGCCGCAGGACTCGCCCGGCGGATGCGCATCCCCGGCGCGAAAGCAGCGCCGCCCCAAAAATCGCATTCATCTGCAGGAAAAAGCATAGTTTTTCCGGGGTCGGCATTTTCACAACGGCATCATCGCCGTCACCATGACCTTCGCGCGAAAACTCCTCTTTGATCACACGAAACCGGTGGTGTGCCACTGCGTCTCGCGGTGCGTGCGCCGTCTCTTCCTCCTGGAGGACCCGAAATGGCGCCGCGGACTGATGGACCGGATGCGCATGCTGACCATGCATGTCGCGATCGACGTGCTCGAGGCCGCCGTCCTCGGCAATCACCTTCACGTCGTCGCTGCCACGCATCCCGATCTCGCCGCGCTCTGGGACGGCCGGGAGGTCGCGCGGCGCTACCGCTCGCTCTGTCCCGATCATGCGTGGCGCATCAGGCGGAAGATCGCGATCGATCTTCCCGCCCAGCCGGAAGAGATCGAGAAGGCGGTTGCCGATCCGCTGCTCATCGCGAAATGGCGGGAAGAACTGTCGAGCCTCTCCTTCTTCCACAAGCTCCTCAAGCAGAAGATCGCCAGGGCGATCAATCTCGCAGCCGATGCCACCGGCCACTGCTGGGAGGGACGGTTCAAGTCGATCGTCG
>Ga0163151_10008689_pt1 | contig 11342 bp, 11 predicted proteins | sample OliLakLV19MP5IB2_FD_145596 | JGI IMG/M metagenome (GOLD analysis project Ga0163151, IMG submission 145596) | Freshwater microbial mat bacterial communities from Lake Vanda, McMurdo Dry Valleys, Antarctica - Oligotrophic Lake LV.19.MP5.IB-2 | ecosystem: Environmental > Aquatic > Freshwater >...
CAGCAGCCCGCGACTTCATCGACCGCATCCGCGACCCAGTCACAGCCGGGAGCACAACCCGCGCAACCGCGCCGCGAGCAGCAGCGCGGGGACCGTGGCGAACGCTCAGGCGGTCGCGACAGGGGCGAGCGAGGTCGCGACGGCCGTCCGCGCCAGGGCCGTGACGGCCAGGAGCCGCGTCGCAGTGACCAGCGGGGACCCCGCGGAGATCGTCCGCCGCGCGAGCCGCGTCCGGACGGGCAACGTGAAGAGCGCCCGGGTGGCGAGCGTGCCCAGGGAGGCGAACGTCAGGGCGCGGATCGTCAAGGTGCCCGGCGTGACATGGACCAGCAGCGCCGCGACCAGCAACAGGGCCGCCCGCCGCGGGAACCGCGCGAGCCCAGGGAGCAGCGTGAGCCGAGGGAACAACGTGAGCCGCGTGCCGACCAGCCGCCGCGCGAGGCCCGTGAACCGCGAGCCGACCAGCCGCCGCGTGAACCGCGGCCGCCGATGCAGGAAGGAGAAGAAGGCGAGCGCCGTGGTCGCCGTCATCGCCGCGGCGGGCGCGATCGCGGTCCGCGCGAAGGCGCCCCGGGTGAGCAGCACCTCGACACAACGGCGGCTTCGCCCGATTCGACGCCAAGCCACTCATCGGAGCAGCAGCCGGTCGTTACCGCGATGAGCGAGTCTGCGGCAGCGGCAGTCGTCGACGTGTCCACTGCGCAGGTCCAGCAGCAGCCGGCACCCTACGTGCAACCGCCGCAAACGATGACCCAGACGCGTGAAGCGCCCCAGTCGCAGTCGTTTGTAGCCCAGCAACCTGAGCTTGAGCTTGAACCTGCGCCCATGCAGGTGCGCGAACCTGCGCCGGAGCCGATGCGGCAAGCAGCCCCCGTTGCCGAAGTCGCACCGGTCGCCGAAGTGACCCGCGTTGCCGAAGTGGCTCCGCCCCCTGCCCCGCGCCAGGATCCCAAGGAAGCGCTCTCGAGCTCGGGCCTCGTGATGATCGAGACCGATCCTTCGAGGCCCAAGTCCTACCAGCTCGAGGAAGAGAAGGTGCAGCTCGGGCGCGCGCGTCGCGAGCGTCCGAAGAGTGCCGAAGATCAGCTCATGCAGGTGGAAACCAAGAACTAGGTTTGCGCAAAGTCGCAAGGCGAACGGCCCGCGGATTTCGGCGGGCCGTTTTTCTTTCAGTCGGACGCGATCTCGACCCCGAAGACGCGCTTTCGCAGCTCGTGCAGCTGGTCGCGCGCTTCCGCTGCCTTCTCGAACTCCAGGTTGCGCGCGTGCTGGACCATCTCCTTCTCCAGCCGCTTGATCTCCCGCGCCAGCTCTTTCTCGCTCATGCGCTCGTAGCGCGCCTCGTCTTTCGCCGCCCTCAGTGACGCGTGCGCCTCGTCGGCGTCGTACACGCCGTCGATGAGGTCGCGGATGCGCTTGGTGATGCCCTTGGGTTCGATGCCGTGCTCGGTGTTATGGGCGATCTGCTTGTTGCGCCGGCGCTCGGTCTCGCCGATCGCGGCCGTCATCGAGTCGGTGACCCTGTCGGCATAAAGGATCGCCCGGCCATTGATATGCCGCGCGGCCCGCCCGATCGTCTGGATCAGCGATCGCTCAGAGCGCAGGAAGCCTTCCTTGTCCGCGTCCAGGATCGCGACCAGCGAAACTTCAGGCAAGTCGAGGCCTTCGCGCAAGAGGTTGATGCCGACGAGCACGTCGAACACGCCCAGCCTGAGATCCCTGATGATCTCGACCCGCTCCACCGTGTCGACTTCGGAGTGCAGGTAGCGCACTTTCACGCCGTGGTCGGCGAGGTACTCCGTGAGGTCCTCGGCCATGCGCTTGGTCAGCGTCGTGATCAGCACGCGTTCGTTCTTCTTCACGCGCAGGTTGAGCTCCGAGAGCACGTCGTCGACCTGGTTCACCGCGGGCCGCACTTCGACCTGCGGGTCGACCAGTCCCGTGGGTCGCACGAGCTGCTCGATGACCTGCCCCGAGTTCTGCTTTTCGTAGTTGGCGGGCGTCGCCGACACGAACACGGTCTGGCGAACGATCTTCTCGAACTCGTCGAAGCGCAACGGACGGTTGTCCAGGGCCGAGGGCAGGCGGAACCCGTACTCGACGAGGTTCTCCTTGCGCGAGCGGTCGCCCTTGTACATGCCCCCGAGCTGGCCGATGGTCACGTGGCTCTCGTCGATGAACATCAGCGCGTCGTGCGCAAGATAGTCGATCAGCGTCGGCGGCGGCTCGCCCGGCTTGCGGCCGGACAAGTGGCGCGAATAGTTCTCGATGCCCTTGCAGAAGCCGAGCTCGTTGAGCATCTCGAGGTCGAAGCGCGTGCGCTGCTCGATGCGCTGGGCCTCGACGAGGCGCGTTGCCTCCAGGAAATACTTGATCCGGTCGGACAGCTCGATCTTGATCGCGTCGACCGCGCGCAGCGTGGTCGCGCGCGGCGTCACGTAGTGGCTGGACGGATACACCGTGAAGCGCGACAGCCCGTGCAGCGTGTGCCCGGTCAGCGGGTCGAACATCGTCAGCGTCTCGACCTCGTCGTCGAAGAGCGAGATGCGCACCGCGTGCTCGGCGTGCTCGGCCGGAAAAACGTCGATCACGTCCCCGCGCACCCGGAACGTGCCGCGCTTGAACTCGAGCTCGTTGCGGTCGTACTGCATCGTGGCCAGGCGCTGGATGATGTCGCGCTGCGAGTACTTCTCGCCGGTGCGCAGGTGCAGGATCATGTTGTGGTATTCGGACGGGTCGCCGATGCCGTAGATCGCCGAGACCGTGGCGACGATCACCACATCGCGCCTTTCCATGAGCGACTTGGTCGCCGAGAGGCGCATCTGCTCGATGTGCTCGTTGATCGAGGAATCCTTTTCGATGAAGAGGTCCCTCGAGGGCACGTAGGCCTCGGGCTGGTAGTAGTCGTAGTACGAGACGAAATACTCCACCGCGTTGTCGGGGAAGAACTCGCGCATCTCCGAATAGAGCTGCGCCGCGAGCGTCTTGTTCGGAGCGAGCACCATCGCGGGCCGGCCCATCTGCGCGATGACGTTCGCCATCGTGTAGGTCTTGCCCGAGCCGGTGACGCCGAGCAGCGTCTGGAACGAGAGGCCGTCGGTAATGCCTTCGATGATCTTTTCGATCGCGGCCGGCTGGTCGCCGGCCGGCGCGTAAGGCTGGTTCAGCCGGAACGGGCTGCCAGGATACGTAACCGTCCGCGGCTCGTAGGCGACGGCTTCGGCCGGGACCGCGATGCCGTCAATGAGTACCGTTGGAGCCGGAAGATCCGATGTAGGAACGCTTGCCATGGTCCTGTGCGGGAAAAAACGACAATTGTCCCACGCGTGCGCATGCGTACGCGAGATTTGCGCTGCACCGCGCTAAAATGGTGCCCTCTCCCACAGCCCCCAAAATCATGACTGCCGCCTCCCTCCTCTCCCGCGCCGAAATGGCGCCCCGCGACCCCATCCTCGGCCTCACAGAGCAGTACAACGCCGACAAGAATCCCAAGAAGGTGAACCTGGGGATCGGCGTCTACACAGATGAAGCAGGCAAAGTCCCGCTGCTCGAGTGCGTGAAGCGCGCCGAAACCCAGCTGCTCGAGCAGGCCGCCCCGCACAGCTACCTGCCGATCGATGGCCTGCCGACCTACGACCGTGCGGTGCAGTCGCTCGTCTTCGGCGCGGAAACGGCGGCCGTCAAGGAAGGCCGGGTCATCACCGTGCAGGCGCTGGGCGGCACCGGCGGACTCAAGGTCGGCGCGGACTTCCTCAAGGTCGTCGCGCCCGAGGCTGGCGTGTACATCAGCGACCCGAGCTGGGAGAACCACCGCGCCCTGTTCGAGCAGGCGGGTTTCAAGGTCGATACCTACCCCTACTACGACCCGAAGACGCACGGCGTGGACTTCGACGCAATGCTCACCGGCATGCGCAAGATTCCCAACGGCTCGATCGTGGTGCTGCACGCGTGCTGCCACAACCCGACTGGGGTGGACCTCACGCCGGACCAGTGGACCGCCGTCATGGAGATCGTCGGTTCGCGCGGGCTGGTGCCTTTCATGGACATCGCCTACCAGGGCTTCGGCGAGGACATCGACACCGACGGCGCGGCGGTGCGCAGGTTCGCGCAAGCCGGCCTGCCCGTGTTCGTGTCGAACTCGTTCTCGAAGTCGTTCTCGCTCTATGGCGAACGGGCCGGGGCCATGAGCGTCGCCACGCAAAGCAAGGACGAAGCCGCGCGGGTGCTTAGCCAGGTCAAGCGCCTCGTGCGCACGAACTACTCCAACCCGCCTTCGCACGGCGGCCATGTGATCGCCCGGATCCTGCTGGATGAGGGGTTGCGCTCGCTCTGGGAGAAAGAACTCGGACAGATGCGCGACCGGATCCGCGCGATGCGCGGCCTGCTGGTGGAGAAGATCCACTCGCGCGTGCCCGGCGCCGATTTCAGCTTCATCCTGAAGCAGAAAGGGATGTTTTCGTACTCCGGCCTGACCCGGGACCAGGTCGTGCGCATGCGCGAGGAGTTCGGCGTTTACGCGCTTGAAAGCGGCAGGATCTGCTGTGCGGCCCTGAACATGGGGAACATCGACTATTCCGCGGATTCGATCGCCAAGGTGCTCAAGGGCTGAGGCTTCGAGATTGCCCGGAAGGGCCCGATTTTGTAGAATAGCGGGCTCAAATCCTCGATAGCTCAGCGGTAGAGCGTCGGACTGTTAATCCGCAGGTCCCTGGTTCGATCCCAGGTCGAGGAGCCATAAATTTCTTGCAGATAGCCCAGCTCACAAGGTTGGGCTTTTTGCTTTTTGGGGGCCACTATTCGGAAAGTCCGCGGGTCGGTATAGGGTCGGACCGCTACCTGTTCGATAGGATTACCTCGCGTTTGAATCCCTGAAGAATCTAGTCCTAGCTAGCGCCCGGCGGAAGCCAGCAGCTGTGCAATGTCCTTGTTGTTGCGCCGCTGCGCGATCTGCAGCGCCGTCAAGCCGTCGCCATCCCTGGCCCCGAGATCGACGGCACCGGCCACGACATACAACTGCGCCGCGAGCAGGTCATCGCGTTTGATTGCGTCGAGGAACTGAATGGGGTCGAAATAGCGCAATCCCATCGCCGAGAGGTCCTTGCGGGCCTGGAGCGCCGCGTCGGGCGACGTCGCCGCAGTTTGGCTGGCTCGCTCTTTTCGCGCGATCGTTGCCAGGTCCTTCGCAAGTGCGACCGCAGCACCCCTGTATTGGGCCGGCATGTCATCGAACGCCTCGCCCATTAGCTCCGAAGCCAGGCGGCTGGCCTCGCGGTTTTCGCCGGAGAACAGGTGATCGACACCTTTCTCCAGGGCGCGCGGGTCGTCCGACTTTGCCGCGCCGTGCACGACCGATTGCACGAGGGACAACACTCGGCCGAACAACTTCCAGTCCTCTTCTTCGCCGGCGGCCCCGGAAGCATGCCCCGCGACAATCAGCACTCCAGCCAACATGATCTTCGCTGCACGCATGCGGCCTCCCGGGTTTTTCAACGGTAATCAACGCAGGCCAGCCTTTGGCTCTGCCTTATTTTCCTGCTGGAGGAGGATCACTTACCTTTCTTTGCGTCCTCCTTTGCATCACCGTAGCTGCCCTGGACTTTGCCAGCAGCTTTTTCGATCTTTCCTTTCACTTCCATCGTCTTGTTTCCAACGGCGTTTCCAACTTCTTCTTTGACTTTGCCTTTTGCTTCCTTAAGACGCCCCTTGACCTGGTCTTTGTTCATCACAAGCTCCTTGAAAGATGCGATAAGTAGGAAACTCAGTTACGACAAACGATGCATAGGGCAATTAAAGAACTCGGGCCTGCAACGCTCCGACAACCACCGCAATTCCTACGGACTTCAAAGGATTCTCACCGAACTGCCGCGACGCTACGAAAGCGCTGGTGCACGACCCCGACGTCACCCACCGTGCGCCGTGGAAGAAACTGCCCTGGGCTGACAGGTAGGCCTCGACGATCCGAGGTGGAGCGTCGAGGATGGCGGTCGAATCAAGCCATGGGAACGTACTCGATCGCCCCGGTATATCCGTCGTAAATCATCTCGTACGGGTACCAGTAAATGACTTCGTCGCCATATTCGTCAAGGTACGAATAGCCGATCCAGGTCCAGCCGAGGGACTGGGCCTGCGCCACGTTAAACGAGACGGTCTGGAAGCCGCTGCCGGGTGCTTCGGCCATCTTCTTCTTGCTCTTGTATTTCGTGACCGGCACGTCGCCCTTGTCCGCGTGGTGCACTCTCACGCCCGTGATCTTGCCGTTGGAGACCTTCACGAAAGCGGTGTGCTTGCCGTTCGTATGTATCTTGTGCTCCCCGCCCTTCTTGATATTCGCGCCGAGCAGGTCCTTGCCGTTCTGGTGCTTGTGCTGCTTCGCCTTCTTCTCCATGCCGTCCTTCTTGGACTGGGGAATGGCGGAGCCGGACATCGCAATGAGGCCGAGAACGGCGAAAAATGCGGGTAGAAAACGAAGTAGTTTGATCATGTCTCGAGCTCCTAAGGGGGCACCAGCGGATACTCTATGGAGCCGGCGCATGGCCGGTCTGTGCGCTGGCCAACAAAGCCTACCTACTGCGCGGTGTGGGCTGCTGCCGGTTTCGTGGACACGGACCTAAGCTAATTGCGCCTTTTCAAACTCCACCGGACTGATGTAACCGATCGTCGAATGACGTCGAGTCGGATTGTAGAACCTCTCGCCCGCGCCGCGTTGCCTGGCTTCCCCTTTGCGTCAGTCAGCGCGTCCCTGCCCGCGGCGGTAGCCAGCCCCTATTCCCAATTTTCCACTTCTACGTGGTATGGCCTATCGGGAGCAGGTCAGCCAGGCACGCGAGAAAGCCGCAGTAAATCTTCAGTATGTTCGGCGGCGAACGGACTTCCGGCCGGTTCGAATGCACTCTTGCCCGGTCCCAAGCGAACCCATCAAGGAAGCTCCATGAGCGAAGACATGCCGGATTTCTCGAATGTGCAGAGCGGCTCCAGTTCGACGGCAACGAAGATTTATGAAGTGGTTTCCGGCGACAGCCTGTCGAAAATTGCGAAGCGCGAGTATGGCAATGCCAGCGAATGGAAGCGCATCTACGAAGCCAACCAGGACATCGTCAAGGATCCAGACAAGATCTTCCCCGGCCAGATGCTGAAGATCCCGTCGCTCTGACGCGCCGCATACACCCGAACACTGGACAAAATTTCCATGCAAACAAAACTCGCTTTTGGGCTCCTGGCGGCGCTTGTGCTTGTGCTTGGCGGCTGCGGCAAGAAGGCGGAAGCGCCGACGCCGGCGTCGAATCCTGCGCCCACCACGACCGCAGCCCCTGCGGGCGTTACCGTTGGCGCGATCACGCTGGGCAATGCCCTCGGTGCGAACAAGAAGGTGACCAGCGCCGCCGATAGTTTCGCGAAGAACGATACGATCTACGCGTCGGTGGACACCACGGGCGCCGGCACTGCTGCGCTCAAGGCCAAGTGGACCTACCAGAAGGGCGGCAAGGAAACCCTGGTGAAAGAAGACACGCAGACCATTGCGCCTTCGGGACCCGCGACGAGCGAGTTCCATGTCAGCAAGCCGGACGGCTGGCCGACCGGTGACTATCGCGTGGAAGTCTTCGTCGCCGACAAGTCCGCGGGCACCAAGACCTTTTCGGTCAAGTAAGGTCTGGTAAAACTTGCATCGGCTACATGGTCTGAAGCGCGGGTTGCTCCGGTTGACCCGTCGTATGGGTCAGTCCGCCCGGTGCACGCGAATCTAAGACGTCAAAATCGCTTTGTCACCCCGGCAACGAGAGCCCAGTCAGCGCTCAATTGCGTGCCATTTACGTAGCGATAGATCGGGACCTGCAGGAATCCATACGCTTGAACGTCATCGGCAAGCGAGTAGCTGAGGCCGAAAATTATCACACCTGTTTTTGGCCGCCCTAGTCGACGATGTACTCCAGGACCGCAGCATGCTTCTTGGAAGTTGGTGTCTTTCCGTTCACGGACAGTTCGCCTTTGGATGTGGCTGCGATGTCGATGGAGAACACGTCACCATTTTTTTGCATCGGAAGCCACTTCTTGTTGTATTCGACAGCCATCTTCTCGAACGAAGCCGACACGATTTCAAAGTGCTGAGTGCTCCCCGCGGGAAGCCGATACGACAAAGGCGTATTGCGCACCTTTGCCACGCCAGCGGGCAGGTCGAATGTACGAACCAGCGCACCCTTGAATTCCCGCGACTTCACGGTTTTCCATACGTCAGACGGATCAATCCCGAGGTTGAAAAAGGCCATATTGATTTCTGGCAGGGACTCGAACTCTGACTTGGATAGCGGGCGCTCCGATCGAAGCTGCCAGTTAGCGTCTTGCGGGAGGTGCGTGAACGCAAGCTGTTCTGGCGATGGCAAGAAAAACGTTTCGCTGAATTTCTTTATGGAAGCGCCATCGCTTACATAGCCACTACCCCAGGTCGCATCAATGAGTTGCCATTTGCCGTCGATTTTTACCGCATTCCAGTCATGGTTCGGCTCAGCCATGCTGCTTCCGGTTGTATGGCCAAAGCCCTTCGCGTAACCGCTGATGGTGACAGCCTCCAACCCGGACTCTTTGGCAAGGCGCTCGAACAATGCAGCGTAACCGGCGCAGGCTGCTAGACGCGATTGGAATACGGCGTCAGGACCAACGCTCGAGCTTGTCTTGTTAAAAAAGCTCTTGGCATCGTATGCAATGCGATCCGTGACCCAACGATATATCGCACGCGCTTTTTCAGTATCGCCATTTGTCCCCATGCTGAGATACTTCGCGAGGGTCCGAATCGCCGCTTCAGATTGAGCAGTCGCGGCCAAGGCGTGGGCATCGATGGCGGCAAGGCGGCCGGCATCAATAGCTCCAGCGCAAACAAGACTGCCCATAAACAACCCGCCCAAGGCAAAGAGCCATGCAACGATCGTCTTCATTAGAAATTGCTCGAAATTGATATCGTTTGATGAAAGTATGGTGGAATTGCTGAGACTTTCATAGCTTCTGGGGGGGGCGCTGGGAGAACCCGATACAGATAGTCCGCAGGTAGCTATACGGATTGCCCGGAGAACCCGCGAGAAACATGCGGCGGGAGGGACGGCCCAGTCAGGAAGCCCGCTCAGTCAATCTTTATCTGCGCATCCTTGACGACCTTTGACCACTTGGCGGCTTCCCGCCGGATGTAGGCGGCGAATTCGTCGGGCGTGTCGCAGACCACGAGGTTGCCTTGCACTGCGACGCGGTCTTTCACTTCCGGGGCGTTCATCGCCCGGCAGATGTCGCGGTTGAGTTTCTCCACCACCGCGCGTGGGGTAGCCGCCGGCGCCCAGATCGCATTCCAGTTGGCCACGTCATACCCCTTGAGGCCGGACTCGTCCATCGTCGGCACCTCCGGCAGGGCGGCCAGGCGCTTCAGGCTGGTAACGGCAAGCGCGCGCAGCCGGCCCGCGCGCACGAGGTTGACGCCATCGCTGGCGGTGGCGAAATGCATCGACAGCTGGCCGCTGATCATCTCGGGCAGCAGCGGCGCTGCGCCTTTATAGGGCACATGCAGGATATCGACGCCGGCAAGGGATTTGAACAGCTCCCCGTTGAGGTGCGAGATTTGTCCATTGCCGGTTCCGCCGTAGGTCAGCACGCCCGGCTTGGCTTTCGCCAGCGCGATCAGCTCCCGCACGCTGTGAGCCGGAACGGAAGGGTGTACGACAAGAATCGTCGGCCCGGAGATCAGGTTGGTGATCGGAGCGAAATCCTTGAACGGGTCGTAGGGCAGCTTCGGGAACAGGTACGGCGCAATCACCATCACCCCGACCGTGGCCACGAGAAGCGTGTACCCGTCAGGCGCCGATTTGGCGACCGCGTCGGTGCCGGTGATCCCCGCCCCGCCGGTGCGATTCTCCACGATGACGGGTTGGCCGATCAGCGCCGGCAGGTTCTGGCTGACGGACCGCGCCGCGTAATCCGAGGGACCGCCGGGCGGAAAGGGCACGACGATGTGGATGGGCTTGGCCGGGTAGGCCTGCGTCCAGGCGGGACCTGCGCCGCAGACAGCGGCCACGCCAGCGCAGACGGCGAAGATCCTGGCCTTGGTTCGAATATTCATGAGCAGTCAGCCTCGTCCCATTCTAGCGCCACGAATCCCGCGCGATCGCCCGAGTGTACGACCGGGTCGCGGCGCATTCCAATTACAACGCATTCGCCCGGCATCGTTACGGTCTCGACGACCTTGCCGTGCATGTCGATGGTGGTGCCCAGCGGTTCGCCCGCGCGTACCGAATCGCCCGGCGCCCTGGCGGCGCGGAAAAGGCCGCCATGCGCCACCGTCACGTGCGCCCGCCGCGTCACGCGCCTGAGAGGCGCGTGCTTCACTGGCGCGCCGCCGAGGATGCCAAGGCGTCGCACCACGTCGGTGAACCCTGCGATGCCCTGCGTTATGTATGGCGCCTCCGCGCGGCTGCCGCTGCCGAGCTCGATCATGAAAGCCGGGACCCCGATCGCGAGCATTTGGTAATCGAGGGCGCCGGCGATGTTGCCCGGCAACTCGCCAAGGCCCTGCTCAACGTTCATGCGGCAGGCCACGCCCGGCCGGAACGGCGCGATCAGCTGGAGAAGCTGTTTCTCTGTGACCTTGCCGTTGGGATGCACCTTGTAGACCGCGTAGGGAGCGCTGTCGAACATGTGACCCATGGTGTGCATGTTGATCACCACATCCGCGCAGCCGCGCACTTGTTCGAACAGCGTGTGCGCAAGGCGGTCCGTGGCGAGGCCGTTGGCGTTGCCGGGGAAGGACTGGTCAAGGTCGCCTTCGTCCTGGGGCGTCGATTTCGTGCGCGCGTTGAGCGCGAGCGGGTTCGCTGTAGCTGTCACGACAATGGAGCCCGAAAGTTTCCTGGGATCGAGCGCGTTGACGAAATCCAGTGCCGCGAAGATCCCGTTGATCTCGGGGCCGTGGACCTGCCCGTTGATCCAGAGGCAGGGTCCGTCCTTGATGCCGCGCAGCGCCACCCAAGGAATGGCGATCTGGGAGCCGCTGGCCATCGTGCCGGACTGGAAAACGCCTTCGAGCCGCTCGCCCCTGGCGGCGGCAAGGATTTCACGCATCGGTTTCTGTTTCATACCCGGTTGATATCCGCCATTTCGAAGTATCGCTACGGTTCACCTGCGCTGGCGACGTGGAGCATCGCACGTCCCACCTGCTCGGTGGTCGTGATCAATGTGAAACGCTCGCCGATATCGATTTCGCTGCGGGGGCTGCGACTGTTAATCCGCAGGTCCCTGGTTCTATCCCAGGTCGAGGAGCCAACAAATCAAACAAATAGGGGTTGCACGAGATAACCTGGCCTAGTACTTAAACC
>Ga0163151_10008699_pt1 | contig 11326 bp, 10 predicted proteins | sample OliLakLV19MP5IB2_FD_145596 | JGI IMG/M metagenome (GOLD analysis project Ga0163151, IMG submission 145596) | Freshwater microbial mat bacterial communities from Lake Vanda, McMurdo Dry Valleys, Antarctica - Oligotrophic Lake LV.19.MP5.IB-2 | ecosystem: Environmental > Aquatic > Freshwater >...
TGCCATCGCCGCCTACGGTTCCTACAGCTCGCCCCCGACGTTTCAGAAATTGCACGCGGGAGCAGCGAACGCGGCCTCTACGCGGGCGGTGAACCAGGATGTCATCGACGCCATCCAAGCCGGCCGGGGCCATGTGCTTTATCGAGGCCACGGCGATGGCAACAGCTGGGTGGGAGGCTGGGATGGTTCCAGCATGTCGGGATCGAGCTGGACCCCGGCTGAGATCGGACAACTGAGCAACAGGGCTTATCCAATTGTTTATTCCATAGCCTGTCAAAACGGCAGAATTCGAAACAACGACGCCGTCTCGGAACTTTGGATGAATTGGACAAACGGCGGCGCCGTGGCGCATTGGGGGGCCAGCGTCAACAGTTACACCGGCGAAAATCACGAACGATCCAAGGGAATTTTCCGTGCTTTGTATGAAAGCGGATTTACCCGCCTGGCTCCGGCCCTGGCCGAGGCGGAACGAATTTCCCATGTCAGCACCGGAGGCGGCAGCTCCTGGGACAACAACACGTTCTGTTACCTGCTGCTCGGTGATCCAGAGCTGACGATTCGGAAACGAAGAGTTACCGGATTCAGAATCACAACCCTGGTCAGCAACATCCAGGACCGGGCGGTGGTTCTGCTCAGGGATGGCCTTGAAGGAGTGGCCATACCGGGAGGATTTGTGAATGTCACCCTGATCGACGGAAGGAAAACCAACGGCTTCACCCGCATGGACGGAACACTGGTCCTTCCAGGAATCAAGGCGGTGGAAATCGCCCGGATTGATGTGAACGCCGATGGTTACCCCAGCGGTGAAACCACGATGGGCACCGGCGAACAACTGATCCGGCCCGGTTTCTCCTTCAAGCGGGAAGAAGGGTTTAAGTTTAGAATGGAAGGCCCGCTTCAGACCTACGAGGTTCAAGTTTCGGAAAATCTGGAAACCTGGCGCACCATTCACACGTTCACCGGAAGCAGCATCGATTACACAGACAATCCAACAGTGAAAGTGGGGGCTCTTTATTACCGGGTGATCCCGGTCGCAGCCGCGCTTTGAAAAATTCCTTTGAATGACCGACGCCGGGCGTTCTTCAAACTGGAGAACGCCCGTTTTGTTTACCGATTGGCCCACACAAAAATAGACGCCATTATTTGAAATGCTGTCACCCCCCAAAACTCCTGGGATTCGTAACTGCTGCGGAGCGTATCTTAACCGGAACGATTCAATTGAAAATCCTCCTCTCCCCGTCCCTCTCCTCCATCCGATGGAGGAGAGGGAGGAAAACATCTGCAGTTTTGACTCACCATTCGGTGAAGCGCTTACGGGCACTTTTGTCCCCTCTCCGCCCCTGGGGGCTCCAGGGGCTCCTGGGGGAGAGGTGGGGCCTCTTTTCAACTGCATCGTTACGGCTTAAATTGAACCGGGCCATTTTTTACATCCTCGTATTTATGACCGCCACGTCCGGAATCTTCGCCGCTGAAAAAGCGGCTGCTTCCAAACCGCTGCTGCTGCACAACCTTTCGTCTGCGGCAGGAGCCACGAACAACGCACATCCGTGGAGTACGGCGCTGGCAAAACTGACGAATGATTTCGAAATTCGCCCTCTTCCCGAAGCCATCGATCGACCGGCATTGACCAATGCCGCGCTTGTCTGGCTGGTATATCCGGCCCCAAACCAGTTGAAGGGAAATGAACAGGCGTCGAGCGAGGCCGCCAAAACTCTGCTCGAACACACGAGAAACGGCGGCGGTTTGCTGGTGATGACACTTCAGTCCGAATCAAAAAAACATCCGGTCGGTTCACAAATTTTGAAAAACTTCACCATCCTGCAGAACGAGCACCGTACCGGCGCGAAAACATTGAAGATCCCGGCAACCCATCCGGTGATCGGAGGTCTGGCATGGAACACTCCGGGCTTTTATCCCATGGATGTGGAAGAGTCTCCAGCACTCGAATCTGCAGTTCTTGTTCCGAACGATCTGAGCCAAAAAACCAGCGCACCCGGATCCCCTGATTTCGCCGGCATGGCCATGATATGGGGCCGGGTGGGGCAAGGGCGCGCAGCCATTATTGGAGACTCCGAATGGAGCAAAAACTCCACGATTGAAAAAGGAGACAACCAGGAAATAATGCAACGACTCGCGCTGTGGGCGGCTGGCCTGGAAGAATCTGTTAAATCGAAAACTCGGGGAGAATGATCGAATCACCGCTCCTGAAACTCCGTGTTTGGCAGCCTGCTGCGGTTCACAGAAACGCGCTCCTTCAGTTGGCCAATCAGGCGCTTCGGGGAAAATAATCCTGGGCACCGGAAACGATTAAATTATTTTCTTTGAACGGCTGCGATTCCCGGCTCTCAAAATCTGGCCAATCACGGCGAAAGATTATGAGATTATGAATCAGTCACGCGTTCGCGGTACGACGTTCCAGTCATTTGCCAACCACCCTCAATTATTCATGAGGTTCGCCCAATGGTCATCAGTTGTCCGGGCAAAATATCATTGGGATCCGGCGGCTATGCTACTTCTGGGATTGGCCTCCTTTTGGTGCGGGATTTTGATATTTGGGCGCATTTTCTGGACGGCAAAACTGGGATACGGGTTTCTGGCGTTCAACCTTGTTCTGGCGGGAATTCCTCTTTGCTTCAGCACCCTTATGCAGTTTCAGAAAAGTCGTGCCCTGCGAATCCTGACCGGAGTCGCCTGGCTTCTTTTCTTTCCCAACGCCCCGTATATCATCACTGATTTCGTCCATCTGAAATCCCGCATGGAGGCACCTCTCTGGTTCGACGTTTTGCTGCTGGCATCATGCAGCGCCACGGGCTTGGCGCTTGGATATGCCTCGATGCTTCAGATACACGATGCTTTAAGCAGGGCCGGACGACACGTTCTCGGCTGGCTGGTGGTGGGCTGCAGTTCTTTCCTTGCCGGGTTCGGAATCTATCTGGGCCGATTCCTTCGATGGCACAGCATCGATATCATCAGGAACCCCGTTGAGCTGGCGCTTGATATCGGACATCGCCTGATTTTTCCCTGGCAGCATCCGCGAACCTGGGGTGTGACGCTCGGTTTTGGTGTTTTGTTATTACTCGGTTATCTCTTCGTCACCATTCTTCGTTCCAGAAACTCACAGGACACATCGGTTTAATGGCCCGAAATACGGCGCTTTTCATACGGGCAACGTCCCAATTCATCCTGTCCATTTAACATGGAATGATCGCCGAATCCCCCGGCGGTGTTGTTTGAATTGTATTCCCCTTAAGCCTTTTTTCGTCTTTCATCCTGTCCATCTTGTTCAACCTGTCAAAAGCCAGAACTCAACCCACCATACAGTCTGAAATGCCACGGGGTGGAATGAACAAACAGGTCCCATGACGACATCACTGTCGAAAATCCTCTGCTCGTTGCTGGTGTTGCTCGCTCTGCTTCAAAGCAAAGGTTACTCCGCAGAGGATCTAAAAGAACGTCCTCCGGTCAACGGTCCCATAAACTTGAACGTCGGACTTTATTTCGTCGATTTTCAAGGCATCGACGGATCCAAGGAAACTTTCACCGGCACGGGCTACCTGTTCCTGGAGTGGCTCGATCCACGCCTGGCCGCGACCAACCTCACGGAACAGAAATACCGTGAGATCAAACAAGGGGAACTGTGGGAACCGAAGGTCGAGGTGGTGAACGCGCTGGAATGGCAGGAGACCTTAAAATCTGATTTTTATGTCACTGCGGACGGAACGGTCGGTTTCATCATCCGGTTCACGGCCCCACCGTCCATTCACAAATGGATCTGCGCAAGTTTCCGTTCGACGAGCAGTACCTGCAGTTCGTTGTCGAACCGTTCATAGAGAACTCGGCCCTCCTCTCTTTGCGGCCGAATCCGGTGCGGACGATGATCGCCACCAATGCATTTCTCTCCGAATGGAAGCTTGCCGGCATCCGCGGCGTTCAGGGAAGCCATGAATTTGTGCCTACGTCCGAGAAATTTTCACGTGTGACCTTCCTTCTCAAGGTAAAGCGCAATTCCGGATACTAACATTGAATTTTTCCACCCTTTTTCTCGGGCGGGTCGTTGACGCGACCGCAGATCAACGCGCCAAAAACTTGATGCAAACCGGCTTGCCCACGGAAACTTTGGACCCGGTCGGTTTCAACAGTCCGGTATCCGGATCAATTTCGAAGACGACGACGGAGTCGGACTCCTGGTTGGCGGCTACCAGAAACTTTCCGGACGGGTCGATGCCAAAATTTCGCGGAATTTTCCCCAGGGTGGGCGCGTTTTCCAACAGTTCAAGCTCCCCTTTCGATTCGTTGAACTTAAAAACCGCGATGGTGTCTCCGACCCGGTTTGAGCCATATACAAACTTTCCAGAAGGATGCACCTGGACTTCGGCGGTGCTGTTGTCCTTTGGAGCGTCCGGATAGGTTGAATAACTCCTCAACGCCGAGAGCTGCCCTTTGGCCGGGGCATATTTCAAGGCGGTCAAAGTGGAATTGAGTTCGTTGATCACGAAGCAGAATTTCCCTGATGGATGAAAAGCAAAGTGCCGGGGACCCGCGCCCGGAATCGTGTAAGCCGCCCCCTCCAGATTTTCAACCAGGGTGCCTTTGACTTGGTCAAACTTGTAGCTGAACACCTTGTCGAGTCCGAGGTCGGCCACAAAGGCAAAAGCTTGATCGGGGGAGAGGTTGATGGAATGAGCGTGAGGCTCTTTCTGCCGGTCCGGGTTCACGCTCGAACCGCGATGTTGAACAAACGCCCTCGAATCTCCGAGGCGGCCTCCGGCGTCAATCGGGGCCACGACCACGCTGCCTCCGCCGTAATTCGCCGCCAGGACAAAACTTCCGTTCGTGCTGATCACCAAGTGGCAGGGACCGTCCCCGCCGCTGGAGGTATCATTGATTTTTGTCAGCATTCCGGTGGCGGGATCGATGGAATAGCCGGTGATGGCGCCGGTCTTTTTGCCCTGGTAATCACCAATCTCATTGACCACGTAGAGAAATTTTTGGGAAGGATGAATCGCAAGAAAGGAAGGGTTGGTGATTTCAGAAGCCAGCTCAGGAGGAGTCAGCTCCCCGTTCTTGTAGTTCAGAACTGAAGTGTAGATTCCTTTGCTGCTTCCGCCGGTGTAGGTGCCGATGAAGATTCGGATCGAATCCTGGGAATCATCAGAAATAGCGTTGAATGTCTGTGCCACGGCCAGTGCCGTAATACACCCTGTTTTTATCCAATTCATCATTCGACCTGTTCAATTTTTCAGCGCGATCCAAACTTCAGCTTCAATCCGAGCAAGCTACTCTTCGGAAAACAAATATTCCAGATCGGTTTGAGACAGGCTGCGGGCGAAACCTTCCTCTCCCAGGACATCGGCGATGGTCTGTGATTTTTTCTGCTGCAATTCCCAGATCTTTTCCTCCACCGTTCCAGGTGTGATCAACCGATAGGCGTTCACTGTCCGGGTCTGGCCGATGCGATGGGAACGGTCGATGGCCTGTGCTTCGACGGCTGGATTCCACCACGGATCATACAACACCACATAACTTGCAGTGGTGAGGTTTAATCCGGTACCGGCGGCGCGCAAACTCAGGAGGAAAAGCGATCCCCGAGTGTCATTCTGAAAACTGTTGACCACGTGCTGCCGTTCCTTGGTTTCACCCGTCAGAATATGGGTCGGAATCTGGCGGACCAGACACTCCTTCTCCAGCAGCTTTAACATCTGGACGAACTGACTGAAGACCAGGACTTTTTGGTTGTCCGCCAGCAACGGCTCCAACAACTCAAACAACGTTTCGGTTTTGCCCGAAGGCGAATCGCTTCCGACCAGCTGCGGATGACAGCAAATCTGGCGCAGCCGCGTAAGCGCGGCCAGGACATGCATTTTGCTCTTGTTCAAACCTTTTTCCGCCACGGTGGACAAAACCTGCTCGCGGCTGCGGCGCAATTCCGCCAGGTAAAGCTTCCGTTGTTCCTCGCCCAGGATGCAATCCCGGCGCTCTTCGATGCGGTCGGGCAAGTCCTGAGCCACTTGTTTTTTCAGGCGTCGCAGCATCAGAGGACGCAATTTTGCGGACAACCGTCGTCGTGCGATCCTTTGGGCGGATTCCGCATCTTCGCCCTTGGGTTCGTAGGTGTTGATGAAATGTTCCTGATTTCCCAGATAACCGGGTTGAACAAAATCAACAATGCTCCAGAGATCCAGAAGCCTGTTTTCCAACGGTGTACCAGTGAGGGCAAGGCGTTGGTCGGCTTTCAACTGTTTCACCGAGTGGGTCACCTGGGCGCCTGGATTTTTGATGAACTGGGCCTCGTCCAGAATGATGGCTTTGAAGGCGAACTTTTGCAGCGCCTCCAGATCGCGCCGCAGCAGGGCGTAGTTGGTGACAATGATGTCATGCTCTGGAATCTGTTTCCTGAGATTGTGGCGGGCCGCCCCGCTCTCCAGGACAAGAACCTTCAGATGGGGCGCAAATTTGTTGGCCTCGCGACGCCAGTTGTGCAGCACCGATGCGGGACATATCACCAACGCCGGTTTGCGATCATTACCGGAAGCGCCGGATTGCAGCCAGGCGATCCAGGTCAAAGTCTGCAAGGTTTTCCCCAGCCCCATGTCGTCGGCCAGTATCCCCCCGAGTTTCACCGAGGTGAGGTGACAGAGAAAATTAAACCCTTCCTTTTGGTACGGACGCAGCTCCGCCTGGATCTGCGAAGGTCTCTCGATGTCGGGAACACCTTTGAAGTTGGCCAGGTTTTGACGCAACAACTGTGCGTGGGTTGAATCGCCGAGTTTATTGAGCGAGGCGTCGTCCAGATGAGCGGCCTGTTCCAACGGGATTTTTTGCGGCACCGGAATCAATCCATCCACGCCCAGATCGGCAAAAGCTTCGTGCGCAGACTGGACCGCATCAACATCCAGCTCCATCCAGCCTGCGTCGGGCAATTTCACAAAACGTCCAGTCGCGCTTTGCAAACGTTCGAGATCGGCCGGAGAAAGTTTAAGACCTTCCATCTCCCACTCGGCGGAGACGGAGAACCAGTCGATGCCGCTGCCTTTTACAATGATGCTCGGCCTCAATTGACGTGGCGAAAGGAACAGCCGGTGGAAGGCGCTGTTCCCAAGGTAATCGGCGGTCTCAGGCCGTGCGGGCCATGCGGCAGCCAGGGTTGAAAGAAAATTCTCATTGGCGTCACCGATCCACAAACCGGGCTCGGGGGTGAACCAATCCAGGCAACGCAACCACTTGGCGGCCGCTTCCAACCTTGGATCGTCAAGGATTTCAGGTTTTGTGAGAGCTTTGGGACGGGCGTTTTTTAACAACCATTCATGACCGTTCCACTGCCAGATCGATCCATCTCTCTCGCTCTTGGCCAGAAGGCAGAGCCGGACCGTGTCATCCTCAAGTTCAAAAGTGAATTGCGGAACCGCCTGATGCGCCAGACAAAGCTGATCCCAGTCAACGGTGCCATTTGATTCGGTTTTACGCAGCTTGGTCAGAAGCCGATGGCTCAGTTTTTTCACCGTTACCACCCGCTTTTCCGCCCAAATTCCCAAAAGGGAAGCAGGAGGGGCGTTTCGTAAAAGATAAAATGTGTTATCCACCAATGCCAGGGCCGGCGGGCCGGAGAAAAAACAAACCTCTTGCAGCGCTAAAACCTTTCCGTCTGAAAGTTCGAGCTGATGGGTGAAACAAAGCTCGCCGGAGCTTTGTTTCAAATGGGGCTTGAGTTCGGCCAGGTAGCCGTCGAAACGCAGGAAATGAGCAACGCCGGAAATCTGGAGCCTTGAATGATTTCCCCATCGGGCCAGCCATTGAATCAAATCAAGCCCGGTGAGGAGTATCTGTTCGGGTTTAGGCGTCTCCTCCCCCTGATAAAGATCGCTGAGCCAGAGGATAAACTCCCAGTCGTGCGCGGAAAAAAGCTCGTGTTCATGGGCCGACCGGGAGGTCAGTTCGAGCATTTCGGGCAAAGACTTCGCTTTCTCCCCGGTTCGGGGACGGAAAACCAGAAACTGCACTTCCAGGCCGTAAAGCTCCCCCTGATTCTCGATCTTGCGGGGCTGGCATGCGATCCGAAGTGAGGCCCTGGGCGAATCAAGATGGCTTGGGGTCGGGGGATAAAGCCAGTTTTCCAGCTCCGAAAGCAGTTTCTGCTCCTTCTCGGTTTCTTCAACCTCGGCGAAACGGTCAAAATTGGCGTGGGAAATCAACTCCGTGGGCAGCGGCCGGTTGGAGCGAAGAAACAAAATCGCGGTCTCCTCCAGACGGGCTGGACCGGCCACCGACATCAAACGCGGCCACCAATCCTGACTGCTGAAATCCTTGCGTGAAAGTGAAAGCTTTTCGAAATAATCCTCGAGCAACAACCAGGCCCGTTGTGAATCAGTGCAGGTCGCAAAAACTTTCAGAATCTGGGACCGCTCGGCCACCGCAGTCTTGGAATCCGCAAGTTCGCGCCGCAGGTCGGCCAACGCACCGTAAGTCTTGGCCAGCACATTGTTGTGTGCGTCGTATTTCGCAGTCCCAAACGGACGCGAGGAGATACCCGAGCGACGTAATACTTTAGCCATGTCAAAAACGGATTGTTGGACTTTCCATCTCGACATAAAACGCGGATGGAGGTCAATATAAATATGGTTGGAAGCGGCCCTGAAGGCCCTGAACCGCGAGGATGTCGTCAGATCCTTAAACTTTACCGATCCATTTCCGATCTTCCCATACAGCTTTCAGCGACGTCAAATTGCGACGGTCAAAGATGTTTCTGGCGGCGGCGGCCAGTTTTCCCTTCTTGACATTTTGGTAAGCGTCGCTCGCGCTGATGGCCACAAACTGCAGGACACTCGGGTCACGATAACAGTCGATCATGCATTTGGTGCAGCCGTCCCGGATGATTTTGCTCTGGTCAAACTCGTAGATGTTACACATCGGTTTTTCCCATGCGTGACAACGGTAGAGGTTCAGATTCCAGTCGAGATAAAAATATTTATGCCCGCCGAGGCAGCCAAACAGCTCAGGCTCCTTCTTGAGGTGCCGCTGCATTTCGGTCAATGATTCCGTCGGATTCACCACCGGATAACCGCTGTTGACCTTCATCAACTTAATCTTCTCAAACACGGCGATCAGCTCCTCGGTCTTGTAGTTGACCAGGGAAGAATCGCTGAAGCTGAGGTAACTCGAGGCCAAGCTGGTCAAAGGGTAGCTGAAAGTGCAGCTGGTGAATCCCATTTCCCGGAGAAACGTAGGAAGTTTTTCGTAATCTTCGATCAACTTGCTGGCGGTGACGCTGGCGGTGGTCTGGATTCCCAGGGAAGCAAAGGTTTCGTTAGCCTTTTTGATCTTGCGGCAGACTTCGGGCAAACCACGGTTCTTTTCGTGTTTGTGCACGTCATGAGCATCAATGGACATGATCACGCTGCTAACGCCGTCAGTCGCCAAATCCCGCATGTTGCGGTCGGTCCACAAGGATCCGTTAGTACAGATCATCGGGTGAATCCCCTGCTCCGCCGCATAACGGACCATGGCACGGAGATCTTTGTGGGCCAACGGTTCGCCGCCGACAAATAACAGGTAACCAATGTGGTTTTTCACACAGATGTCGATGACATCCCGCGCTTCCTGCAAAGTCACGCTTTTGCGCTGTTTCGAATCAAACTTGTCAACGGCAAACCCGCAGAAATCACACTTGGCGTTGCAGATGTTGGTGATCGCAAACTGGAGGTAACCAGGACCGCCATGTTGCAGCACCTCGCCCATCAGCTTTAACAGCGGCTTCTTAGGGCGCTGAACCGGCTTGGAAAAATCCATCTTGACCGGCGGAATGTCTAATACAGCCTCCACGTTGGTTTTCCTTGCGGTTATTGGGCGGCTCGCGACGCGGCCAGATCGGTTCGTCGTTGCGCCATCGTCTTGAAAAACTCGTAACCTTCCCGCAGTCGCCGGACACAGACATCCTTGTCCTCCAGCATGGTCTTGATGATGCGCAGGATCGGTTTGGGCCGCAGAAAATACCGGCGGTAAAACATCTCCACCGATTCAAAAATCTCATCTTTGCTCAACCCCGGGTATTCCAGCGTGGACTGCTGCAATCCGTCCCCGTGCAAAATATCGGTCTTGTCTTTCTTCGCGAACCAGCTGTTCTGCCGGGCCATCTCGTAAAGTTCCGTTCCAGGATATGGGGCGGCAAGGGAAACCTGGATGCTGAAGACATCGAGTTCCATGGCATACCGGATGGTTTCTTCGATGGTCTCCTTGGTTTCCACCGGAAGCCCGAGAATGAATGTGCCGTGGATCACCACGCCCAGCTCCTTGCAGTTGCGGGTGAATTTTTTGGCCTCATCAATATTGATCCCCTTCTTGATCCGGTCGAGGATCTGCTGGTTTCCAGATTCGTAGCCGACCAGGAACAACCTCAGGCCGCAGTCTTTCATCAGCTTGATGGTCTCGTAATTGACGTTGGCCCGGCTGTTGCAAGACCAAGTCAGGCCCAGCGGTTTGAGCTTTTGCGCAATTTCACGCGCTCTTGGCAGGTTGGCGGTGAAGGTGTCGTCATCAAAGAAAAATTCCTGCACCTGTGGAAAAAGTTTTTTTGCATGCGCCATTTCGGCGGCGACATTATCCGCCGAACGGACCCGGTATTTATGCCCCCCGATCGTCTGCGGCCAGAGACAGAAGGTGCATTGCGCGGGGCAACCGCGGCCGGTGTAGAGGGAAAGATAAGGATCCTTCAGGTAACCAATCGAATATTTTTCAATTTGAAGATCACGCTTGTAAACATCAGTGACCCATGGCAGCACGTCCATGTTGTGAATCAACTCGCGCTCCGGATTGTGCACCACTTTTCCATCAACCCGGTGCGAAAGCCCGGTGACTTCGGCCAGGGGGCGCCCTTCCGCCACCTCTTTGCAGGTGTAGTCGAATTCTTTCCGACCCACCCAGTCAATCGCGGGAGATGCCTTCAATGTTTCAGCCGGCAGCACCGCCGCGTGTGCTCCGACAAATCCAATGGTGGTCTTCGGATTCTGGCTCTTGATCGCTTCCGCCACCTTGCAATCGTTTTTCAGCGACGGCGTGGAGGTGTTGATGATGACGTGATCATATTTTTTGGCCTCAACCAGGCAGGTTTTGACGTCAATATCGTGCGGAGGACAATCCATCAGCTTGCTCCCCGGAACCAGTGCGGCGGGTTGCGCCAGCCAAGTCGGGTACCAAAATGACCGAATCTCGCGCTTGGCCTGATAACGGGCACCGGCACCGCCGTCGAAACCGTCGAAAGAAGGGGGACTCAGAAAAAGGGTTTTCATCAGAAACAGGAAATTATTCCGCTGCGGGTTTTTTTGCTATTTTGGAG
>Ga0163151_10008700_pt1 | contig 11326 bp, 10 predicted proteins | sample OliLakLV19MP5IB2_FD_145596 | JGI IMG/M metagenome (GOLD analysis project Ga0163151, IMG submission 145596) | Freshwater microbial mat bacterial communities from Lake Vanda, McMurdo Dry Valleys, Antarctica - Oligotrophic Lake LV.19.MP5.IB-2 | ecosystem: Environmental > Aquatic > Freshwater >...
CATCAACGGAGAATCGGCGGACCGCTATGAATATTCGTTGGCGAGCTGTTGCAATCCGGTGCAAGGAGATGATGTTTTTGCATATTTGACGCTGACTGCAGGCTTAAAAATACATCGCACGAATTGTACAAATGCTACAAACATCATGGCAAACTACGGTTACCGCGTGATGAAAGCCGAATGGGGAGATACTGGCGAAACGAATTTTGTCGCCACCCTTCTCATTTCTGGTATTGACGCGGGAAAGGGTATTATTCAGAATCTGGCAAATGAAGTTTCCAATATTTTGGGGTTAAATATTCGTTCCTTTGCCATCGAAGGGCATGAAGGGACGTATGAAGGCAAACTCAGCCTTTTTGTAGGTAATAAAGATCAATTGACCTTAGCAATTCGAACTTTGCAGAACTTGGAACACGTTTCAAACGTTAGTAGATTAGACGAAAAGTAGAGGGATATGGGTAGAGAGTAGATAGACTTTTACGCTTGTTTCTTGCGCTTGTAAGGTAGACTTGCAGATTTAATATTTATTACTTGTTATAAAATTTATAAGCAATACGCGTGATCAACCAGGAAAGAATAGCGGGAAAGTCCCTCTACTATCTACCCATATCCCTCTACTAAAACTAAAAATATGGCATTGCGGAGTCAGGATGAGATTATCAAGGAAGTGAAAAATATTTTTGCTTTGCATTTGGAGGCGAGTAGTTTTCGGAAAACGCCGGAACGCTTTGCGATTTTGGAAGAAATTTATCGGCGCACCGATCACTTTGATGCGGAAGCGCTCTACATTCACATGAAAAACCAGAATTACCGCGTGAGTCGTGCCACGGTGTACAATACGCTGGAATTGCTGGTGAGTTGCGATTTGGTAAAAAAGCATCAGTTTGGTAAAAATCTGGCGCAGTACGAAAAGTCGTATGGTTTTAAACAGCATGACCATTTAATCTGTGTAAATTGCGGTAAGGTGTTGGAATTCTGCGACCCACGTATTCAGCAAATTAAAAATATGATGGGCGAGTTGTTGCATTTTAAAATCACGCACCACTCCCTCAATTTATACGGACAGTGCGAAGGCGGTTGTTCTAGAACGTCCCAAGAGAAGGAAATTTTGGAGGAGACTGTAGCTGTAGATATTAGATTATAAACGTTAGACTGTAGACCGCTATCCACTAACGCTTATTTGTGTAATGCTTTTTCTAAAGTCTAAAATCTATTGTCTAAAGTCTAAACTTTTCCTACTTTTGTATCCGTTTGAAAAAAAAGCGGGCGGTCTTGCACCTGAACATTTTCGGATTGTAACGAATAAAAAGCCTGATGGACCGCGTGTCTATTGGGCTTTTATAATTTGGAAAGATGGAATGGTGGAATGGGTTGGAAAAAAGTTAAAAAATAAATAAAAATATTGGAAGATGACCATAGACGTAATACTCGGTTTACAATGGGGCGATGAAGGCAAGGGGAAAATCGTAGATTATTTGGCTACCAATTATGATATTGTAGCGCGTTTTCAGGGTGGACCTAATGCTGGTCATACCTTGAAATTTGATGGTAAAAAGTTTGTGTTGCACACGATTCCGTCAGGTATTTTCCGCGAGGAGTTGATAAATATCATTGGCAATGGTGTGGTGATTGACCCAATTACGCTGGCGAAAGAGATGCGCTTTTTGCAAGATGCAGGCGTGAGATATCAACATCGCTTACTCGTAGCGCGCAAAGCTCACTTGATTTTGCCGACGCATCGCTTGTTGGATTTGGCTTCTGAAAATGCGAAAGGAAAGGCTAAAATTGGTTCTACATTGAAAGGAATTGGTCCGACCTACATGGATAAAACGGGCCGCAATGGTTTGCGCGTGGGCGACTTGAGCAGCCCGACCTTTATGGAAAAATACGAAGCCCTGAAAGCCAAGCATTTAACACTGGCAACATTATACCCAGAAGTCGCTTTTGATTTGGGCAATGAAGAAGAAAAATGGTTTGAAAGTTTGGAAATGTTGCGGTCGCTGCCGCAGGTGGACGGCGAGTATTACATCAATGAGGCTTTGGAGCAGGGCAAGCGTATTTTGGCGGAAGGGGCGCAAGGGTCTATGTTGGACATTGATTTTGGCACCTATCCGTATGTGACTTCTTCTACGACCATCACAGCGGGCGTGTGCATTGGCTTGGGCGTATCGCCGCAAAAAATTGGGCAAGTCATTGGCATTACAAAAGCCTATTGTACTAGAGTGGGTTCGGGTCCGTTTCCGACGGAAGAAGACAATGAAACGGGCGAATTTTTGCGGCAGGAAGGGGCAGAGTTTGGTGCGACCACCGGTAGACCACGTCGCTGCGGCTGGCTGGATTTACCACAGTTGAAATATACGATTATGCTGAATGGCGTAACGCAACTCGTTGTAACTAAGATAGATGTGCTGAATAAAGTAGAAACGATTCAAGTAGCCACCGCTTACGAATACGAAGGCGAAGTGACTGAGCAACTGCCGTTTGACTTATCCGATTATGAAATGAAAATGAGGTATGAAACCTACCCCGGCTGGCAAAAATCGTTAATTGGGACGGATTATGAAGACTTGCCGTTGGAAACCAAAACGTATTTGGAGGCATTAGAAGATAAACTTGGCATACCCATCACGATGGTATCGGTAGGACCGGAGCGCAGTGAGTTGATTTTGAAACAAGTGGGAGAAGCGGTTTGAAGCAGTAGGCAGTTTTTAGTGGGCAGTCCCGTAACACGTTGACCATGAGATTTCTATTGTAAATTAAAATGTAGCCTGATTCTGCCTAATGAAGTGCTTTCAGATAATATTACAAAATTGTTCAAAATTTAATGCCTAATATTGTCTTCTAGTTAAAAAAAGATATATATTGTGGCATCATTCTATAATAAGTGTTTCGTTATAGAAGGTTCCTACTCAACCGATATTACACAACCCTTCCAAGGCACATCTAAACATACATCATCGTCTTTACACAAATCTTATCATTGACTTGCATCTATTTTTTTGCATTATTTTAATTTATAATAACAAATACTCATCTCATGACAAGCGATGCAATACTCCTGATTATTCTGGCAGTAGGGATGCTGATATTAAATAAAGAACTGATTTTTTCTGAATGGTTTTCAACGACCGACAAACAAGGACGCAGCAACTAATAGCAGTTAACAGTCTCTAATTACTTGATATTCAAGTTTTTGAAATGTTGCAATAGGTTCGTTTTAATTTTATTTTGATATAAAAAATGCCACTACCGCCGGAGCAATAGTGGCACTGATTATTACGAAATGCGTTTATTATTTACTACGAGTGGGTGTGCTGGTTTTTGTGGGCATTACGACTCCATCCACTACGTGTACCACACCATTAGAGCCTTTCATATCGGCAGTAGTCACACGTGCCCGATTACCGGCAGCATCTTGGATGTAAATGCTGGTACCTTCCATCATAGCTGTGAGTTTGGCACCATTTACAGTCGTTAATTGTGCTTTGCCCTTACCCGTTTTGATGGCTTGCTTAAGCGCCGCCGCAGTATAATTGCCACGTACTACATGATAAGTCAGCACATCCGTAAGTTGTTTTTTGTTTTCAGGTTGCATCAGCATCATATCGTTACTGTTCATGGTCTGATTATCCATTGTACTTCTATTGTTACGATAAGGGATCGTATCTTGCATGGCATTTTGGTTCCGATTCCAGTCGCCTCTATCTTCTGTGTTCGTATTGGTACGGCTCATCGAGCTGGTATCTTGCATCATGCGATCGCGGTTCCTATTTTCACTATTGCGATTCATGGCACTGGTGTCTTGCATATTTTGATTCCGATTCCAGTTACCTCTATCTTCCGTGTTGGTATTGGTGCGGCTCATAGAACTGGTATCTTGCATATTCTGGTTCTGAGTTCGAGTATCAATACTTCTATTGGTCGTGTTATTCCGGTTCATCGCGCTGGTATCTTGCATATTGCGATCCCGATTTATATTTCCACTATTTTGAGTCGTATTATTCCGATTCATTACACTGCTATCTCGTCTATTTTGGCTTTGATCCCAGTTGTCGCTGCTGCGAGTTGTGTTATTGCGGTTCATCGCGCTGGTATCCTGCATATTGCGATCCCGATTCATACTGTCCATATTTCTATTCGGGTTGTTACGGTACATCGCGCTGGTATCTTGCATCATACGATCCCGTTCGGTACGCATATTGTCTGTGCGCATAGAATCTGGATACATCATATTGCTAGGCTTTTTCATCTGGGTTTGACCCATTTTTTCAAAAGCGGCATTGGTAGGTGCAAATATGGTAAAAGGTCCAGTGCCTTTCAAAGTTTCTATTAAACCCGCAGCTTGTACCGCACTTACCAACATACTATGGTCCGATGAAGCTGTAATTAATTCTACTACATTTTTCTTAGCGGTGGTGGTAGTAGTTGGTTTAGTAGGCGATTTGGTAGTCGGTTTTTTGGTCTGCGCAAATGTTTCTCCGCACCATCCTACAACGAGGATTGCTACGATTAATAAACTCTTCATAATGTTTACTTTTTGGTTAATTGGAATTAAAAAACACCATGCCTACGAACATTTACACCCTTGGGATTTTTCTATCTGTAGAAATTATCAAACCTTTCCAAAAATAGTTACTTGCTGGTTGTCGCTATAAATACTAAATCAAACTTTATAATAGCTTATTATACAATGATTTATATTTTGATAACTGGGAGTGTATCGCATGAAAATAGCAGAAGAAAATATTATTCTATTGCTCCAAGTAGATGACACAAAAGCCATTTCTATTTTGCACGATCAGTATGCAGCGGCTCTTTATGGTATTGTGTTACGCATCGTACGACGGGAGACGCTCGCGCAGGATGTCGTACAGGAGGCGTTTGTAAAAGCGTGGCGCCACCGAGCTAACTATGACTGCTCGAAAGGAACCTTATTTACTTGGTTGTTAAATATTGCTCGCAATACCGCTATTGATAAAACACGCTCTACCGAATTCCGCAACAGCGGAAAAATCCAAACGCTGGATACATCCGTATACAATGGATATGCGTGGAGTATTGAGTTTAATCCTGACCACATTGGTTTGGATAAAATTATCAAAAAACTGGAGGAAAAGTATCGTATTATTGTAGAACTAATCTTTTACAAAGGCTTTACGCAAAATGAAGTCATGGAGCATCTCAACATCCCTTTGGGCACTGTCAAATCGCGCCTGCGTATTGCCTTGCGGGAATTAAGAAAATATTTTGATGAACTTAATTACCGATTTTGAGTTACAAGGCGAGATGAAATGTATAAACAAGGAAAAAGCAACTTATTTCTTTTGACAAGGTGTGGCACATTTTATAAATGCGCCAAACCTACTGGTTCTTCGTTGCTGTATAATTTTCGTAGTCAATGTGAATTATGAATATTTCTTATAGTGCGCGGCTGATGATGAACAAACAAGAATTTTTGGCATCGGGTTTAATGGAGCAATACACACTTGGGCTTACTTCTCCAGAGGAAACAGCCTTAGTAGAGCATTTTATAGCTGCACACCCAGAGGTAAAATTGGAAATGAATGCGCTGCAAAAAGCAGTAGAAGACTATGCGGCGCAGTACGCCATACCACCTCCACGTCATTTAAAAAAAAAGATTCTTTCGGAGATTAGCTCCGAAAATGGATTAAAGATTGAACCTTCAAGTGGTAGTCGTACTGCCATATTTCGTAAGTGGACTATCAGCCTTGCTTGTCTTTTGCTGTTAGTAATAGGCTTAGTCAGCTATTTAGCTTGGAAACAACAAACCTTAAAAGCCGAGGTACTTCATCTCTCCGACCAATTGACGACCTATCGCACTCAATACCAGCAGCTCCAACAACAAACAGTAGTGCCACAAAAATTAATGCCACTATTAGAAAACCCTTATACGCTTGTCATTCATTTACAGGGTAAACCGGATGCGCCTCAAGCACACGCAATAGCTTATTGGAATGTGGTGCTGAATAACGCATACATTCAATTGATAGATATGCCAACTTTAGCTTCAGATAAACAATATCAAATATGGGCGGACGTAAATGGTAAGATGATAAACTTAGGGATTTTAAATATGGACACCTTACAAGATATTAATTTTTTGGAAAATGCTGCCAGCCTGACGATCACAGTGGAACCAAAAGGAGGAAGTACACAACCCAACGTCAGCCAACTTATAGCAGACGGAAAAATATAAAAGCTCTATAACAGCTATTTCTGCCCCATCGCTGTTGAATAATTGCCCACTTTTGGTAGAACAAGAATTTTTTTTTTTAAATTTAACGAAAAAAGTTGTGAGAAGATGTAACTTTTCCGATCTTAGCGTTGCCCTCATGAACAAGTCCAATTAACAAGAGAGAATCACATTTTTCAACCAATCAAAACTGCACAACCATGTTAGTTCTTTACATCGCCGTAGGCGCATTTCTCATGGGCGGAGGGGTAATCATGGCGTCCGATCTGTTGATCCAACGCAATCGCAAGCAAGCCGTCAGAAGAGGCTTCTAAAAAGTCCTCCCAAACCTTTTTAAACCAAAGTGACAGCAACCCACAAGAACATATCAAAACACTGCTTCTCCAATAACACTAAACACGCACGTATCCCAGCTACACACGCATCCCATGAATAATTATACCCATATTGCCACTGTCAGCCATTTGACAATTGTAGCAGTATGCATAACCCAAAGCTACTTTTAAACATGATAATTATTTGCTCCGTGTCACGCGGAGCCTAAGGCTGTTTACACCCTTCGGGCGAGCTGTAGCTTGTGCGGAGGTGATAGTCAATGCGCCGTTGCCAGATGTACCCCCCGCATCTGCGTAAAAAGCGTATGGGTTAGTCTGAAATAATTGGAAGCAAGCGGCGAGCAATCCTTTTTGCTTTCACAAAACGAAAAACCTTTGTCATCAAAGACCATTTTGACTGTCGAGAGAACACTTAGCGTTGGTTGTTGGAAGTAATTCCAGCAGCCAACCTTTTTGTGCCGGCGTCCTGATGACTATTGTATTTGCGCCAAAATTATTTTGTTTAACTATGTAAACATTTGATTGTCAAATATTTTACTCTAAATTTGAAACACGGAGTGGCGGCTGCTGGCTAATCACGCGGAGCGGATTTATTAGCCTAGCGTTTTTTGGTTACTTTTTGGGGCAATGCCAAAAAGTGACAAAACTCAAGCTCAGGAAAATAAAACAAAGCAATTTACTAAAAACCAAGTTTATACACATTAGCAAAAGTTGGACTAATTTCAATGCGATAGCTATCGCAACAATTGCCAACGTAATTTTTATATCGGCGACTGAAGCTTGCTGGTAGCATATCTAATCCAACTTCAACACATCCAAAAACGCTTTCTGCGGCACTTCTACCGAACCAATCTGGCGCATTTTTTTCTTCCCTTCCTTTTGCTTTTCCAATAGTTTCCGCTTCCGCGAAATATCACCACCATAACACTTTGCAGTCACGTCTTTGCGCAAAGCAGAAATCGTTTCTCTTGCAATAATTTTCGCGCCCACTGCCGCTTGAATGGCAATAACAAACTGCTGTCGGGGTAATAAATCTTTCAGTTTCGCACAAATTTTTCGTCCAAAAGCCTCTGCCTTCGTGCGGTGTACCAGCGCCGACAATGCATCCACGGGTTCATTATTCAAACGAATATCCATCTTCACCAAATCAGAAGCACGATAATCCATCGGTTGATAATCAAACGAAGCGTATCCTCGGGTAATAGATTTCAAGCGGTCATAAAAATCAAATACAATTTCTGCCAACGGCAATTCAAACGTCATCTCTATCCGCTCCGGCGTGAGGTAATGTTGCTTGGTCATAAAGCCGCGCTTATCCATGCACAGCGTCATAATCGTGCCGATATATTCCGGTTTGGTAATAATTTGTGCTTGAATGTAAGGCTCTTCCACGGAATCCAGTAAAGTCGGGTCTGGCAAATCGGCGGGCGTACGCACGGCTATTTTACCTTCTCGTTTTGTAAACGCCACATACGATACGTTGGGAATCGTGGTAATAACTTCCTGATTGAACTCACGCGAAAGCCGCTCTTGCACGATTTCCAAATGCAACATCCCCAAAAAGCCACAACGAAAACCAAAACCCAGTGCCGCCGAAGTCTCCGGTTCAAATACCAAGGAAGCGTCGTTCAATTGTAGTTTCTCCAAACTATCTCTTAAATCTTCAAAATCATCATTTTCAATCGGGAAAATCCCAGCATACACCATCGGTTTCACATCCTCAAATCCATGAATAGGTTCTGCCGATGGGCGGTGCACGTGCGTGACGGTATCACCTACTTTAATCTCTTTTGACGTTTTCACACCTGTAATAACATAGCCTACATCGCCCGTTTTCAACTCGTCTTTTGCCAGATAATCCATCTGCAAAATCCCCACTTCATTGGCATCATAATCCTTACCTGTGTAGAAAAATCGCACCTTGTCACCCTTTTTCAACGAGCCATTCATAATGCGAATGTTGGCAATCACGCCTCGAAAAGAATTAAAAATCGAATCAAAAATCAGGGCTTGCAAAGGTGCTTCTGGGTCGCCTTTTGGCGAAGGAATACGTGCAACGATTTCTTCCAATAACTCGTACACGCCTTGCCCCGTCTTGCCACTTGTCAACAAGATGTCTTCCTTTTTACAACCAATCAACCCAATAATTTGCTCCGATACCTCGTCAATCATCGCATTCTCCATGTCAATTTTATTCAAGATGGGAATGATTTCCAAGTCATGGTCAATGGCAAGATATAGGTTAGAAATCGTCTGCGCTTGAATCCCTTGCGTCGCATCCACCAGCAACAACGCGCCTTCGCATGCTGCAATTGATCGCGACACTTCGTACGAGAAGTCCACGTGTCCGGGCGTGTCTATCATGTTGAGCGTGTACTGTTCCCCATTTTTGTGGTGGTAGTACATTTGTATCGCATGACTTTTTATTGTAATCCCTCGTTCGCGCTCCAAGTCCATATTGTCCAGCGTCTGCGCCATCAAGTTGCGTTTCGATACAGCATGCGTGTACTCTAGCAAGCGGTCTGATAACGTACTCTTCCCATGGTCAATGTGCGCAATCACACAAAAATTCCGAATATTTTTCATAGGGTGCGAATATACTGTTTTTTTAAACACGTTGCACAGCGTTTACGCTGAACTCGTATCACAACCTTTAGGTTGACACTAAAAATATTTGAAAAAGACTTTTGAATCATCTCAAAACAGCCATACATTAATTTTTGTTCCTTGACAATGATATTTGGCTATTTGCGCTTCGCTGATATCGTGATATTTGCTGCGCGATATTTGTGCTTCACACGATATTTTGATATTGTGCTGTGATATTACGTAAAGTGTAAGGGTAAAAATATACTAATATCCCAACATCATAACCATCCTAAACTATGAGATACTTTGCTGAATTGGCTTATAACGGCACTCAATACTCCGGTTGGCAAATACAGCCCAACGACCAGAGCGTGCAAGAAATAATAGAAAAAGCTTTTTCCACTATTTTAAATACAAAAACCGAAGTCGTCGGCTGCGGGCGCACAGACGCAGGGGTACACGCAAGCCAGTATTTTTTACATTTTGATTACAATGAAGTATTTCCAAAATCTTTCTTACAACGAATGAATAAATTATTACCAGCAGACATCGTTATTCACAAAATTTTTGAGGTTGTACCCGACGTACACGCTCGATTTGATGCGTATTCCCGCAGTTATGAATATCATGTAACGTTCGTTAAAAATCCATTTCAAACGCAAACTGCTTATTTCTACCCATTTATACAAAAACCGGATGTTGATAAAATGCAACAAGCGGCGCAATTGTTACTTGCTTACCTCGAATTTCAACCTTTTTGTAAATCCCATCACGACGCCAAAACTTTACAATGCGATATTACAAAAAGTGAATGGAAACAAATAGATGAAAATAACCTCGTTTTTCACATCACTGCCAACCGTTTCTTGCGCGGCATGGTGCGCCTCATTGTGGGAATGTGTTTGAATATTGGACTGGAAAAAGTAAGTTTGGAAGAAGTGAAAGAAGCGTTAGACCAACAAATATTACTCAAAAAAAGCTGGAGCGTACCGCCGGAAGGACTTTTTTTGACGGAAGTGAAGTACCCGTTTTTCTAAAATTCTCCCGCAGATTTCGCGGATTTCGCAGAGAAAAAATCCGCACCAATCCGCTAAATCCGCGTAATCCGCGTTCCTAAAATGCCCAAGCGAAAGTCATTCAAAATCTATAATTCAACCTTACACCTCCATACTCATTCCTCGGCAAGCCCGGATAATAATATCGAAAAGCAGGTCCTATCGCATTGATTTGCAACATCGAAGCGTATTTTTCATCTAAAATATTATTCAAACCTGCATAGACATCTACATTCCATTTACTACCCAGATTTTTTCTCCAACCAATTTTACTATTGAATAATTTATAAGCATTGGAGTAAATGGAATTGGCATCATTCACTGGAATGGCATCGGTGAATTGAAATGTGATATTTCCATACAAACCCGTTTTAGGTTCGTTAAAATCTAATCCTGCACTGGCGATGTGCGGCGAAGTTCCTGTCAAACGATTGCCAGAGAAATTATTTTCTCCATCAATAAACTCCTCAAATTTATAATCTGCAAAGGTATAACCAACAAAAACTTGTAATTTCTGTGGACTTAGAATATTATAATGTAAATAGGCTTCGATGCCATTATGCGTCGTCTTCCCTGCATTCACACCGATGAATTGGTCAATTGCTGTACGCCGTGCCACGAGCAGGTCTTGAATTTGCATCGTATAAAATGTAATTTCATAACTAAATCGGTTGCGGATATTATAACCTCGGCTCCCAATTTCAAAATTCCAACCTTGTTCGGGTTGAATGTCGGGATTGATAGAACCTTGAGGCGTAAGCGTTTCCTCCAAAGTCGGCGGCGAGAAACCATGACTGACTGTGCCATAAATATTTATATCCGAAACCGGACGATACACAATGCCAATTCGTGGAGACACAATCGTTTTAAAATTATATTCACCCGATAAATCATTTCCATCTTTTAATAACTGATCATCCAAATTATAATTCGTTTGATTCACATTCACACCAGCATTGACCGTCCATTTGTTCACGCGCCATTCGGCTTCCGCAAAAAGATTATAATAAAATCGATTTTCTTGATTGTCTTGTAATAAAGTATCTTTTGAAACGCTCTTATCTGCATTGCGACGCAATTGATAATTTTGCCAATCGTATTGTTCTGAAAAAACTTCTCCACCTACATTGTAT
>Ga0163151_10008702_pt1 | contig 11318 bp, 10 predicted proteins | sample OliLakLV19MP5IB2_FD_145596 | JGI IMG/M metagenome (GOLD analysis project Ga0163151, IMG submission 145596) | Freshwater microbial mat bacterial communities from Lake Vanda, McMurdo Dry Valleys, Antarctica - Oligotrophic Lake LV.19.MP5.IB-2 | ecosystem: Environmental > Aquatic > Freshwater >...
GGCTCCATTGGGATATCACTCCTTCATAGAAATAGCATCACAATCCATTTTAAAATACTGCTAAATAGTTGGTATTGGTTCAGACCAACCCTAATATATTAATTTAAAGCGAATTAATTTTTGTAAAAATAATTGTTAGTTGCATTAGAATAAAGATTTAGTATTCAGCGACAAAGGTCAAAATGTTTTGCCTATAAAAATATGATGTTAGTCAGTTTTTGCCTTTATATATTAAGTGCACTATTTTTAAATTTTGGCAGTATATTTTTATGTCTAAAGATGCAAATTTGTAATGTGGGCTAATAAAAAATTAGTCTTAAATTTTTCATCCTTAATCCCATTCAGCAATTTTTCAGACATTTTTTTTACTTGTTTTTAAAATTGTATCTTAGCTATAGATAATCATATATTTAAATTTAGAATGCTGCTATGGTTCGCCATGTGAATATTGAGAATATTTTAGGGCTTATTCTCCTTTTTCTTGCATGGGAATTATCGATAGCGCAAGATACCTTGCTTGGTTTTAAGAACTATTTCTAAGGGGAGGAGATTGTCTATTTTTCTCCCCTGCACGAGTTTGCTCCAAAGGCTATCTTAACCCAAGTTGCAGCCGATTGTCATATTACAGTAAACATGTGATGCTTTTCGACCTAAAACAATAACAATACAGACTAATTTGACTTAGCCTCAAAATGCTTTATACACATTTTAAGGACTTTGGGTTTTCAACTTTGATTTGTAGTACACAAATCGGTGAGCAAGAGATGTGTTTTTTACAGACTTTTGTAGCGGATATGTATTTCAAAGTTTCCATGCGTAATAACCCAGCCACCCAAGATTCTTGTGGGTACTATCGGCTTGTGGAAAGTTACAGAAACGAGTTCAATAGAATATGCCACCGTACGCTCTTGAATGTTGGATTTATAGAACCAGAAGTTAAAACACGACTTGCATTTATTCAAAGAGCGCTAACAGATTTAGCAGATGGGAAGTCATCAATTTTTGAAGAAAATGATCAAATCACGAACCATTATATAACCAAATGGTGGCAAGAGCTAATTGATAAAAAGAAGGTAGATGTACTAACATCCCAAAAGGCTAAAAAGCTTATTCAAGCCGATACTATTAAACACAAAGACGTCCGAGAAATAGGTGCTGAATGGATAGGTTATCAAGCTTTAGAACAATTAGAAATTCGTTCTTTTTTAGAAGAACAAGGCTGGGATGAAGAAGCAATACAACTGGCTCAAACCCAAATAGTGAGCAGAGCTGTTTATCCTGCCTCAGAATACCGGACTGCCCGATGGATACAAGAGAACTCTGCAATTTGTGAGGTTACAGGTTATGATCAACAAAAAATGACCAAGGATAAACTTTATCAAAGTGCTTTGAATTTGTATCAAATAAAAGATCAGTTAGAGAATTATTTATCTAAAAAAACCAACGAGCTTTTTGATTTACAAGACCGAATTGTTTTATATGACTTAACCAATACTTATTTTGAGGGACAGAAAGCCAATAGCAAAATAGCAAAACGAGGCAGAAGCAAAGAAAAGCGAAGCGATGCCAAATTAGTGGTATTGGCTCTGGTGGTTAACCTGGAAGGATTCATAAAATATTCTAATGTGTTTGAGGGAAATATGTCAGACAGCAAGTCTTTGCCAGAGATAATAGATAAACTTCGCAGCCAAACCTCACAAAGTGCATCAAGAGCCACGGTGGTAATAGATGCCGGCATTGCCACAGCCGAAAATTTGGCATTATTGGCAAGCAAAGGCTACAACTATCTTTGCGTAGCCAGAAGCAAGCCTAAAAATTACGAATTGATTGAAGGCCAAAATGCGGAAACAATAACCACTAAGGGCAATTACAAATTAACCTTACAACAAGTAAAATCGGAAAATTACACAGATTACTTTTTGAAAGTAAACAGCCCTTCTAAACGATTAAAAGAGGCATCAATGAAAAATGCTTTTGAAGAGCGTTTTGAACTTCAATTGATCAATATACAACAAAGCCTTCACAAGAAACACGGAGTAAAAAGAGCGGACAAAGTGCATCAGCGTATAGGTCGAGCTAAAGAGCGTTACCCATCGGTAGCAAAATACTATACCATAAACGCAGATGAAGATAAAGGCAATGTTACCGCCATCCATTGGCAAAAAGACATACGCAAAGAATCACATGCAGAAACCTCATTAGGAGAATACTTTTTGCGAAGTAATACCCCAATTGATAATGTACCCAAAATATGGGAGACCTATAACAGTATCAGAGAAATAGAGTCTTCCTTCAGATGTCTGAAAACAGATTTAGACTTACGCCCAATTTATCATAAAAATGACGATGCCGCAATGGCTCATCTAAACCTGGGACTATTAGGGTACTGGTTAGTAAATACCGTAAGGTATCAACTTAAATCCAAGGGAATAAAAAGCAATTGGACAGAAATAGTAAGAATAGCGAATACACAAAAAATAATAACCACTTATGGCCAAAATGCATTAAATGAACCCACTGCAATAAGAAGATGCTCTCAACCAAACGAAAACTTGGTAAGCCTATACCAAATGCTAAACTATAAATCGCAACCATTTGTCAAAAGAAAATCTGTAGTACACAATTATGAACTCAAAACAAAAGAAACCCTTGTTCACAGCCAATCTTCACCCTAATAGCTGCAACTTGGGTTAATGTTCTTTTGAATTGAAAAAGAACCGAAATCCCATTATGAAAACAAAAATCCTCATCACAATTCTAGCAGCATTTGCTTTTAAGTTTTGTGAGGGGCAATCTTATTTTACAAAGTATGATAGTGCTAAAAGTAATACCGAAACTCAATATATAGTAGTCCAAAAGAAAGGGACTCAATATATAATAGTCCAAAAGAAAGGGACTAATCCCGAATGCTTTCGGGATGTAGTTCGGCATTGCCATTTAAAAACTAAATCCGCCACAGGCGGAGGACTATTTTAGTTTAAGAATTGGTATTATTTCCGTGATGAAAAAGAGGGTGTATTTAAATTTGAACGTTAGGCTGATTTGGCAAATTCGCTATTAGCGACGCAGGCAAAGTTGTCAAAATCTGTGCATGTACGGTTATCACAACTCCAACTCGCTCCTCGGGTTCCAAAATACTTTTTCAAAATTTTGTATTTGGTTTTGGATAACTATAATGCCTTCTTTTTCCAAAGCTTTTTGCATCGCATTTTCTTCAGGAAAATGGTGTTTGCCTGTGAGCAATCCATTGCGGTTTACGACGCGATGTGCAGGCACAAATTCTTTTTCGGAGTGGCAGCTATTCATGGCCCAGCCTACCATACGGCTACTTTGGGCACTGCCCAAATATTTGGCAATTGCACCATAAGAAGTAACACGGCCTTTGGGAATTAGTCGGGCTACTTTATATACTTGTTTGAAGAAGGATTCGTCTGCGGCCATGATATATATAATAGTTTTTAGTTGGTGGGGGTCCCGATAGGAATTGGGACAACCAAGGACAATTTTTATTATTATAGTTTATTCAATATTAAAATTGACAGGTAATACATAACTCATCTTTACTTTTTTGTTATCCATAACAGCAGGCATCCAGCATTTGCCAAGGGATTCTATAATCCGTATTCCCTCAGTTTCAAATTCTGTATTTTTAACATTCATAACTCTTACGTCAATGGTATTACCTAAAGTGTCTATCATAAAATATACTTTTATAGCTGCGGTTTCTTTTTTGTCCCACATTCTTTTTGGATATAATACATCGTTTTTAATTGTATTATACAAATTGCTTATGCCGCCTATAGCTCTTGCTACTTGGGTGTTTTCATTCATTTTAAATTTTAAATAGGGAAATTGTTTTTGTTCCTCCAAAGTATCATAATATAATAAGGAGTCATTGCTGTGATTGTACTTCTGTACCAAATTCCCCTTAAAACTATAATACTCCCAAACTCCAACTTTGCTTCCATTATCATAATAGCCTTTTGCGATGCGTATTTTATTTAGAGAATAATATTCCCATAAACTATCTTTTTGATTGTACTTATAAAAGCCTTTTTCAATTAATATATTATTTTTCTTTTTTGAGTACTTCCCATGTTTTATATGAGAATTAAATTCAAAAACAGCAAATTTTTCAGCAAGGTTATTGGGCTTGACAGAATTTACTTTGAGGGTTTTGGTTTTTTGCCCCGCACAGATATTGATTAAAAAACAAGTGAGAATAAATATATATAATAGTTTTTTCATTATATAGTTTTATTGTTATTAATCTTTCATCATCTCAGGTCGACGAAGTTTGGTACGCTCTATAGCTTGCTCGTGTCGCCAGTTTTCGATGTTGGCAGTATGGCCGCTCAATAATACTTCGGGCACGCCAATGCCACGCCACACAGCAGGGCGGGTGTATACAGGAGGCGATAATAATCCATCCTGAAAACTATCTTCCAATGCTGATTGCTCATCGCCTATTACACCTGGTATTAATCGAACGATTGCATCGGTTACAATTGCAGCAGCAAGTTCGCCACCTGTAATTACATAATCGCCAATAGAAATTTCTTTGGTGATATATGTTTGTCTTATGCGTTCATCAATACCTTTATAATGTCCGCAAATTATGAGTAAATTTTTTTTAAGAGAAAAAGTATTGGCGGTGGATTGGTTAAACAATTCCCCATCGGGCGTCATTAATATAATGTCATCATACTCCCTTTCAGCTTTCAGATGATCGATACATTTGGCAATCGGTTCGGCCATCATTACCATTCCCGCACCACCGCCGAACTGTGTATCATCGGCCTGACGGTGTTTCCCCTCAGCATAATCACGGATATTACATATATTTATTGAAACTAGATTTTTATCTTTTGCACGTTTTATGATACTGTGGTTAAAGGGACTTTCTAATAAGTCGGGCACCAATGATAATATATCGATATGCAAAGACATGTTAATTGTTTTTGTAGAATTCAAGTAATCCTTCAGGGATATGCAAATGTAAAATTTTATTTGCTTCGTCGATACCCAAAAGTGTTTCGTGGTTCATGGGTAAGAGTACTTCTTTTCCGTCAATAATTACTTTGGCAAGGAATTGATTGTAATTTACGATTTCAGAAACGGTTCCTACATTTTTTTCGTCTTGGTCTATTACCGTATAACCGTTCAGTTTTTGCAAATCATCAACTTCAACCGTTACATATTTTTCTTCGGCAAATATTTTTCTACCAACTAGTTCAGCGGCTTTTTGTTCCCCATCAATATCCTCAAATTGTATAATAAGTTGATTGGGTTGTTCCTGAAAAGAGCTAAAAAAAAAAGGGACTGGTTTGTTTGCATATTCTACAAACAATACCAGTCCCTTAGGTTTCTTAATTAATGTATTTGGATTGAGGGATATTTTAATTTGTCCCTTGTAGCCGTGTACACGGCTCACATGCCCTATATGTACAAGGTTCTCCAAGTAATAAATTATTCAGCGGGTTTTTCTTCTTCTGCTGGGGTAGCATCAGAAGCAGGTTCAATTGGTGCTTCGGCAACTGGCTCAGCAACGGCTTCTTCAGCAACAACTTCAGCAGGAGTTTCAGCAACTGGCTCAGCAACGGCTTCTTCAGCAACAACTTCAGCAGGAGTTTCAGCAACTGGTTCAGCAGGAGCTTCGGCAACAACTTCAGCAGGAGTTTCGGCAACTGGTTCAGCAGCGACTTCAGGGGCAGCATCAGCAGGTGCATCAGCAACGGCTTCAACTTTTTCTTCAGCAGGAGCATCGGCAGCGGCTTGTTCAGCATCGGCAGCCATAGCGGCATTGCGTTTCGCTACAAGAGCTTTTTCACGAGACTCTTTCACTTTTGTTTCTGCTTCCATCGCCGATTTGGCTTTGTCTTTACCTACAGAAGCCAAGGTGTCGCGTTTGCTTGCAACTTTGTTTTCTTTTTCTTCGAGCCAAACTGCATATTTCGTGTCAGCTTGTTCTTGGGTTAAGGCTCCTTTGTTTACACCTTTTTGAAGGTGAAGTTTCATCATAGCTCCTTTATAAGAAAGGATAGCTCTGGTAGTGTCGGTTGGTTGTGCACCTTTTTGCATCCAGTCAACAGTTTTGTCGACATTTAGCTCAATGGTAGCGGGGTTGGTATTGGGGTTATAACGTCCCAATAATTCAATGAATTTACCATCCCTCGGAGCACGTGAGTCAGCCGCCACAATGTGGTAGAACGGATACTTTTTGCGTCCGTGTCTTTGTAATCTGATTTTTAACATATAATTGTTTAGTGTTTTTAATCCTTTTGCTCTCCTCACAAAAGGGCAGCAAATATGGGCATTTTTCGTGGATAAAAAAAGCACAATTTTTAATTTTTTTTTGATTGGTGACAAGTGATTGGTGAGGACACCAACCACTGACAAAAACATTCGGGGAACCGCAGACAAAAAGGTCGTCCCGATGGGACTATGATACGCTGTAATTCTCTGACTTACCAAAAAGTCGTGCCGCTGGAACTAGCAGATACGTTAAAATTATATTTGAAAGTGTGAGAGTTTGGCAAATTCGGCAACCCTTTCTGCAATGATATCTTGGGTAAGGTTAAGCAAATTCTCGGTACCAAATTTTTCTACGCAAAACGAGGCCATGGCCGAACCATATATCACCGCACGTTTCATGTTTTCAAAACTGAGATCTCCAGTTTTTGCTAAGTGACCAATAAAGCCACCGGCAAAAGTATCGCCTGCACCAGTAGGGTCAGTAACCTGTTCGAGTAATAATCCAGGGGCAAAGAATAAATTCTCGCCATGGAATAATAATGCACCATGCTCACCTTTTTTAATAATCAAATATTGTGGTCCCATTTGGCGGATAATGCGTGCAGCTTTCAGCAGCGAGTGCTCACCACTTAGTTGGCGGGCTTCTTCATCGTTGATGGTGAGTACATCCACCATTTTAATAGTTTCTTTCAAATCGTCGAGGGCAATTTCCATCCAAAAATTCATTGTGTCCATTACTACTAGTTTAGGACGTTTATTTAATCTTTCCAGAACAGTTTGTTGAATTTTGGGTGTGAGGTTGCCGAGCATTAGATATTCCGCATTTTTATATGCTTCAGGAATAACGGGGTCAAAATTGGCAAGAACATTTAGTTCGGTGGCTAAGGTATCTCTACCATTCATATCCTTGTGATAGCGGCCATGCCAAAAGAAAGATTTTTCACCATGCTTAATTTGCAGCCCTTCTATGTCGATGCCCCTGCTTTTAAAATGTTCAATGTCGGCCAATGGGAAATCGTCGCCCACAACACCCACAAGTTGAACGTCTTTTGTAAAATAACTTGCACACAAACTTATATAGGTGGCGGCTCCGCCTACAATTTTGTCCGTACTTCCAAATGGTGTTTCAATGGCATCGAAGGCTACACTACCTACTACTAATAAACTCATAATATTTTTATATTGATTTTTTTTGAGCCGCAAAGAACCGAACAAAAAGGTCAAAAAAAAAGTCGCCATTTTTTGTGGCGACTTTTTTAGGGGGAGAAAAAAATTATTTGGTGATTGCTAAAGTATAAGTAGCATTAGTTTTAGCTACACCTGAATTGGTATAAGGGTTCGATTCATTAGTCCACACTTGTTTTTCAGACGAGTGGTCAGCGGCAATATCAAATGTCCATTGGTTAACAAGGCCACTTTGATCCTTAACTAGCAAGGATATATGGGCATCATCATTATACCAATCAGTAATTGAATAAACTGCGATGTCTCCATTTGCATTGCTGGGATCGTTGAATGTTCCTGTACCGTCCGACTTTAACTCAACACTACCTTTAGCTGCCACATTGTATGTTTGCGATGGGAGTACCACATTATTGTAAGTGTATTTATAATCTTTAGATGAAATGGTCCATTTGCCAGTCATTTGTTTGGTAAGTTTTTTTGTTTTGCTACAAGAAGCAAAAACTACAGCGACAATGGTTAGAATTGTTAATAATTTTTTAGTCATAATTTTTGATTTTTTAAGGGATTCTTGAATTGAAAATTTCATGATGATATTTATTTTTTGTTTAATTTGTGTGCGAATATAAGAACATTTTGATTGCTGTAAATGCTGCATGCAAAAATATATTTTTTATAAAAGGTCGAAACGGGTTAATTTGCGGCACTTTTTTAATAAAACAATCCCATGAAAAAATTTAGTTTAGTTTTTACGTTTTTGGTTATCCTGTCACAAGCATTTGCCCAAAGTTATACCTTTCAAACATTTCCCAACGATCCCTATAAAATAAGGAAATATACTTTAAGCAACGGTCTTACTGTGTTTTTGGGTGTAAACAAAAAGGAACCACGGGTTGAGACCATGATTGCGGTGAAAGCGGGTTCAAAAACAGACCCTTCGAACAATACAGGATTGGCTCATTACTTGGAACACTTGATGTTTAAGGGCACCGAGAACTATGGCACGGTGAATTATGGTTTAGAGAGAGATTTGATACAAGCTATCGAAGAGCACTATGCTATTTATAACTCAAGTAAAGATTCAGCTTTTCGCAAACAAATATATAAAGTGATTGACTCATTGTCTATTACCGCATCAAGATTTGCCATTGCAAATGAATATGATAATATGATGCAAAATTTAGGGGCTAGTGGTACCAATGCGTTTACAAGCGACGAGATGACAGTATATATAAACAATGTGCCTTCTAATAATTTAGATAAGTGGTTAAATATAGAAGGCGAACGATTCCGCAATCCTGTATTTAGATTGTTTCACACAGAGTTAGAAGCTGTGTACGAAGAAAAAAACATTGGTTTGGACAACGATAACCGCAAAGCCGAAGAAGCTTTGATGGCTGGTTTATTCAAGATTCACCCTTATGGAACACAAACGACCATCGGAACTGTTGAGCATTTGAAAAATCCGAGTTTAAAAGCCATTCGCGATTACTATAATAAAAATTATTGCCCCAATAATATGGGCATCATCATGGTAGGAGATATAGATCCGGATGCAACCATAAAGCTCATCGACAAGTATTTCTCCTATATGAAACCAGGTCAAATACCGCCGCTCAAGTTCCCAGAGGATGCATATTTGAGTAAGCCAGAACTTAAGATTGTAACTGGCCCGGATGCAAGTTTTCTTAAAATGGGTTATCGTACACCGGGTGCTGGCACACGTGAGGCTATGATTTTGGATTTGACCGCTGCTTTATTATACAATGGTACTTCAGGTATTTTAGAACTTGATTTGGTGAAACAACAAAAAGTTCAAAGTTTAACATTGAGTGTAAATACATTGATGGACTACAGTGTGATGGAAATAATGGCGAAACCGAAAACGCTTAGTCCAGGCAATGAGTTACCTATAATTATAGATATGAGTCGCGAAATATATCTGAGCATACAAAAAATAGCAAAAGGTGAATTTGATGAAAAATTGATTAAATCAGTTTTGGCAAATAAAAGAGTAGAACTAATGCACAAACAACTTGATAGTCGTTCCGTTTCTTTTGATGTTCTTGATGCTTTTGTAACCGAGGTTGAATGGAGTAAATATTATAGCAAACTTGATGAAATGGGTAAAGTGACCAAACAAGAGATCGTGGATTTTGCCAAGAAATATTTGGGCGAGGGTTATGTTACCGTTATTAAGGTAAGAGGTACTGATACTACTATCAAAAAAGTAGATAAGCCACAAATAACTGCTGTCGAAACCAATGCAGGTCAGCAGTCGGATTTTACGAAAAAAATATTGGAAATACCATCGCCAACTATTAGTCCAGTATTTGCTGAATTAAAAGATAAAATAATGGAAACAAAATTAAAAAGTGGGATACAACTTAGCGTGGTGCAAAATACAAAGAATGAATTATTCAATCTCACCATTACTTGGGATATTGGCAAGCTTAATTTTAAAGCATTGCCTTTGGCACTAGGCTACCTTAAATATTTGGGCACTGAAAAACATTCATCGGAAGAAATGGCCAAGAACTTTTATGATATTGCATGTGAATATAATTTTGGTGCTACAGATAGGCAAACCTATATAAACATATCAGGACTCAATGAAAATTTTGATAAAGCTTTGTCGCTTGTAGAGGACTTGTTTACAAACCCTAAAGTTGATAAGGAGAAATATTTAGAGTATCTGAATATTGTGCGAAAAACCAGAATAGACAATAAACAAAATAAACGCTTAATTAATCAGGGGCTTACTAACCTAGCACTATATGGGCCCATCAATCCATTCAGTTTTAACTTAAATCATACGGAGTTAGAAAAACAAACGCCCGAGGAATTACTCAAATTAGTGAAAATAATTTTCAACTTCCGACCACATATAGATTATTATGGCCCTGAAAAAATAAAAAAGATTGGTAAAAAGATAGATAAACTTCATTATACTACAGGGAAGTTTGATTCAGTTCCCCCTCCTTTCCGTTTCATGAGGGTATTTTTGCCTCAGAACAAAGTATTATTTGTAGATTATGATATGGTTCAAGCCGAATTGCAATGGGTTCGAAACAGCACGCCTTATGATGCCCAGCAAACGCCTATTATCAATATGTTCAACGAGTATTATGGTGGCGGAATGGGATCGGTCGTGTTTCAAACAATTCGCGAATCGAAAGCATTGGCATATTCATGTTATATGGTTAGCAGACAGCCCGAGTATAAAGACCAACATTTTTATATTAATGCATATATAGGAACACAGGCTGATAAAATGCCCGAGGCAATTAACTCAATGAACGAGCTTATCAAAACAATGCCTGAGACGGATCAATTATTAATATCAGCAAAAGCATCAATTATGTCGCAGATTGAAAGTGAACGGTATGATGAAGAAGATTTATTGGCTCTTAAAAACAAATTGACCAAACTGGGCCTCACCGAGGATTCTCGCAAACTTATTTATGAAAAAATAAAAGAGCTTAGCTTTACAGATTTGCAGAATTATTTTAAAAAGGAAATAAATATACAAGGGTATACCTTATGTGTGGTAGGCTCAAAAAATAAAATACAAATGCCTGAACTAATTAAATTTGGACAGATAACTGATGTGAATTTGGAAATGTTATTTGGATATTGATTTTTAGGTAAAGAGATTCTGAAACAAGTTTAGAAAGACGTCGTTAAAAAAGCAGTATATCAACAAAAGGTATGCTGCTTTTTTATTATATATTATAAAACTTTCCAAAGTTATAACGTTATACCGAAACTCAATATATAATAGTCCAAAAGAAAGGGACTAATCCCCCCGCATCCCGATAATTATCGGGATTAAGCGGGGCTTTCGGGATGTAGTTCGGCATTACCATTCTACAAACCAA
>Ga0163151_10008703_pt1 | contig 11318 bp, 12 predicted proteins | sample OliLakLV19MP5IB2_FD_145596 | JGI IMG/M metagenome (GOLD analysis project Ga0163151, IMG submission 145596) | Freshwater microbial mat bacterial communities from Lake Vanda, McMurdo Dry Valleys, Antarctica - Oligotrophic Lake LV.19.MP5.IB-2 | ecosystem: Environmental > Aquatic > Freshwater >...
GCTCAAGCCATGACCACACCAGTTCGCGGCGCGCTCGCCGTCGCTGCAACCCTCGCCCTCATCCTCGGCTTCGCGGCACCGGCCCAAGCCGCTCCGGCCCAAGCGTCGCCCGCCCAAGCCGCTCCCGCCCAAGCCGCAACCCTCACCATCCCAGACACCCTCCCGGCGATCCAAGCCGCCGGCGCCCGCGCCACCGGCGATCGCATCGCCGCCCTCAACCGCACGATCCCCGGCCTCATCCGCAACGACTGCATGAGCGACGCGAACCAGTCGCAAGCGCTCGGCACGCTGAACGGCGCCCTCGCGGGCATGGAGGCACTGCGTGACCAGATCGCGGCAGCGACGGATGCCTCGACGGCAGCCAGTCTGTATCGCTCAGTGTTCGAAGACTGGCGGGTCTACGCGGTGTCGATCCCGCAGTCGCTCTACGCGGCATCCGCCGACTGCTTGGAGGAGACCGCGATACCTGCGCTCCTGGCGGCCCAATCGAAGCTCGAGACCGCGCTCGCCGGTCCGTTCGCCGACGCGGTGACGCCCGAGATCGAGGCCGACATGGCCGACCTCGCCGCGCAAATCGCCGTCGCCCAAGACTCGGTCACCGGAGCCGCCGCCACGGCCCTCGCCGTCACCCCCGCCGACTACAACGCCAACCCCGCCGTGCTCTCTGACGTGAAGGTCGCCATCACGACCGCCACCTCCGCCGCACGTCTCGCGCGCCAGACCGCCCAGCGCGTCGTCGAGGCCCTGCGCTGAGGCGGGTCGTTGCGGTCGCGGCGGCGCTGTGCGTCATCGCGAGCCTGACCGGCTGCGGTCTGCGCGGCGCACGCGATGATGGCACCGACCCCGCCCCGACAGCGTCAGCTGCACCAGCGGATGCCCCGGCCGCCAACACCGGAACTCTCGACGACATTCTGCGCGACCTCGACACCGTCGACAACACGCTCACCCAAGTCGAGAGCGACACCTCGGCAGGGTCAGCCGCCGAGGGTCAGGAAGAGTAACCGTCTAGCCCAGCTCTCGCCGCGAAGCTTAAGAGGCGACAAGCCAATATCTCCGGATGCCGCATATCGTGCGTGACCTGTCTGTTCTCAGCGCGAAGTTGCGGTTGTATGTGTAACCTTGTGTCACTCGGGTAACACGCGAGACTACCGACTCATATTCGCCTAGACGGCAAGAGAAGAGACGAGAACGGTGACCACGTTGACTCTTTCGAACGATTCCATCATTATCGACGACCAACTCCGCAACGAAGCGATTGAACTTGTCGATACAGCCGAAGATGATCGGCTTGATCATCTTGAAGTTGTCATCAACGGGAGCCGCCACGAAGTGCCGGCGGCATTGTCGAAGCTTCTCGTCCACGTAATCGAGCGCGCGGCGCGAGGCGGAGCGATGCATATTCGATCGATGCCCGAAGAACTCACAACGACCGTAGCCGCGCAACTGCTTGGTGTTTCGCGTCCGACCCTCATGAAGTACATCCAGGCTGGCGATATCCCGTCACGAGTGGTCGGCACGCACCACCGCGTTCTGGCGCAAGATGTGGTGGCGCTTCGTGAACGACGAGACATCGCGCGTGTCGCCGCCCTGCAAGCACTTCGTGAGGTGCTGCCCGACTAACCTTGTCAGGTGATTCAGCAGCGAGTGTTCGTGGACGCGGATGTCTTGTACTCCGCATGTCTTCGCAATTGGCTGTTTCAGCTGCGGGTGTCAACTCAATCCATGTTCTTGCTATTTACCAGCGAGGACGTGATCGCTGAGACGCTATCGCGGCTGAGGAACAATCACCCTCGTTGGGACGGCGGCCAGACGACACGAATACGGGCGGCCATCATCGAGGTCTTTGACAATGTGGTGCTCGACTTCGACGGTTCAGTCGAGTATCAAGGCAGTGACCCCAATGATTTTCACGTTCACGCAGCTGCGTTGGCTGCGGGTGCGGACATCTTGCTCACGTGTGACAACGGCCTGCTCCATCAGCCCAATGCGGACGAGCTCAGCTATGAGGCCTTTCATCCAGACGATTTCTTCGTACTTGTAGATGATTCGGCGCCATTGAACGTCCGAGAAGCAACAATGGCTCAGCTGCGCTACTACGTAGAAAAATATGGCGAGAGAAATAGCCGCGTGGTCGACTCGCTCATCGCCGCGAAGTGCCCAATGTTCGGGGATGTTGTTCGGGTACATCTCATTGATCTTTCCGGAGCTTTGCCAAGGCAGGAGCGCAGAAAGCTGCGCAAGTCCGAAAAGTTGAAAATCAACGTTTCAGGTCGACCTCAGTAGAGGCCCGCGCGAAAACCTACGCTTCAAACCCCAACCCCACCTGCAACAACCTCAACAAACACCACCAGAATCTCCCGCTCAGTCTTCTTCTGATACCCCGCACAGTTGCTGTACTTGGCGGTGATCATCGGCCACAGCCGGTCCCGCTCGGCCGGGGTCGCCACGCGGGCGGTGCGGGTCTCGCGGGGCTTGCCGCTGAGCACAACCTCAACCTCCGGGTGCTCCACCAAATTCAGGTACCAGGCCGGATGCTTGTCGTCACCCCCGCGCGATGCAACAACGATCACACTCTCCCCGAACTGCAACCGCGAGCTCAGCATCGTCGCCCGCGCCTCACCGCTCGTGCGCCCGACGGTCGTCAGCTCCAGCATCGGCATGCCCATCGCCTCCCACCCGAGCCGCCGCCCACTGATCCGCAGGATGCCACGGTGGATCGCATTCATCGCGCGCAGTGCGAAGTCACTGGCGGGGGCTCGGCATCACAGCGGGTTGACTGTGCTCCGGATGCGGCGGCGCAGCTCCCACAAGCCGCCGCCGTGAACACCGATCGCCGAAGCGTCCGAGGCGGCGCTGGCCTCGATGCGGGCAGAGATGACGCACGCTTCGCGCGTCTTCGCGAGCGGCCTCCCGGCCCTCGACCACGTGCTCCCTGGGCCGATCGAACCGGCGATCATGGGCCCGGATACTCTGCCCACGCTGCGCCTCGTGCGCTCCACCTGCCGGCCTCGAACATCGCCCCACATTTGATGTTCGGTTGGTCGGCGCCAGTAGAACGGGGGTTGAGAACGAAGTCAAAGGCAGACTTCTCGATCTCTTCCACGCCCTCAACGAAGTCACTCGACTTGTCGATGCTGACCTGATCGCTGGGATCGTGGGTGGTGTAAGCCCACCCAAAGACGAGCCGGTTGTGATCGTCCATCTTCATAATCTCGGCCGAGGCGAGCGTGTCGTCGTCCTGCATGCGCTCGGCCTTGCGGCGCTTCCGGTAACGAAGCATCGTTCCAGCTGCGGCCATTGGCACTATTTTTCCTCCCGATACATGCCAGCAAGACCAAAGAGGTCAACGGCGTTACCGGGGGTGTATCCGCTGTGGTCGGCAACCATCGACTGAATGAGCAGGAAGTTCTCCGATGAATAATCACCGCCAATAGGATCAACGACAGTAATCGGACTGTCGAAGTCTTTGGCCTCGACAACAGCACAATCAACGGTGGCTGAATCGTCGTCGTATGGATTGGTGTCGTAGACAATCACGAATCGGGCCATGGACCCAAATCTATCTGCAGAAGAAAGCACAGAGGATGTTGTTGTGGTCGCTGCTGTCTTGCAGAATGTCAAGACGCTTGTCGACCATTGCTCCGTGCGGGGAGTAGAAACGGCAGGCCCAGAGGCCATGTCGGGGGCAGCACCGAAGCTGCGCAAAGTACCGACCCACGCCGCTTCGAGCGCGCGAGCGTTGGGAAATGCGGCACGCATCAGACCCTCGACATCCCAACCACGTGCACAGTTTCTCTTGTATCTCGCAAACCACTCCGCGAAAGAGCGTATGTCGGACGGAAAATTGCCGAAGTCTCATCTGGCCCCAGCGAAGGCACGAGCGCGGGCGATGATCCCGGCGCGGTAGCGACCATCCTTCCCCTCAATAAAGTGGAAGTTGTGGAGGTGGCGGGGCAACCACCGCTCACCTGTGCCTACATTTCGGGTGCGAGCGCCCGGCCACCTCTGTGGATGGTCCAGACGCGTCGCCCACAGCACAGGCATGACTTACAATCGGGTCTAGCTGAAACCGATCCACTCGCGCATCGCAGCAACTGCCTCACCCATCGCGTAACGCTGCTCAAGAACTTCAAGTACGCCATTGCGTGTCAGCACTGGCCCAATCCTCCCCGACCTTGCGACGATCTCGTCTACAGCGGCGATGGCCCCGCGAGGGCTGAGGTCAACCGTGTTCCGGGCGAACACGGCCGCGTTGAGAACCTCGAGGTCTGCGGGCAAACGCTGGGGAGGAAAGTCGCGAAGGTTCTGCGTCACGATCACTTCCGCGCCGCCGATGACCGCCGCAGCAACAACGTGCTCGTCGTTCGGATCGGGCAGCCCGAAGGTCCCCTCGAGCGGCTCCGACCCTGAGACGATCGAGTCCGCGAAGTGGGTGCGCATTTGCAGAATGAGGTGCGCGGCACGCGCTACGGCGTCGCTCTCAGCAACATCGCGCCTGATGAGTTTCGCGGCCTCGCAAAACTCCAGCTCATCGAGGATCGCCTCGCTCCAGATCGCGCGATACGCCCCCTGGATGTGCAAGGACAGCAAGAAGTCTCGCTGCAGGCTCGGCCACAACACACTCGTGTCGAGCAGAGCAACAAACATCCGCTCAGCGTGTCACACGCGGCCGACTCGCCCGCCGTTCGGCCACAGCTCGTCGTGCCTCTCGAAGCCGAGCCAGCACTTCTTCGATGGGCGCATTGTCGTCAACGTCGAGACGCATCGCCTCGAGGGCCGCGTATTGCTCGTCGCGGCGAGCCCGCTGAAACTCGAGCACGTCGTGCAACGCCAGCCGTCGGTGGCTGTTTACCTTCTCAAAAGGAATGTGGCCCTCATCGAGAAACTTGATCAGTGTCGGCCGACTGACCCCGAGTAGCTCAGCCGCTTGGCTCGTCGTGAGCGTGGTTGATTGTGGTGCGATCGTCACGGCCAGGCCTCGACTCATCGCGTCGGTGACATGAACCAACAGTCGGTACATCTCTTCTGGTAGCTCGATCTGCTCTCCGGCTTCTGGGCCAGCAAGAACGAAACGTCGAGCTACCGTGCCGCGCCCGGCAGCTTCGTGCGCGGCGATGAAGTCGTGCACCTTCGCAAGCTGGTCTGTGCTCGACGGTTCGTAGGTTGTGCTGTCGAGTGTGTTCGTAGACATTGCATCCCTTCACGTCTCAACGCGCCACTTGTGCCATTTTCGCACATAGTTGCGTTTCTTGCGTTTGTTCCCTCACTGAGACGTTGAAGCCGACCACCGACGTTACGGTCTGCACCTCCCCGAGGATGCCCTGAATGCGTTCCTCCGCTCTGCGACTCACAGCGCCACGGCGTCTCGCAGCGCAGTCTCCGAGACGCGCTCCTTCATCAGTGCGGGCGCGAACACGTCAACGTCGCGACCGAGCACCTCGCGAACCTAGACAGTGAGGCCGCTGATAAGCACCAATTCACTATGCGGATGCTCGGGCACGAGGTCGACCATGATGTCGATATCGCTGCCGGGGCCGGCGTCGCCACGAGCAACTGACCCGAACACCCTAGGGTTTACGGCTCCGTACTTGGCGAACGGCGCTTCGAGTTCGCCGCGGTGCTAGTCGAGCAGCGCCCGCAGCGTTCACAGGCAACTCTCGCTACTCCGACGCGGCCGAGGCGGCCCTAGCCTCGATACGCGCCGAGCTCGTGCCGGGTCCTCTCGGCTTCCCGAGCTGGCTGTCGACTCCCGACTTCGTGCGCTCTGAGCCGAGCGAACTGGCGATCGTGGGCCCGGATGCTCTGCCTATGCTGAGCCTCGTGCGCCCCACCTACCGGTCCAACCTGATCGTCGCCGCGGCCTCGGGCGCAACCTCGGGCGATACCGCCAGCAGCGTGCCCCTGCTCGCCGACTGACCCGCCATCGACGGGCAGGCCACCGCCTGCCTGTGCAGGCATTTCGCGTGCGGGCGCCCGGTCGCGTCTATGGATGACCTAGCCGTGTTGCTCCACGCACAGGTCTGGCCAGCACGACGAGAAGAGGAGCCACATCGCGCAGGGACACACTCACTGAGCGCTTGCCAAACTACTCGCCCCTGCCCACGATGTTGGCCACGTCCCCGCTCAGAGCCCACTTGACGGCGGCCATCTTCGAACTCGGCGAGAGATTCGACACGGAGAAACCCGATAGGTCCTGGGACGATTTCTATGCTCCAAAGTTGCTCGTGCGCTCCCGTCCTGTCGGGTAACGGGGGCTCAACAGTCTGGGCTTTGAGCCATGTGGCAGAATCCGACAATGGGACGAGTGATGGACCTTGTGGCAAAGGTCGACGCAGCGGCGCAAACAGCGCCGCTTGAATTGGAACTTGGCCTACCACCCAGAATCGTTTCCCGTCGACCACGTCGAGGCAACACCGCCAGTCAAGCCATGCATCTAGTAGCGGAATTTCACATGTCCTTCGATCTCCCCTTCGAGACTCGTCCGCAATATCGAGCTAGCCCTGAGGTGGGTTCTCTTAGAATAGAACTGCTTAGAGAAGAGCTCGAAGAGTTCAAGGACGCCGTCGAGCGAGAGGACCTAGTCGCGATCGCGGATGCTCTCGGTGACATCGTCTACGTCGCTTACGGTTCGGCAATTTCCTACGGCATTGACCTCGATGCAGTCTTGCGCGAGGTGCATCGGGCCAATATGAGCAAGCTGGGGCCAGATGGGCGACCGCATATGCGCGAGGATGGAAAAGTCTTGAAGCCCAGCACGTACAGCCCGCCTGACATACAGCGAGTCCTGCTGGATCAGCCGCCGCTATTTCTTGAGTAAGACCGCAGGAGTCTGCTCACCCCTAAGGTGAGTGTTATGAGCGGTGATCAAGTCTCCTCGCGCGTCTGGACGAACGAATCTGTCTTGAGGTTTGCCGCGGATAAAGATCCGCTAGATGCAGCACACGACGCTGCGGAGGGACTGCTCGCAAAAGCGGTCGAGTCCGGCGCAGACGGGCCCCCCGTGAATGTCTTTGCACTTGCTGAACACCTGGGCCTAGAACTGCTACCCAAAGACGACCTCGTCGATGCCCAGGTGCGGTCCACGGAGTCGGCACTCGTCATCGAGTACAACCCGAATCGGCCCAGAGGTCGTCTCCGATTTAGCATCGCGCACGAGTTGGGGCACATCTGTTTTGCGGACGTGGCCGATCAGCCAAGACACCGCACTGCTGCTGGATCCGTCGAGGCTCCTGACACAGGAGACGATTGGGAATTGGAGCTGATCTGCGACGTCATCGCCGCAGACCTGCTGTTGCCTATGCATGCAGTCGATGGACTCCTTACCGTCGATCCCGACATCGACTTTCTGATGGAGACGCGTCGTCGCTGGGACGTCTCCACAGAGGCACTTCTGCGAAGGATTGTGGCCGCTACCCCTCGACCCCTCATGTTGATCGCCAGTTCGCGTCCAAGCGATCAGTTGGGCGAAGCCATACGCGTGGACTACGCCTTTCGCTCGCCTGGAAGTGCTCGAATGCTCCCAAGCCTCGGCCACGGCGGTTTCCTCCGCGAAGTCGAGCCCATTCTCGCTTGCACGGCGGTGGGTCAGACTTCCCGGGGCAATTCAAAGGTGCTGGGTAGCGAGTATCACGTGCAGGCTGTCGGTGTACCGCCATACCCAGGGAGGCGATGGCCTCGAGTCTTGGCCCTGATTGAGCCGCCATCGTCACGCAGTGAAGTCCCGAACCTCACCTTCGTGACAGGCGACTTACTCGATTGGGACGACCGTGGGCCGGTGGTGTTGGCACACGTGGTGTCCGATTCGGTTCGAGGCTGGAGCAGATTCGGCGTTGCAGGCGCGCTTGGACGCGGATATCCCGACATCGCGGTTTCCTACAGGGCCTGGACGCTCGCGAGCCAAGACAACCTCCGACTAGGCAATGTGCATTTCGTGCCGCGCTCAGTTGACGGCCAATCTCTCGGAATCGCCAGCCTCGTCGCGCAGGAAGGGTTTGGGCCTGAGGCTCGTGTACGCGTGCAGTACGACGCGCTTGCCACAGCATTAGAAGCACTGCATGAAATCGCGAGTTCTGCGGGCGCATCAGTTCACATTCCACGGTTGGGCGCAGGCCAAGCTGGAGGTCGGTGGGATCGAATTGAAGAACTGTTGGTGGCGAAACTTGTAACGGCGGGAGTGCCGGTTGTGGTGCACACACTGCCAGGGGCCCGGAGTGGGAAATCAAATGGTTGACCCCAAAATCGAGGCATCGCTGCCAACAGAAACGACGGGTCTACGCGTCTTGGTGCTTAGTGGACCGGTGGGTTCCGGAAAGTCCACACTTGCCCAGAGTCTTGCGGCACGCTTCGGCGTGGATTGTGTTCGAACTCAGGATTTGATGGCAGACGCGGGGGCAAGACTTGGCCGGGCGGTCGAGCTCGAGAGACGGGCTTTGCAAGAATTCGGCGATCGCTTGGATCGCGAGACAAATGAAAAATGGGTGGCGGAGGGGGTCGCAGAGCTTCTTGCACAAGGACGGTTACACGGTGAGCTCGTCGTCATCGACGCGATCCGCACTCTCCGGCAGGTGGAGGCGCTCCGTCGTGCTTTCCCCGCTCGCGTCACGCATATTCACGTGCACGCACCGTCAACTGTGCTCTCAGAGCGCTATCTGGACAGAACCGACAGCGGCATAGCGGAACTTGCTAGTTATGAGCAGGTGGCGGCCAATCTCACGGAAGCCAATGTTTCGAACCTGGCTGAAGATGCTGACGTGTCGATAGACACCAGTAGGTCGTCACCTCGTGACGTCCTCGCTCGAGCTGTCGCCGCTTTGCGCATGAACTCATCGCGCCACGAGAAGCTTGTCGACATATTCGTCGGCGGTCAGTATGGAAGCGAGGGCAAAGGCAACATCGCCTATCACTTGGCGGGCGAGTACGACGTCTTGATGCGTGTTGGTGGGCCGAACGCCGGCCACAAGGTTCCCACGGATCCCGTCTACACACACCGACTTCTGCCGTCTGGAACTCTGGGCAATCCGAACGCCATCCTGCTTATCGGCCCCGGCGCGACCCTTTCACTCGACGTTCTGATGGCGGAGATTGCCGACTGCCAAGTCGAGGCGGGACGCCTCTTCATTGATCCTCAATGCATGATCATCGAGCAGGAGGATCTCGATGCGGAGAAGGGCCTCGTCGGCGCCATTGGCTCGACGGGACAAGGCGGAGGTGCTGCCGCCGCCAGGCGCATTATGGGGCGGCATCGCGAGGTCCCACCGCCGGTTCGGCTGGCACGAGACGTCAAGGAACTTGCCCCATTCGTTCGATCAACTAGCGAATATCTCGAATGGGCGTTCCGCCACCGAAGACGAATCATGCTTGAGGGAACGCAGGGAACTCTGCTGAGTCTTTATCATGGGTTCTATCCTTGGGTCACCAGCCGGGACACCACTACCGCGGGGTGTTTGGCAGAAGCCGGTATCGGGCCTCATCGTATTCGACGCGTGGTGATGGTCGTGCGGACATACCCGATTCGTGTCGGTAGCCCGCCAGCTGGTACATCTGGCCTGATGTCCCAAGAGTTGGACTGGGACGTCATTGCCTCGCGTTCCGGTCTCGACGAGTCTGAACTGCGGGCTCGAGAGGAAGGTTCTGTCAGCCAAAACAAGCGACGTGTCGCCGAGTTTGACTGGGAGCTATTGCGCCGTGCAGCTGAACTCAATGGAGCTACTGACATTGCACTGACATTTGCCGACTACATCGACGCCAGAAATCTTAACGTGCGCCGATTTGACCAACTGACCGCCGAGACGATCGACTTCATCGAAGAGGTCTCTCGCGTCGGTGGCGCCCCAGTGTCGCTCGTCACAACAGGTTTCGATAGTCGGAGCCTTATCGACCGCAGAGAATGGTGAATTGTGGAACTCGAGACTCTAGTCAGTCGGCACCCGCACTTATTCCATATGGCAGCTGCAGGGAGTTGGCCAGCGATCCGCGATCATGGTCTCCTAACCACGGAGATGATCGTGAATTCCTCGGGTCTGGCTGATGAAGCCGTGAACGGCCTCCTTGCGACGCGCCGATCTACTTCGACCCTGATCTCTCACCCAGAGCTCGGTCGAGTTGTCATTCGCGATCAGGGGCCGCTGAACCTCACCCACCTCAGGCCGAAGCTCACGGACATGAGTGTTCCGGGTTGGCTTGCCCACCTTAACTCGCGCGTATTTTTCTGGCTCCATCCAGACAAGCTCGCTGGGTTGCTCGATGCCCGTCGCTACCGGCACATGGAGAACGATGTGATCACCGTCGATACGCAGAGCTTGCTTGAGGCGGTTGGCGACAGGGCGCAGCTGTCCGCGATCAACTCGGGTGCTGCTCTCTATCCGAATGCTCCCCCTCGAGGTTCGCACACGTTTACTTCGATCGATCACTATGACTATGAGACTCAGCGAAGGCGTCGCGGCCCGGTCGATGCGATTGTGGAACTTGCTGTCACCGGTGGGGTTCTGGACATTCACCGGCACGTGACGGAAGTGCGACGGATGCGCGGCACTACGGTCCTGCAAGTACTCGCCTAAGCGAACGTAAGACCGCTTACGCATAGGTTCATCGCCCGGACGCTCGCTTCTTCCTAACCGACAGCATATGAGCCACGCACGCACCACTTACTGGGTCGCAGAAGCACAGATATGTCCCCCGAATCCCGCGAGTCAGCGAATCTGCCTGCACATTGCAGATGGAGCGCGTCAAGTCATCATCGCTTCACTTGCGCCGGAGCATGGGGCCGTCATCCTTCGCCCGTCTTGTCGAAGTAGCAGTCACAGTCAGTGACGAGGCGCTCAGCATGCTCGTGCCACTTCAGGTCTCTGCCGATGATGACACCGGCGTAGCTGAGGTTTCAGACCTGTTGGGTGTGAATCGAGCCGACTTCATCGATCGAGGCATGGGAAGCGATCCGCTCGGTGTCGATTCACCCTCGAGGTGGCCGACTTCGAGGGCCGCACCGAATTGCACTAATGGCTACCGTCTGTCAGTGCGCCTGACGAGGAAGCGCCCACGACTCTACCCGGACCCGACAACACTATCCACCTTCGCCGCGTCGGCTCCGTTCCGCAAGTCAGCAAAGCAATGCTGCAACCATGCCTAAAACTCCGGACGCACCTCGTGCATACTGCGGCAAGCGGATGTGACGGCGTTCGACATCACTACCCCGGGTCACGTCCCCCTGAGTGGTGTAATTCCCGGGGTTCGAGCGTTGGATTAACAACGTAACGAACCACCGTGCGATGGTCAGTGAGAACCGTTCAAAGTTCCTCACAGAAAGACACATCACACGATGG
>Ga0163151_10008713_pt1 | contig 11308 bp, 9 predicted proteins | sample OliLakLV19MP5IB2_FD_145596 | JGI IMG/M metagenome (GOLD analysis project Ga0163151, IMG submission 145596) | Freshwater microbial mat bacterial communities from Lake Vanda, McMurdo Dry Valleys, Antarctica - Oligotrophic Lake LV.19.MP5.IB-2 | ecosystem: Environmental > Aquatic > Freshwater > Lake...
GGCCTTCACTTCGACGGCGATCGGGGTCGGCAGCGCGGTAATGCCAAGCGTCGTACGGGTGGGGTTTGGGTTTCCCGGGCCCGCGAAGTACTCGGCGTACACGCGGTTGTAGATCTTGAAGTCGCGCGCGATGTCAGTCAGAAACATCGTGACGTCGGCAATTGCCGTCCAAGGCACGCCTGCGTCGTCACACACAGCTCGCAGGTTGTCAAAGCACGATCGGCATTGGGTTTCGATGTCCGTTGCAGCCACCGAGCCGTCTGCCGCGAACGTCACGCCGGGAATTTCACTCGTTCCGCGCTTGCGCGGTCCGACGCCCGAGAAGAACACGAGATTTCCCACTCTCTTGGCGTGGGGATACGGCCCCACCGGTTCGGGGGCCCGGCTCGAGTGATGGTCCGTCCTCGGAGTTGGTCTCGGGGGAGGGCTGGAGTTCGAGTTAGGCGAAGGTGTATTCATGGAGGCGTTTTGTACAGTCCGCTGATGCTGCCGTCGGATCCCGTCATCGCAATCGTCGGAGCCACTGGTGCGGTTGGAGAGGAATTCCTCTCGATTCTCGCCCAGCGACGCTTCCCGTATCGCACGCTCCGGCTCTTTTCGAGCAAGCGTTCCGCTGGAACGGTGATCGATGTTTCTGGGCGCAAACATCTGGTTGAGGAGCTGACGGAAGACTCGTTCGACGGAGTGCACCTCGCGCTTTTTTCAGCGGGAAAGAACGTCAGCAAGCACTTTGGCCCAATCGCCGTCGCGTCGGGAGCGATGGTGGTGGACAACTCGTCGTGCTTCCGCATGGATCCCAGCGTTCCGTTGGTGGTGCCAGAAGTGAACGGCGACGTACTCGACCGAATCACGAAGCCGTGCATCATCGCGAATCCGAATTGTTCGACGATCATCGCACTCGTCGCGGTGACGCCGTTGCACCGCGCGGTTGGCATAGAGCGCATGGTGGTGAGTACGTACCAAGCTGCGTCCGGCGCCGGCGCGCAGGCCATGAAGGAACTCGAAACGCAAGCACGCGAGTTTGTTGCGGGTTTCCCCTACACCACCAAGATCTTCGGTCGTCAATACCTCTTCAATGTATTTAGTCATAACTCGACGGTCGGTCCAGACGGCTACAACGAAGAAGAGAAGAAGCTGCTCCTTGAGACTCGCAAGATGTGGGACGACACGCGAGTGCGCATCAGCGCGACGTGTGTCCGCGTCCCCACGCTGCGGGCCCATTGCGAGTCGATCAACCTCACTTTCCGAGGTTCGCTGAGCGAAGCTGAAGTGCGCGAAATCTTGGCGCACGCGCCAGGTGTTCGCGTCGTGGATGATCGTTCGGCGAATCACTTTCCCGAGCCGATCGATGCTGCGGGCGGCGACGATGTCCTTGTCGGCCGAATTCGCGCGGATATGGGTCAAGAGCCTGGGAAGGGCGTCGAGCTCTTCGTCGCGGGCGATCAGCTGCGCAAGGGTGCGGCGCTCAACGCGGTGCAGATCGCAGAGCGGTTCGTGCGAAGTAGCGTGACGGCGTAATTGGCCTGTGATGGCGACGCAGTCAACATCGACCCGACGGAGAATCGTTCGCGCGCTGTTGGTGACTGCGCCGCTCATCGCGCCGCTGACGATCGCGACGCTGTGGCTTCGTCTCAATCTGGCGACTCCCACAATTCGCTTTTCCGCCATTGATCAGCTCAATGCGCAGATCGAGAGCGACCGTGAACATGCTGTCTTCCCCGATCTCGACGACGTCCTGTTGTCGATGTCGATGGAGGTCTCGTACGACGCGATTCGGTTCGGTGACGAGGACGAGAGGACGGCCGCAGAACAGTGGCTCAGCGCGCATGGCGATGAGGTCGCGCGGGCACGCCAGCTCATGGAGCGACAGCATCTTGGCCTGCGTTTCGCGCCGACTTTCGCGAGTGGGATTCCGGACCTCGACGGAAGCCTGCTTCTCGCTAACGCGGGAGGTCCTAGCACCACAGCGCCCCTTAGCTTCGTCGCGAGGGCGAGCGGGGCCTTTGCTGGCAAGGAGATGCGCCGGTTTTGACCCGATGGTGTATCCGCAGCGATACATAGAGGGTCGAAACCAAGCATCGACGCAGCCAGCGAAGGCATCCGCTCGGCCGCAACAGAAGGTAAGGGGCGCTGTGGTGCAAGCCTTGGGCGAGCGCGATCGGCATGCCGCATGTTCGGCGCCGACGCGATCGTCGCCGCGCAGGCGGACGATGCGAAACGGGTCACCGACGATTTGTTAGCGCAGGTCCAGCTTGCGACGATCGTGGCCAAAGATGCCCGGGGCAACATCGAGTCGCTCGTCGCCAAGGCGATCACCGCCTACGCCGCGCGAACGACGCGGTGCATCCTCACCGAGTTCCCTGTGTTACTGACAGCAGCCCAGCTTGACGCACTCGACAACGCGTTCGGCAGCATGCCCGAGCGACTGTCGCACCTCGATGTCGCGACAGCGCGTCTTACCGCCGATGACCTGCTTCAGCGTGTCTACACCGATGACGGCGCAGGAGACGGACGCATCACGATGGCGGGAGCGGCATACGCGACCGTAGGCGTCGCGATCGCGTCCGGCAAGAAATCGCCTTCGCTACCGCTCACCTTCTTGGCACTCTCTGTTCCGTCACGGCGCGAGACGAAGCAGGAGTCGGATCGGTATCTCGATGCGTTAATCGCCGAGCTGGAGAAGCCACTGACACAGCAAGACTTCGCTAGCGCGACGTCGTCCATCGATGCTTTTCCGGCCGCCATCGTCGAGGTCACGCCGTCAGTTGCGCAGTCGTGCTCGCTGATGCGGCCGGTGCTGCTCGCTGCCCGAGTCGCGATCGCCGTCTCGCGCCATCGAGCCCTGCACGGCGGCGCCGAGCCTATGTCGATCGAGTCGATCGATGGGGCCGCAGCGGGAATGCCGCTTGTCGATCCATTCGACGGCAAACCACTGCGCTCGCTGTTGCGCGACGGACGCCTCGTCATCTACTCGATTGGTTTCGACGGCGACGACGACGGTGCGCTCTGCCTTCGATTCGACACGCGCTCGACGTTGGTCGACGAGAACCCAATGCAGCCGGCCGGGGGCGCGATTCCCGACTGCGACTGGGTCCTGTTCGGACCGCTGCGCTAAGGAGCGCGACGATCACTTGCCGCGCCACGCCAGCGTGATCCTCTGTCTCGCATTGCGCGCCAGAGGTGTCTGACACCTTCGGTTCAACGAAAGCGGTGTCGGGCACTCGCCGTTGCGCGCCAAGAGTGCCTGACACCTTCGGCTCAATGAAAACGGCGTCGGACACCCGCCGTTACGCGCCAGAGGTGTCTGGCACCTTCGGATCGTTGAAATCGGTGTCGGACACTCACCGTTGCACGCCAGAGGTGTCTGACACCTTCGGTTCAACGAAAGCGGTGTCGGACACTCGCCGTTGCGCGCCAAGAGTGTCTGACACCTCTGGTTGCACGCCAGAGGTGTCTGACACCTTCGACTCGTTGAAGACGGCGGCAGACACCCCGCCCGACAAATGCCGGCCAATCTCGCTTCGCGTCCTATGAATCTCTAACCGCGTGGCCTAAGATCCAAGTGATGCGGTTTCGCCTCGCGCGCATACGCACACTCGCGATCATGCTCGTGGTCGCAATTCCCCTCGTCGGCGGCGCCAGCGCATTCGCGATCACCGCGCCTCCGAACGCGCCGTCGACGGCATCGCCGTCTCCAGATTCCGCTGCGACATATCGCCAAGCATTCGCGTGGTGGAAGGCCGCGCGCCACGTCGAAGACGGCGCGCCGCCGCCTCTCCTCAGCCTTGATGATAGAGATCATGATTGGCGACGGCATTCGAGGCGACGTCACGCCCGAGCTGCGCGCCGCATTGCGAAAGCTCGCGCCATACATCGAACTCATGCGTCAAGCCGCGAGCGCCGATGCGTGCGACTTCGGCATCGATCAGTCGAAGGGTATCGACGCCGACCTCTCTCATCTCGCACCTCTGCGCCAAGCAGCTCGTGTCATGAAGATCGACGCCCAGGTTCGCTTACGCGATGGCGACATCTCGGGTGGGAGCGATAGCCTCGCCTCCATCGCAGGTCTGTCGAAGCACTGCTCCGGCGACAGCGTTGTCGTCTCGAGTCTGGTGAGCGCCTCGATGCTGGCCCTCCAAGACCGCGTGATCGGCGAGGCGTTAGATGTCGGCCTTGATGCGAGCTCCGCGAACAAACTCTTCGAGAGCCTCGCGCCTTTCGACGGCAACGATCCAATGCGGCTTCAAGATGCACTGCGGGCCGAGGCCGCGGCCAACAGCGCCCGGATCGAAAAGGCGCTTGTAGACGGAGCGGGCGCGGGGGATGCGCAGCTCTACAACACCGACGGAGCGCTCGTGCCGTTCGAACCTGACGCCATTCGAACTCAAGCCGCCACGCTCGACTCGATCTATGCAGATGCCGACCGCGCCATGTCATTGAAGGATCGTGACGAAACACGAAAGGCTCTCGAGGCGATCGATGAGCGCGTCAAGAGCGGCGAGTCAGGTGAACTGGCGGCGGCGCTAACGAGCCCCTTCGCGAAGCTCTTCGACTCGAATTGCCGCATCGCGGACATGCTCGCCGCTCGGCGACAGCAACTCGACGACATTCGCTCAGGCAAAGTCGCGCCAGGAAAAGTCGCTAACGCCGCAACTGCATATCTGCGGGCGGCCGCGCTGGTCATGGGCATCGCAGCCGAACAGCAGGCCGAACTTGAGGCGGCGCGGGTGTCGACGGCGACGCTGCCTGAAGAGAATCGCGCAATCGCGCGCCGCTTCATCGCGGCGCTGCGCGAGCCGCTTCGTCGCGCGTTTCGCGACGCATCAGAGCGTGAGCGCTGCGACTTCGCCGTGAGCGGCTTTTCGCGTCCATCGCTCGCGCCGTCGTATGTCGGACCGTTGCGCGGGGCTGTGCGCGTTCTGTTGACTGACGCGCTGCTCGGCGCGGGACCAGACCCGTTGCCCGGCGGCAAGCCAATTGATTTAGAAGAAGCGACCGCAATCGCGCTTCGCCTCGTCGTTCATCTCGGCAAGGATCCTTCGCTGGCGCATTCGCTGCTCGCGACGTCCGTGCTCGTCGACGCGCTTGACGGACTCGAACGGATGAAGTCGTCGGGACGTCTTGACGAACCTGCGAAGAGTCGACTGCGCGAGTTCGCGGCGCTCATCGAGCGACCAGGTCCGCTTGCGTTTTCTCTCGCGTTGAAGAAGGAGCGCGAACTCCTTCGCCGCGCCTACGGTTACGGTCCTTCGGACGCCAACTCTGAATTGCCCATGATGATCGAGAAGGCCATAGCAAGCCGCAGTCCCGAATCGCTCGCGGCGATGCTTCTCGCAACGCAGTTACTCAACGACATCGCCTACGCCATACCGATGCCGAAGCCCGGCGAGCTGCCACCGCTCCTTGAGTGTTGGAGCGCCGAACGCATGCGGGCGCCGCTCATCGGAATCGCTGACCTCGTTCGACCGGAGTCGATCGAGCCGACGCGCAATGCGGCACTCGCCACGCGGCAGCGCATCGCCGACCTTCAGGAAGCCGAATCGCCCGATCTCGACGCGATCCTCAAACTCCTCGCGGGTTTCGCCGCCGACCCGATGCCCGTTGATGTCAGCATCAGAGTCGGCGACGCGGCCACGATGGTCCTGAAGCTTGACGCGCTGCTCGAGGCGGCGAAACCGAGCGGACAGCCGGCCAGTCGCTGATAGTCGGGCCGAGAGAATCTTCCGAATCTCCCGCAACCCCCTTGCTCCACCGGCCGAAAGTCGTTGTGATGCTATGCGTCGCCAAGTATTAGGCGACGCCTCATCGCGACCAGTCTGTCTGCTTGCCTCGGGAGCTCACTCTCATGCGAATCGAAATCGAACTGATGCGCGGCGCCGGACCAGTCGCAATCCTGAAACTACTCGAGCGAGGCGAGATGTACGGCTACGAAATCGTCGAAGCGCTGGCACAGCGCAGCGACGGCCTGCTCACGATGGGTCAGTCAACGCTGTATCCGATGCTCTACAACCTCGAAGCAAAAGATCTCATCGCCAGCCGCTGGGATGACACCGAAGGACGACCGCGGAAGTACTACCGACTCACGGCGAAGGGGAAGAAGAAGCTGGCCGAAGCAACGAAGGAGTGGCGCGGCATCGCAAAGGCGATGAGCGCTCTGGGCGTCCTGACGCACGGAACAGTCGCGGGAGCGTGATCGATGCCCGAATCACTCCCGCTTCGCGATCGATCACCGATTCTGCGCTGGTGGCGCGGCGTGCCCGCACCATCGATGCAGGGGTTAGAACCGCGCCGCCTCCGAGCGGTCACTCGCGCCATCATTGAGGCGGCGGCGCTCCCGCCTCGCCTCTCGAACGCTGTCGATCAAGTCGTCGCTCGCGCGGGCGGCTTCCCATCCGAACGCCGCGACGTCGCGCGTGAGCTGTGTGCGCACTTTGCCGCAGGCGTTGCCAGCGGCACCAACGAGACGCAACTGCTCGCAGCGTTCGGCGATCCGCGTCGCGCTGGCAGACTCCTGAAGCGAGCAATCCGTCGCAAGCGTGGCTGGACGTGGCACACGTGGTGGTGGGCAAGTCGCGCGATGATCGCAACTGCACTGTTCGTTTCTACGGGCTACGGATTGATCGCGTGGAGATTCTGGTCAGCGCGCCCCGCGCTCGCGGGCGACTATCTCAACTCGCTCAATGCCCTTGCACCGATCGGTCCAGAGGGCACGAATGCCTGGCCGATCCTCGGACCAGCTTGTGACGACCTTGAACGTGCGGAATCATTGTTCCAGATGTCGGTCCCCCACGACAAATTCCTCTATCTCTACGGCATCCAGCCACACGACGAGCTCTGGCCCCAAGTTGGTTCCTTGCTATCACGCAGCGCCGAATCGCTTGATGTCCTGCGACTCGCCTCGCGTCTTCCGCACCTCGGCGCGCCTTGGGTGCCGCGTCCTGATGCCAATGATCTGGGGTCGCTCGGCACCGCGCTGTATCGCGTTCACCCGCGGCATGCCGAATTGATGGAGACGGCAGCGAAGTGGCTTTTCCTTGACGCTCGCTTCGCCGCAGAGTCAAGTGATCTCGACCGCGCCGTCGGCAATGTCGAAGCGATCGTTCGGCTAGCCAGTTTACTTTCAGCGCCGCGCGGTAACGAACGCGTCGTCGGTGCGACCATTGCTTGGTGGGCAGCGACGACAGTGATTGACATCGTGATGCGCGCTGGCCCGAAGCTCTCCGATGCGGACCTGCATCGACTCACCCTCGCGCTCGAAACCCCGCACACCTCCGACGGCGCGATCGATCTCGAAGGCTGGCGACTGATCTGGCAAGATCTTGCGGACCGGATCTTCACCGACGGCACGAACGGTCACATAACGTCGAGCGCAATTGGGGCGGCAGATGAGCTGGTCACACAGTCGTATCGCAGTCACTCGAAGACTTCGCCACAGTCCTGGCGGACGCCCGCAGTGTTAGCCATGACCGAAGGCCGCGCCGAAATGACACATCGCTTCGAGAATGCGTTGTCCGCGCTCGTCTCCAAGCACCGCCTTCCACCTTGGGAGCGTCCCAGCGGCACGATCGTTCTGGCTGACGACGCGCCTCTTCCCGAGCGCGTCAACGCGATCCCTGATCTGTTCGTGCGACGCATCGAGTACGCGACCTTCATGCTTCCCCTGTTTGACCTCGAAATAAGCGCCGCGCAAACGGCGCTCGCCGTCGAGCGCTTCCGTCGCGTGAATGGCCGGTTTCCCGACGCGTTGACGGAGCTGCCTGAAGCGGACCTAGTTCGCGTCATTCGCGACCCGTTCGACGGATCCCCGTTGCGATACGCCGCGCACGACGGAAGCGCGAGCTTGTGGAGCGTCGGACCTGATCGTACTGACGAGGGCGGAGACTCGAAGTATCTCCAACAAGGGTACGTCTGGCACCTCCGCGACGCGTATCGAGATCGCCCAGACTTGGTCTCCGTAGGCGACCTGCGTCTGTGGAAGCTCGCGGCACCGGAATTCGCACCATGACGCGCACGCTTCCACTTCGCGATCGTTCGCCGATTCTCTCGACAGCTCTTGATGTCGTACTCCTCGGCCGCGCGCAGCGGGCAGCACATCGCGCCGTCCATAGCAGCGCGACCCCGCCGCGCGTCACAAGCCTCATTCTCTCAGTCGTTCGCGCTGCTGGCGGAAGTTCGCGCGAACGTGTCGAGGTTGCAATCGAACTGGTCGCACACTTTCGCTCATCGTTAGCCGCTGGGTCGAGTGAAAACGAAGCGATCGGCGCGTTCGGCGATCAGCTCGTCGCAGCGCAACTCATCCGGCGCAGTCTGCGGCGCAAGCGCGGACGATTCGTGAACTACACGAGGCGAGCGACCTTCGGCATTGCCGCGGTCACACTTGTGTTGGCCGTCGCGTACGTCGGTGTTGTCGCACGTTGAATTGCGGGCGTTCCCACGTACGACGATGACGTTGCAGACCGTCGGACTCGCCAACTCGACAAGGCGTCCTATCACGAAGCAGATCGCACCATTGACCGCCTCGCCCCAGCCGTCGTCAGCCTCGCAGCGATTGAGTGGCGCGTCGGACAAGCAGCAGCCGACGAAGGAGAGTCCGCCTCGAGCGACTCGTTTCGGCCCTGGACCGAGGCGGATGGGTTTCGCTATGACGAGCGTCTCCTGCACGAGGGCAGAAATGCGATAGACGCGCTGCGAGCGGCCTGCGACGGAGAGCGCTTCGGCTCGCCGATGGACCAGTTCCAATCCGCTGATGCACTGCAGCGAGATCGACTCCTATCCCGCGCGATTCCAGGCCATTCGGAAACCGACCGCAGCGTTCGATCGTGGCTGGGGAAAACCTTGAACGTACCGAGCACCTACGTCGAGAGCGCATCGCGATGGCTCAGTCTCGACATGCGACACGCGGCAACCGCTGGCGATGCCGAGCGAAGCCTCGCCGACGCAACCGCGCTGTTCAGACTCGCGTCGTCGGTGAGCAGCTACCGGCCCGACGAGCGGCGTGCCTCACAGCAGCTCACACTCGAGGCGATCAATAGCGTTCTGCGTCTCCTGGCACAAACGCCTCTTCTCTTTACGCCAGAGCAACTGGAATCGCTCGCCCACCGAATCGACAAGATAACAGACGCGGAGTTAGGTATCGATCTGGAGTCGCTCGATGCACTCGGCGACATAAGCCTTGATCGCGCGTTCGACCAGCAAGGTCGAATGCGTAGCGATCGAGCCGCCTCCTATTACGTTGAGCGCAGGCCCGGACTCGAATGGCTTCCTAAGGGCATCAAAGGCCTTCTCGCGCCTCTCTCCACGATTCTCCAAGGCGACCGCTCGTCTTTTGCGCGAGGAAAGGATCGCTGGCTCGCCACTGTCCGTAGCCTCACGGAGAAGACTCCGTGGACCGTCGATTCGTCTGACCTGCGCGCGCTCGCGAGGTCTGAACGCTCGCGCCCCTGGTGGTCGAACGATGGCTCCCTCAGTTCAGATATCGGAATTCTGCCATTCACTGCCGACGAGCTTCGCCGGGCCGTCGCGCTCCGGACTCGACGCGATGTCGCCCGCATTGCGATCGCTCTCCTTCGGCATCGGCTCGCGCACGATTCGTGGCCGTTGACGCTGAATGACCTCGTGCCCAAGTTCCTCGCTGCCGCGCCGCTTGATCCGTTTGACGGCCAGCCGCTTCGTCTCGCGGTCGTCGACGATCGCGCATCGATCTGGTCTGTCGGCCCCGACCGCGTGGACGATGGCGGACCGCTCAGCACAGTTCAGATTCTTCCCGATTCCGGCGATTTGAACTCGTGGCCCCCAACCGATCACGTATTCAAGGGAGATCTCGTCCTCTGGGAGCAGGCACTAAGTACGATCGCGCCGCGATGACCACGCCTGCGGTCATCGCTGATGACTCGAGAGCTAACCGCAGATGCCACGACGCCTCCCCCCACTCGCGCTCGTATTCGCGCTCGTGATGGCCTGCATTGCGGTGCGAGCTCCTGCGCAGCAGCCCGCGCCCTCCAACGCCGCCGACATCTATCGCGAGGCGATGGCGTGGTGGGTCAAGAACGCACAGGGGGACGAGCGGACGTTGAGCGACGATGAAGTCAATGCGCTCAACGACTATGTCGTTGGTTCGCTGAGCGACATACAGCGCTCTGCGTACGACAAGGTGAAACCGTACATAGACTTGGTTCGGCGCGCGGCGAGCACGAAGAACTCCGACTTTCAACTCGACCACAGTCAAGGATTCGACATGCTCCTACCGCATCTCGCGCCGATGCGGAACGCCACCCGCATGTTGCGCTTCGACGCGAACTCGCGCATGGCCGGTGGCGATGCCGCAGGAGCGTTCGAGAATCTCGAGGCGATCATTGGCATCGCGCAGCACGCTCGCGGCGATGGCATTTTGATATCGAGCTTGGTGTCCGGATCTATCATCTCGCTTCACGATAGTCTCGTTGATGAAGCCCTCGAAAGCGGCGTCATTGACAGCGCTCGCGCCGACGCGATGCTGAAGACTCTCGGCGGATTCCAAGGGGACGATCCGCTTCGTCTTGCGCCAGCGCTCCACGAGGAGGCGGCGATGCTCAACACCACGTTCGATCGGCTCGGCAACAACCCCGCCGGGATTCACGAACTGCTCGCATCCATGGCGTGGGTCAGCGACTCGGTCAGCGACGAGACGAGCGCCAAACTTGATGGACTCACCCCCGATTCAATCCGAGACGACGCAGCGCGGTTTAGCTCGCTGATGGATCGGTACGCCGCCGCAGCGAGCAATCCGGATCGCGACGCCGCACGCAAAGCGATCGCCGAGCTCAAAGCCGGTGCCGCGCGCGGTGACGAAGGCTTGCTGGCGTCACTCCTTGCGCCTGAGGTCGAGCGAGCGGTGGGAACGAGTTGGAGGGTGATGGATCTGATCGCGGCGCGGACGAAAATGCTGGAAGAGATCCGCGACGGCAAGCGTTCTCCGGCGTCGTTCATGAACGCCGCGTACGCGTACCTGCGGCTCGCGGCGCTCGTCGATGGCATGCCCGAAGAGACTCAGCGGGACATTGAGGCAGCGCGAGTCGCGGGAAACGCGCTGGACCTAGATGCAGTCGAGGTCGCGCGGCGGCACATCGCGCCGTTGCGCGAGCGAATGCAGCGCGAGTTCCGCTCGGCATCGACGTGCGGCCGATGCGACTTCGCGATTCGATACGGCCCGCGTCCAACGTTCATGCCGGCCTACCTTGCGACTCTGCGCGGCGCAGCTCGCGTCGCGCTTTGCGATGCTCTCGTCGGCGCATCGCCGAAGGGACCAGATGGTCGGGATCGAGGAAGCGAC
>Ga0163151_10008716_pt1 | contig 11300 bp, 12 predicted proteins | sample OliLakLV19MP5IB2_FD_145596 | JGI IMG/M metagenome (GOLD analysis project Ga0163151, IMG submission 145596) | Freshwater microbial mat bacterial communities from Lake Vanda, McMurdo Dry Valleys, Antarctica - Oligotrophic Lake LV.19.MP5.IB-2 | ecosystem: Environmental > Aquatic > Freshwater >...
CTCGTTTTGGCAGTCACCCATGGGGCTCCCCTGTCACGATGGCATGTTGAGCGTACAAACCGCTGTTTTTACAAGGTGTGGCGCAAATCGCGTGCCATTGTGCGGGAAGTCATCTGGGAAATCCGGGGTCAAATACCAGCGCAAATCGAAAGTTTAATCTCTTTTTGTGCAATATGTTTAGCTATAATTGTGGTATGCCAACAGTTTTGAGGATCGGGCGATTTCGCTTTCACTTCTTCAGCGCCGAGGGTAACGAACCACCTCATATCCATGTAAAATCGGGCAGCGATGAAGCGAGATTTTGGCTGGATCCCGTCGAACTTCATGCGAACTATGGCTTCAACGGCCGCGAACTCAACGAGATTGAGCGATTAATAAACAAACACAGAGAAAAACTTGTGGAGGCCTGGAATGAATACTTCAGCGAGCCCTGAGCGAAGAATGTTACGAGGTCATCTCCCCAGCTCCGCCCTGGCTAAGTCGGTAACATTTGACGAAGCGATGATGCAAGTGACGCTCATGGATGGTCGAGTGATTGGCATACCCATCGCCTGGTTTCCGCTGCTCCGTGATGCGACGCCCGCTCAGTTGATGAAGTACGAAATTGGTGGTGGCGGAATCAGTCTCCATTGGGAAGAGATCGACGAAGACATTTCCGTAGCAGGCCTGATGGCGGGTGCGGATATGAAGTCGATGTAGTCCCTGGTTTCAGCCGATGAAATGTAACATGAGACCTAACCGGTTTTCACTCTCGTGGCTTATAGCACTTCTTTCCTTCACGGGGTACTGTTTCGTGAGCATGTTATCAGCCGAAGAGCCCCCAAAGGGTGCGGGCAAACCGGTCTTTGCATTCGTAACTCTCGACAAGCTGGCACTTCCTTCTGCGGAAGAGATTCGCTCCCATATAAGCGCAGTGTTGCCCGAGAGCGCGGAGATTGGTGAGATCGAAGTAGACAAGGATGGCGCGACTGTTTCAGTGAATGGATATACTGCAATCATTGCCCACGCGAAATTCCCAATTCCTTGGGACGACCTTGAGGGACCATGTGAAACATCATGGATTTGGCCTGAAGCAACCGACGTCATCAAAGACCATAAGTCTCATCTTGCAGTTGTTCTCACTGGTGGCAATGGCACTCATTTGGAACGAAATATCCTGTTAACTAAATTGTTGTCAGCAGTGACGAAATCATTTGCAGCCACTAGTGTATACTGGGGGCATGGAAGTGTGGTACTCAGCCCGGAACTTATTCACAAGATGGCTGCGGATGCTAGTGTCGAAGATCCTCCAATATTCGTATGGATAAACTTTCATCGCTTCAAAAATACGGATGGTACTTTTAGCGTACTAACAGAGGGTTTGGAATACTTCGACTGCATGAACATTGAGGTAATTGAGTCCAACCAGCCGGCTGAAAAAGTATTAGACTTAGTGATCGGGCTAGCGTATATAACTCTAAAGGGCGATAAAATTGCTGATGGCGATACGGTTGGATTTGATAATGACGGGATGATGAAGGTTCCGACGAGTCATGCTCCATCAGTCAGGGATGAGAGCACAAAGGTCATTCGCATTGAGTTGTGATGCGTCAGTAAGTGATGCAGTCATCTTGACCAGTCCCGCACAAGTTTACTTTGGGCTAGTCACCGCGCCTTATTCAACAACCCCAACACCTCTTCGCAATCAGCAAGCGCATTCGCTGGCCGTGGATTCTCTGGCGTGAAGACACGCAGATCATCTTCGGGGAGCACGGTCACAAAGCTTTCGTCGATTTCGCCTTTGGCATCTTCCACGGCGGCAAGATTCAGGCCGAAATGCTTGGCCAAAAAGCGGGTGGCCGCAGCGCGTTTCGACGGACCGTAGTCGTGGCCTTCGTCGGCAAAGTGGGCGTTTTCTGTTTTGTCAGCCGCGTTGTAGAACGAGTAAATTCGCTTAATGTGGGGGTGTTCGACGAGAGGAGAGTTGAGGGTCCAGTCACCGCCGTCGGAAACCACCAACAGCGGCTTGGGTGCTACCAGGGCCGCGATCTCGACGTTGTTCGTTTTATAGTCGGCGGTCTTGTGGATCGGCATCGCGCTCTCGCATTCGCAGCCGCCAAAAAAGTGGGCCGAGACTTGCACCACGGGGATCGCTAAATCGATACGGTCGTCAATCGCCGCGAGCAAAAAGGTTTGCGTGCCGCCCCCTGATTCACCAGTCACGGCCAGTCGGTCCTCATCGATAAAGCCGAGTGATGCGAGAAAATCGAGCGCACGGATGCTGTTGTAAGTTTGCAATCGCTGTACTTGAAAGCGGCGATGCTCGCATTGCGTCGATTCGCCATAGCCGATCATGTCGTAAGCAAACGCCGCCGCCCCCATGCGTGCTTGCGCGGCACAACGCTTCTGCATGTATTCGTTCATCCGGCCATTACCGATGTGGCCGTGCGGATTCAAGATGCCGGGAATCTTGCCTTCGATCTTGGTGGGGAGATAGAGATTGCCCGTCACCCAAAATCCCGGCAGGCTCTCGAAGGCGACGTTTTCGACCGTGTAGCCATCCAGCTCGCGCTTGTCGCGGCGGATCGTTTTCAAGTCGCAGGGCTGAGGAAGTTTTTCGAGCAGCATCCCACGCCGAATTCCAGCACGCAAAACATCTGCTCGTTTTTCCCAACTCGTGCGGTCGTCGTAAAGCTTGGCGAGCTCAGCGAGTTTTTCTTTCGCTTCCGGCTGGGTATAAGCGTGCCCGCGAAAAAGTGTGACGATCTGGGCGTGGGTCGTAGCAAGGTGATCCACAAATAGGAAGACTATTAATAGCCAGCAAAGTCGCATGCCGAAACTCCTGCGGAAAATGTATAGGCGAGCATCAAGGCTGTGCCTCAAGAGATTCGATGGTCACTTGGCCACCATCTATCGCGTCGAAAGTAAGTCGGTTGTTTTGCAGTAGGGCCATGCCCACCAGTGGGCTACCTTCCGCCTGGGTAACCACCACTTTGCGTAAGGCACCAAGCCATTCGATTTCGGCAATGTATGTGCTCATGGATACTACCGTACCATCCGCCAGCATGCCGCGCAACTTGCCGCTAAATACAAGTCCAAGTGAATTTATTAGCGAATCAGATAATGTGAGATGGCCGTTGTATCCGGTATCAATCACAACTTGAAGAACGTGCCGTATACCAACACGATCATTAATTGCAATTGGGATCGTGGCTTCCAGATTGGCGACGGAACCAATAATCATGCTCTGCTTATTCAGTTCTATTGCCGCCGAGCTTGTAGGCAGCAGGAGATCCAATGCGAATGGAGTACAAGGAATTACCGTTGTGATGAACGAGCATCTTTTCTAAAGCCTTGACGTGGTCGGCATCGATTTGATATTCGCCGGTCCCGACGTCGATCACCACGAATTTACCCTCGTCCTGCTTCGTAACAAGTGTACGGATTTTGGAGGTATAGAGTTCTTCTCCACGCTGTTCGATCTCGTCGTTCGGCAAGATTTGGCGTATCATTTTCGAATTCCCCATTGATGCCAAGTTAACTGATCTCAATTATACTATTATCCATTCTCGCAATCACCCTCAATAACCTCCGTCCACGACCAGGGGAAAGTAATTCCATGAGTCGGTTTATCTGCTACCTCCTGTAATAATCGTTCGGCATCAACAGTAAACCCCGCGACGTGAAACACATCGCGGGGTGGAACGTCTTCGAATTCCGCGACAAGACCACGCCTGCGGCGCGGTGCCCTTCGCGGCTTTGTGCTAGTCCAAGAACCCCGAGAGTTCCGCGCTGCGGCTCGGTTGCTGTAGCTTTCGCACGGCCTTGGCTTCGATTTGGCGAATCCGCTCGCGGGTCACTTTGAAAATGTGGCCCACTTCTTCGAGCGTGTAGCTGTAGCCGTCGCCTAAGCCGTAACGGAGCTTGATGATCTCACGTTCGCGGTAACTGAGCGTCTTGAGCACCTTCGAGATCCGAGTCCGCAACATTTCCTGTGCGGCACCGATGGCGGGGCTTTCGGCACCCGAATCGGGCAGCAAGTCGCCGAAGTGGCTGTCTTCGCTGTTGCCCACCGGACGGTCCAAGCTGATCGGGTAGCGGCTCATGGCCAACACGCGACGCGCTTCGTCCACGGTGCAATCGGCGGCACGGGCGGTTTCTTCGATCGTCGGTTCGCGGCCCAGGCGTTGGAGCAATGCCCGCGACACGTTCCGCACGCGGCTCATCGTTTCGACCATATGGACCGGGATGCGAATCGTGCGGCTTTGGTCGGCCACGGCCCGAGTGATCGCTTGGCGAATCCACCAAGTGGCGTAGGTGCAGAACTTGAACCCACGGCGATACTCGAACTTATCGACGGCCCGCATCAAGCCGGCATTGCCTTCCTGAATCAAATCCAAAAAGCTCAAACCCCGATTGCGATACTTCTTGGCAATCGACACGACCAGCCGCAGGTTGCCTTCCGACAAGCCGCGCTTGGCTTGCTGATACTTGGAGAACACCTCCCGCAAGTAATTGACGCGGTTGCGTAGGCTGGTGGGGGTTTCCTGAGTCATCCGCAGGATGTTGCGGTACTCGACCATCAGCGGCTTCCGCTCGGACATGGGCCGGCGATCCTTTTTCATTTGCTCCAATTGCTTCTTGAGCTGCTGTACCCGGGTACTGAATTCCTCGAGCGGGGCAATCATGGCTTCGATCCGCTGGGTCCGCAGACCCAACTCCTCGATCAACATGACGGCACGACGCCGCCGACCGGCCAGGCGAGACCAAGCGGCCTTACGGGCGGCGGGCTTGGCACTCTTACTGGTCGCCGTGCGGTAATCTTCGGCATTGCGATCCAGCAAGGTTTCGAGCGTGCGAAGGTTATGCGGCAATCGGCCCAGGATTTGTTCTTTTTCCAGGCGATCGGTCACCGAAACCTGCACGGTCCGGTCAAAAGGCAACTCGCCCCGGTGAACACGGCTGAGCACTTTGTAAGCCACGCGAATCACATAGTCGCAGGCCAACAGCCGTTGACGGAACGCGGTGCGGGTATGTTCGATCCGGCGGGCCAGATTGATTTCTTGTTGGCGGGTCAAGAGCGGAATCTCACCCATTTGCGTGAGATACATCCGCACGGGGTCGTCGGACCAAGACTCAAGATCGACAACCTCATCCTCGAACTCACTATCAGCCTCGACGTCGGCTTCCTTGACGTCCGTGCCCAGGTCTAGCGACAGATCGTCGTCAGCATCGATATCGACAGCGTCGTCGATCCCCTTGGTATCGAACTCCTTCTCCACGTCAGCGACGGTCGAGTCATCATCCAATTCGTGATCCATTATCGCGTCGTACAAAGTCAATACTCCTCAGCTACAGGATGTCAGCAAGTGATCGTTGGAAATTATGAGCAAAAAGGGGCCAGGTTTACGGCGGGCCCAGCGTTGCCGATGCGGGCATTTACGGCAGCGACGCAGATTCCTCGAGTTGCCAAAATAGGGTTAGCCCCCAGGACACGGTCTGCCAGGACGGCGGCGAACAAATCGCCGAGCCGAACGCAAACGTGCAGCGATGAATTGACAAATCTGATTAGGAAAATACTAACGCCGATCAACAAAAACCCCCCTCAATCTTCAAACCTCAAATAAACAGGCAAGAAAAGTGTCGGACTGCCAGGCAAAAGCGTTCTCGGGCGGGTCACAGACAACTAATTCTAACACCAATCATTTCAAAGGCTTGTGGCTTATTAAATTTGGAAAAAAATGACGTTTGAGTCAGTGGCAAGGGCCAATCAGTGTCAACATGCACGTCGTCGCCACTCGGTGCGCGGCTTAAATTACCCAATGCGAACTTGTTAACTTCTTACTCGCAGAAGCGCGGGACACACCTCGCGTGATCAGCGCGGCGCAAACATGAGTGCGCGTACTACTGAACCGCAAAATGTGCCCACAAGCCCCTTATGAGCACCATTAAATTTTTAATAAATGGTTTTTTGGGGAATGGTCCTTCTTGGAAATGACGGTGCCCGCTGATCTTGATAGACCATGCTGAGCGACCCAATATCACACGAAGTACCGAACTCACCTCGGAACAAGAAACCGCACGCATCTCGCTCCGGAACATTTTGGTTACGAAAACACTGTTCTCGGAACCCTAGACTCAATCAACTCGGCCAGCAGAATGTGCCTATAGGCAATAAGGTCACTGGGCAGCTTGTGGTTTCTAGCGCAAACAGGCTAGAAACCTTGGGGAGATGCCGCAGTGAGCGTCTTATTTTCGCGTGCGTCTGGCTCTTGGGGAGTGATTTGAGGGGAGGGGGGAGAACCTACCGCTTTCAACCTTATAATTGTACCCAGGGACGAGCGGCGGTCTAGTGCTTTTTTGACGAAATTCTTGACAAGAGGGAAAAATTGTTGGAGCGCATCCCTATGGCCAGTTGGCATCTCAGTCTGCTTGCATTTCGAGAATATCGCCTTTTGTACTCAAGTGCATAGTAAGATAAGGATTTACGCCAAGAATGGAGGCTTATTTGTTAGCTGTTTTGACCGGCGAATTCTTCTTTCGCAGCACATACACCACATCCTCGGTGGCCGAGGTGACATCAATGGGGGCGTTGATGTCGTAGCCAAAGTCATAGACCTCGGCGATCTCGAACTCTTTGATGCTTTCAATCAGTGTTTGCATCTGACGGGCTGAATAGGTGCGGAAAACAACCCGATCTTCGATGCGGAACTGTTTCGTGGGTGTGTAGACATCAAAACTCATACCAACCGACTCTTTTCTTTTGCGGGTCTCGCAGTCGAGCACCCAGAGCCGCGAGAGGACGGCGAGGTTTCCCCGACGGGCCGACCAGCTTTCTTCCTGCATTGGCTCAACGCTCGTGGGGGTGAGATGCAAACCCAGCACATAGATGCCGCCGGGTCGGAGCGAGTTGGCCACGGCGCGCAAATGATTTTCCGCTTGCGCTTGCGTGGCGAGATGGCGGAAGCTGTTGATCGTGTTGAACGCCGCATCGATCGGTTTGACCACCGTGAAGGCGCACATATCGCCGACAAAGGCCGAGCGCGGGAAGCCAGAGCGATGCAGGCGGTCGTTACAAAACTCCACCGCCGCGGGATTGAGATCCAATCCGGCAACTTTGTAGCCCGCCGCCGCGAGCTTTACCAATAGTCGCCCCGTGCCGCAGGCCGGTTCAAACACGCGCTTGACCTTGCCATCGACATGCTTACCAAAACAGGCGACGAGAAAATCAAACTCGGGTTTCCAGTCGCTGCCGTAAACCAAGTCGTAGTATTTGGGAAAGTCGTAGAGGCTGGCTTCAATGGTGGGGAGCGTCATGATGGAAGTATCGAGAATCGCGACGTGGTTGTAGTTGCCGGATCGTACTATACCCTATTAACCTTCACCTAATAACCGGTTGATTAACACTTTTGAAATATAGAGGCCAGAATCGACTAACTCGTTAACAAGTGGTCTCAGTTCAACTAAACCCATTTCAGAAGCATCCAACAAAATTCCAACAATACCGGTAATCCTTAGACCACGCTGCACCGCTGCTCGACGACCATCGAGATCATCTATCAACAAGAGGTTTGCTCCAAGTTCTAACGCAAGACTAATGGCGGCACGTTCTCCTTCATCGATCTCGTCAATCGTTAGTAGGTCGCGCGGCGATTGTATGAGCAGCCATTCGGGCGGACTCTTAATGAAATCGCGAACCACCCTCGGAGCGTTAGCATGCGTTAGTTCATTGGCCACGGACGTGGGAATCGTCACAGTTCCGTATAATGAACTGAGCAAATTCGCGTGGTTGACCAGAATAAGATAGTGCAGCGGTGAACTATCGGCGACGACTAGCATGATCCACGACTCAGCGAAGGCTCCGTAGCGTTTCAATATCTGACTCAAGATCCTCAACCGAGTAGTTGCGCACGATTTGGTGATCTGCCATCCATTTCTCAACGTCCCAACGAGTTTCTAGACCGAGCAATCGCCGCAGAGTCGACAGGCCATACTTTCGTTCCGAATAGCCGCGCACGGCGAGCGCCTCCTTGGCGGCTTGCCCCAAATCGCCAAAAGCGGCTTGAAGTTCGTGCTGCAAATCGTTCGGTAGTTCAAATGAGACCGTCATGTCAAAAGTATACCATTAAAAAGTTTCCACGCCAAATTCAACAAACTCGGTATCACTTCTCCCCCACATACCGATTGAGCGAAATCTTCTTCCCGATCTCGACCTTCAAGCGCTCAAGCACCGATTCTTTATCCGTGTTCGCCAGGATTTGCTTTACCACCTGCTTGGGCGATTCGTCGCCCCAACTCGCGCCGTGTTGGAAGTAATGTCGCGCGGCTTGGCCGACGATGTACGAACCATAACCCGCCGCAGCGCCTTGGGGAAGGGCGGTGGCCACCGTGCCGAAGCCCACCGTGAGCGCCTTGAACACGCTTGAAGCGTAACTGACGGCCGCTTCGCTGAGCATGACCCATCCCGCCGCTTTGAGAATCGACGTCACCAGATCACGTGCGTTCGACGTGGTGATACTCATGCCATAAATCCGGCCGAGCGTGACCACCATCGTCGCATCAATGGCCGAACCCCCGAGCACGTCAATCACGGGCAGTGGATTGAGTGCGACGGCCAGCGACTTGGTCACGGCGTAACTCCAAATGATTCGCGCCGCCTCGGTCTCGCGCAAACGCACCCGCAAGGCACCCATGCGGTCGCTTTTGTCGGCGGCAAATATCGCAGCGTTGAGCGCGATGAGCGATTTTCCCTCGGCATTGAGCACTTCCAAAATGCGGCTGCGCAGTTCGCTCACCTTCGGCGCGGGTTTCCGCCACTCGTGCCGCACCGTGCCATCGGCGGCTTCGATGACGAACTCCATCTCGCGCGGGTTGGCCTGCGTCACAAGAATGTTCGCCGGTTCAACCAATCCCGCGAGTCGCCGCCCACGAAACAACTCCAACAGTTGCTCCAGCTCATGCCGCGTATAGAGGTCAGACTTGTTGAGCACCAAGAGAATCGGCTTGTGGCTCGCGGCGAGTTCCACGAGCGACGAGTACTCGGTTTCATTCAAGTCGGAATCCGTGACGAACAGCACCAAGTCCGCCCGCGCCGCGGCGGAACGCGCCATCTCCGCCCGTTCAGCACCATCGACTTCATTGAGCCCCGGCGTGTCGACGAGCACCACCTGCGAATCCGCCAGCCCCGGCACGCAATAGCCGATCCCCTCCCACGGCACGTGCCAGACGTCCTTGGTCCAACCCCCTTGCACGTTCACTTGAGCGATCTCATCCCCCACGAGCGCGTTGATGAGAGCCGATTTGCCGGTGCTGATCTCACCGAAAACAACGATCTCCACGCGGCCCGATTCCAGCTTCTCGGCCATGTTCTCCAGTTCGTTGAGATCGCGGGCGAGCTCGAGCCGTTCGGCGGGTGAGCAGCCTTGAAAGTTTTCAATGGCGCGGCGCACGGAGGCAACCGCCGCGTGAAAATCAACGTCGCGATGGCCGGCAGCAGGAGTCGTGTCGAAGTTCGCTGGATCGCTCATGGCAGCTCACGATCTTCGGAAGAATTTGAGCCACCAAAAGATTTGGCGAGCTCGGTGCGGCCACGTTGCACAAGCTTGCGGAGCTGATCGGGCCGCGTGAGTTGCTGCCATTGCTCACAGGCCAGCTCCGCGATCCCGCCGGGCGGGGCCTGCATGTCGCGGCGATAGTATTCGACGAACACATTGCCGATCCACCGCGTCACGAGCGCTTGGGTGATTCCCTGCACAAGCCCACCGGCAATCGTTCCGATGCCGGGGACTGTTTTCAAGAGCGAACCAATTCCCGCCGCCACGGCAGGCGACACGGCCGTCGCACCGACCATCGCAATCAGGTTCTTGCCCAGTTGTTCGAGCATCTTCACCACGCCGTCGGTATCGATGGGCTGCTTGTAGACATTGGCAAGCTCAAAAATCATCTTCACGGTGATTGCGCTGCCGCCGGCCAAATCCAAGAGTGGAATCGGATTGATCCCCGCCGCGCCCCCGGCGGCCCACATATGGCGCGTGATAATTTCGTTGGCCTTGGCGTCGAGCACCGCGCGGACCCGCTCCTTGGCTTCATCGACTAAACCCCGCGATTGCAAGAGCAGATTGGCCAAGAGTAGCTCGCGCCCATCCTTCTGCACGATCTGCATGAGCCGTTCGGCGAGCGGTGCCACATTGGGCGGTACTTCATATTCCTCGGTCAATTCATCGCCACTTGATGTGACACGAATCCGCTCGCGATTGACCGCCGCCGCGCGGACGGCCACCACGTCACTCGGCGCGATCCCTGGCAACTGCGCGACAATCTGCCGCGTGAGCAGTTGTTCTTCCTCCTCATCGTACCAATCTTCCTTGTTGAGGCAGACCACGATCCGCTTTTCCATCTCGCGAAGTTTTTGCACCAAATCGACTTCATACGATTTCAGCGGCCCATCGACCACCAACAGCACGAGGTCGGCATTCTTGGCCGCTAGCGCGGCGATGCCGGCCCGTTCTTCGCCCCGCACTTCCGCGAGTCCCGGCGTGTCGACCAAAATCACTTGCTCGCTCGTCGGCCAGGGAACTTCGCTCCGCACCGAAGTCGTGCCGCCGATCACGTCTGCGGCGAACACCTGCCGCCCGGCCAGCGAGTTCAACAGCGACGACTTGCCACTGGAGATTGTGCCGAAGGCCACGATTTCAAGCCGCGAGTCGGCGTGCTTTTTGTCGAGAGCCTTGAGCGATTTTTCAATCTCGCCGCGCAACTGCGCGGAGACCGCCGCGTCGGCGGCATAGTTTTGGCTGGTACTGAGGTTCTCGCGTAGCTCGGCCTGCAACTGGGCGTTCGAAAGTTCGCTCGGATTCTGTTGCCGACGTTCGAGGCTGATGTTTTTGTTACGAGAATTCCGCCAGAGTCGAAAGAACACCGTGCCGGAGACGCCAAGCAGCACCAAAGCGCCCAAGGCCACCGCGCTCAAGTAGGCATACGCGAGCCAGGGGTAAGAATCGACAATCGTCTGATAGCCGCCAATCACCGTGGGAAGCCACGACACGAGCAAGTACCCCGCGATAGCGAGATACACAATCAGCAATAACAACATTCCCCGCGGGAGGAGTTTCATGGGCCACAGCACTTTTTTTGTTTGGGTGCCACGGCTTATTTAGGGCTTTTACTTCACTGGCGATTCACATTATTTCTTAAGCCGACATTCCCCATATGGACTGAGCCTGGAACCGATCCAGGCACCGAATGCTCCCCATTTTATTGGTCGTCCCCACCGCGCGTCTAGCGCGTGGTGAAAATTTCGACAGATCTTCTTGGCCCGCGCC